>Ga0157380_10001663_pt1 | contig 14663 bp, 13 predicted proteins | sample S35metaG_FD_119757 | JGI IMG/M metagenome (GOLD analysis project Ga0157380, IMG submission 119757) | Switchgrass rhizosphere microbial communities from Kellogg Biological Station, Michigan, USA - S3-5 metaG | ecosystem: Host-associated > Plants > Roots > Rhizosphere > Soil | place: USA... | reverse complement strand
TCTGGATGCCGTCCGGATCGACATAAATCGGCTGCATCGTCGGATTGGCCGGCTGCAGCCGGATGCGGTTACTTTCCTTGTAGAACTTCTTGAGCGTGACGTCCTGGCCATCGACGAGGGCAATCACCATTTCGCCGTTGTCCGCGGTCTTGCGATCTTCGACGACCACCCAGTCGCCGTCTCGAATCTGTTCGTCAATCATGGATTCGCCGCGCACGCGCAGAACATAGGTATCGCGCTTGCCGGCGACGAGTGAATCGGGAACGCTGATGGTTTCGTTCCCCGCCACGGCCTCGATCGGCATGCCGGCGGCGACATAACCAAGCATCGGAAGCTCGATGGCGCGGCCGCCGGAGCGGCTGGGGAGCAGCTCGACCGATCGGCTGCGATTCCACGCCCGCCGGATGAACCCCTTTTCCTGGAGGTTGGTGAGGTGCTTGTGCACGGTCGCCAGCGACGACAAGCTGAACCGTTCGCCGATCTCTTCCAGGCTCGGTGCGTAGCCGTGCTGCTGGATGAATTCGTTCAGGTAATCGAGAATCTCGCGTTGCCGCTTGGTGAGTGGTTGCATGGTTGCTCCGCGACGTTTCCGCTGACCTTCTGCGTTTCTTCGCCCTGAAAATGGAGCGTAAACAAACAAAAGGCGAAAGTCAAGGGAGTAGGATTCAACCATCCGCCCATTTGCTGGTCTAAATTGTCAGCAGAAGTGCGGACATGACGCATGAATCAGTGTTGCCGGTTCGGCCCTGGACGGTTGCGTTGGTGAAGCCGCTCGCCGAGCTCGATGATTCCGAGCTCGTGTCGGCGACCATCGGTGGCAGCCGCGAAGCGTTCGAGGTCATAGTCGCGCGTCATCGCCGCGCGGTTTATCAGGTCTGTTACCGCTTCGTGAACAATCACGAGGACGCCAGCGACCTCGCGCAGGATGCATTCGTCCGTGCGTGGCGCGGGATGAAGAACTTCAAGGGCGAATCGGCGCTGTCAACGTGGCTGTATCGGATCGCGGTCAACGTCTGCCTCAATCGCGTGAGCGCGAAGACCGTGGCGACCGAGCCGCTCGAGTCGAACGATCAGGTCGCCGACGTCCGCATCGAAGGCGCGCCGCATGCGATGATTCGCGAGGAACGCGCCGCCGCGGTGCGCAAGGCGATCGCCGAGCTGCCGAAGAAGCAGCGCGCGACGTTGATCCTGCGCGCGTATCACGACATGTCGCACCAGCAGATTGCCGACGTGCTCGGCAGCTCCGTCGGCGCGGTGAAGGCGAATTTTTTCCACGCTCTTGCGAACTTGAAGAAGAACCTGGGATCGGAACCATGACCCACCTCACACCCGATGAACTTATCGACGCGATGGAGGGACTCCTGGCGGCCGACCGGCAGGCCCACCTCGCGACGTGCGACGAGTGCCGGGCGCAGGTGGCTGGCCTGTCGATCACGTTGAGCGAGGCGAAACAGACGAGCGTCACCGAACCGTCGCCACTCTTCTGGCAGCATTTCTCCGAGCGCGTGGGCACGGCGATCGATCGAGACGCGTCGGGCGGCAGGAACCGGCCGTCGTGGCTAGGTTGGCAGATCCTCGTGCCGCTCGGCGCCGTGGCGTTAGTCATTCTTGCCTTGATCGTCGCCGCGCCGAAGCTGCAGGTCAGCGACTCACCTCTGGCGCTCCAGGCACCAGAGGCACCAGATGCATCACAGCCACCTGACAACTGGGTGATGGTGACTGAGCTTGTGGGGAACATCGATCTCGACACGGCAAGCGCGGCCGGCGTGATCGAGCCGGGCGTCGCCGAGCAAGCGGTGCTGCACCTCACGGTCGAAGAGCAGCAGGAACTGACACGTCTACTAAAGGCGGAGTTGCAGCGAGCCAAATCATGAGACGAGTTCCGCTGATCACTGTTGCCTTCGTCGCCGTAGCGACAGTCGGCTTGCCCACCGTAGCCTTGGCGAAGGTGGGGCAGGACCTTCGCGGGCAGCCCCTGCCCACCGTAGCTTCAGCGGAGGTGGGGCAAGCACAGGCGCCACAGAGCGGCGGGCCGCTGCCTGGTCTCGACAACGGCGGCATGACGCCGGGTGAGATCCAGAAGTTGTTTGATGCGTATCTGGTGATGGAAGCGCAGCAGGCGCTACAACTGAGCGACCAGCAGTATCCGCAGTTTCTGTCCCGACTGCGAACGCTGCAGGAAACGCGCCGAAAGAACCAGCAGGAACGCAATCAACTGATGAACCAACTGCAGCGGCTTACCAACCCCCGCGCGCAGGCGGGCGGCGATGACGCGATGATCAAGGAGCGGCTGACCGGGCTGCAGGAGCTCGAATCGCGCAACGCCGCCGAGATGCGCAAGGCCTACAACGCGCTCGACGAAGTGCTGGATGTCCGGCAGCAGGCGCGCTTCCGCGTGTTCGAAGAACAGATCGAGCGGCGCAAGATCGAGCTGCTGATGCGCGCGCGCCAGCAGAATCGGCTCAACAATCAGCAGGGACCAAAGTCCAATCCACCGGTGCGGCGCCCGAATCCGCCGCCTCCGCAGTAACCGGTTCCCCGCTCCCGGTTCCCGGTTCCCAGCTTAGAATGGATCATGCACGCGACGACTCCGTTGTTCGTTGGCCTCGTGGCATTTGGCGGTCTCGTGTCAGCCGCCGATGTGCTGACGCCCCAACTTGCGGACGCGTTCTCGAAGAAGATCGTGCTCGTCCAGAAGCAGGCTGACGAGAAGGCGGCCAAAGCACGCTCGACAGTTTTCACCCAGGCAGAAACGAATTCCTACCTGAAGTTCCAGGCCGGTGATTTGCTCCCGACCGGACTGACGCAGCCCGAGCTCACGATGATCGGACAGGGCAAGGTGTCGGGAAAAGCCGTCGTCGATCTCGACGTTGTGCGGCAGAAGCAGAGCAGCGGCGGCTGGTTCGATGTGACCAGCTATCTCACTGGCAAGCTTCCGGTGACGGCATCGGGCCGGATCGTGATCTGGGACGGCAAAGGAAAGTTCGAGGTCGAGAGCGCCGAAGTGAGCGGAGTGCCGATCCCGAAGACACTCCTCGCGCAAATGGTGAATTTCTTCACCCGCACTGCCGACAACCCGCGCGGCTCGTCGATTGATGACACGTTCGAGCTGCCCGCCAACATTCAACGCATCGACGTCGACGCCAGCCGCTGGACCGTCCATCAATAGCTGATGGCAGATGAGGTCCTGCAGATGCCCTTGCAGTTCCTGAAGGGCGTCGGTCCGCGCAAGGCCGCGGATCTCAAGAAGGCCGGACTCAATACTGTCGAAGACCTGTTGTTTCGTTTCCCTCGCCGTTACGAGGATCGCAGCCGCATGCAGACGATCATTTCGCTGCGGCCCGGTATGACGGCGGCGATTTCCGGCACGGTGTTAAATGCCGGCCTCGCGCACACGCGCCGGCCCGGGTTTCGCCTGTTCTCGGCGCTGGTGCAGGACGAGAGCGGGCAGATCCAGGCGGTGTGGCCCAATCAGGCGTTCCTCAAGGACGTCATCAAGTCACAACAGCGCATCGTCCTCTTCGGCAAGGTCGAAATCTGGGGATCGAGGGGCCTGCAGATTACCGATCCTGAATTCGAGATCGTGAAGGACAGGGATCAGGGATCGGGAATCGGGGATCAGGGGGAGGCGCAGCTTCACACGGGCCGCATCGTCCCCGTGTACGAGCGGACCGGTAGTGTCACCACGAATATGCAGCGGCGCTTTGTCTTCCAGGCGCTCGGACAGTTGCCCGACGATGAATTCGATCCCGTTCCCGAGGACATCCTCAAGCGCGAAGGGTGGCCGGCGCGCAAGGCGGCTTTGTGGGCGGCGCATTTTCCCGACCAGGATGTAAACGTCGATCAACTGAACGCGTTCATGACGCCGGCGCAGCGCCGGCTGGTCTTCGAGGACTTCTTCGTCTTCCAGACGGGCCTCGCACTTCGACGCCACGAGAATGCGCAAGTGCGCAAGGGCCTCGTGTCGAAGGTAGACGATCGCATTCGCCAGTGTGCGCGCGCGGTGTTGCCGTTCAAGCTGACGGAAGGGCAGCGCGACGCGCTTGCCGAGATCGTTGCGGACATGCAGCGCATCTGGCCGATGCAACGGCTTCTGCAAGGCGATGTCGGCGCCGGCAAGACAATTGTCGCGCTGCTCGCGTCGATCGTGGCGATGGAGAACGGCTACCAGGTCGCCTTCATGGCGCCGACGGAAATCCTTGCCGAACAACATTACCGGACGATCGTCCGAGCATTTGATGGCAGGCCGTATCGCGTCGCGCTTCTGACCGGACGGGTGACAGCCGCCACGCGCCGCGATCTGCTGCCGGCCATCGAGCGGGGCGAAATCAATCTCATCGTCGGGACTCAGGCGCTGATCCAGCAGCACGTCAAGTTCAAGGCGCTGGCGCTTGCCGTGATCGACGAGCAACATCGTTTTGGGGTCGTGCAGCGCGGCACGCTCGCCGCGAAAGGATCGAATCCGGATGTCCTCGTGATGACCGCCACGCCGATTCCTCGGACGCTGGCGTTGACTGAATGCGGCGACATGGAAGTGTCGGTGATTCGCGGGCTGCCGCCCGGCCGTCAGCCGATCAGGACGCTAATCAAGGCCGATTCGCGCCGCGACGAGGTCTACGCGATGATGCGCGAGGAGATCCGCCGCGGCCGGCAGGTCTATGTGATCTATCCGCTCGTCGAAGAGTCGGAGAAGATAGATCTCAAGGCCGCGACCGCGATGGCGGAGCAGATCGCAAAGGTGTTTCCCGAGTTTGCCGTCGCGTTGCTTCACGGGCGAATGAAGGGCGACGCGAAGGAAGCGGTGATGCACCAGTTCGCCGCGGGGACGTTGAACATCCTCGTGTCCACGACGGTCGTCGAGGTCGGTGTCGATGTCGCCAACGCGACGCTGATGGTGGTCGAGCACGCGGAGCGATTCGGCTTGTCGCAGTTGCACCAGCTGCGCGGGCGCATCGGCCGCGGCGAACACGCGTCGACCTGCGTGCTCCTCTATCAAGCGCCATGGTCGGACGATGCCCGGGAGCGGCTCAAGGCGATGGCCGACACGAGTGACGGGTTCGTCATCGCCGAGCGCGATCTGCGGCTGCGCGGCCCGGGTGATTTCTTCGGCACGCGGCAGTCGGGCCTGCCGACCTTGCGCGCCGGCGACCTGCTGCGCGACGCCGACCTGCTCGAACGCGCCTACGAAGAGGCACGTTCACGCGTTGAGGCGGGCACGCTGACCGCCGCGCAACAGACCTACGTCAAGAGCGTCTGGCAACGCCAATTCGGCCTGATAACTGTCGGCTGATGGCCTATTGGCCTGTTAGCCTGTTGGCCTGACGTGAGGATCATCGCCGGCGCGAACAAAGGCCGCACCTTGAAGACGCCGAAGTGGGACGGCTTGCGGCCGACATCCGACAAACTGCGCGAGACGCTGTTCAACATCCTGCAGGCGCGGATCGAAGGCGCACGCGTGCTCGACGTCTTTGCCGGCACCGGTGCCGTGGCGCTCGAGGCGCTCAGCCGCGGTGCTGTCTCGGCGACGTGCATCGACAGCGATCGGCGCGCGGCGGCCCTCATCGCCGAGAACGCCGCGCTCTGCCGCGAGTCGGAACGCTGTGCTATCATCCGCGACGTCGCGCCGCGCGCGCTCAAACATCCTCTTCCCGGCGGTCCCTTCGACATCGTGGTGCTGGATCCGCCGTACGATTTCACGGACCTGGATGAAGCGGTGCGGGATGCCGCGGGGCAGCGCGCCGCGGACGGAATCGTCATTCTCGAACACGCCTTGCGCGTGACGCCGCCGCAGCCCGACGGCCTCACGCTGACGCGCACGGTGAAATCGGGCGACAGCGCGTTGACCTTTTATTCATGAGCACCCCCACACCGAGGCGCGTCGCCATCTACCCGGGCTCGTTCGACCCGCTGACCAACGGTCACGTCGACATCATCGAGCGCGGCGCCCGGATCTTCGACTCGATCATCGTCGCGATCCTCGCCAACGTCGAAAAGACTCCGCTCTTCAGCGAGAGCGAGCGCGTGGCGATCATCCGCGACGTCTTCAAGGGCAAGCCGAACGTGCAGGTGGAGACCTTCGACGGCCTGCTGGTCGACTACGCGCAGCGCAAGGAGGCCAACGTGCTGGTGAGGGGCCTGCGCGCGGTCTCGGATTTCGAGTACGAGTTTCAGATGGCGTTGATGAACCGCCACCTCGCGCCCGGCCTCGAGACGGTATTCATGATGCCGGCGGAGCAGTACACGTACATCAGCTCGAGGCTGATCAAGGAAGTGTTCACGCTCGGCGGCGAAGTCACCGGGTTGGTGCCGCCGGTGGTCGAAGAGCAGCTCCGCGAGAAGGCCAAAGGCAGAAGGCAGCAAGCAAAATGAATTTCGCATCGCGCATGAGCCGGGTGACGGTGTCCCCGACTCTGAAAGTGAGCGCCGAGGCCGATCGTTTGCGCCGCCAGGGCGTGGACGTCGTCGATCTGGGCGCCGGCGAGCCCGACTTCGGCACGCCCGAACACGTCAAGGATGCGGCGCATGCAGCGCTCGACGCGAATTTCACGAAGTATACGCCGTCGGCCGGCGTGCTCGAGCTTCGCGACGCCGTGTGCCAGCGGTATCGCCTCGACTACGGCGTCGAGATCAAACCCGAAGAAGTGATCATCACCGCCGGTGCGAAACAGGCGCTCTACAACACCGCGATGGCGCTCTACGCGCCCGGCGACGAGGTGATCACGCACGGCCCGTTCTGGCCGAGCATCGGCGATCAGATCAAGCTGGCCGACGCGACGCCGGTGATCGTCCAGACCCATATGGAGGACGGCTTCACCATCAAGGCCGCGCCGATCATCGATGCGATCACGCCGCGGACCAAGGCGATCATCGTGAATTCGCCATGCAATCCCACCGGCGCGCTGATCGCCGAGAGCGAAATGGCGGCGATCGCCGACGCGGCACGGGCCCGCGGCATCTGGGTCGTCGTTGATTTCACCTATGAAAAGTTGATCTACGAGCCGGTCGCGCACAACCTGATCAAGGTGCTGTTCGATCGGATGCGCGAGAAGACCGTCATTTGCAGCGCCGCGTCGAAGGCGTACGCGATGACCGGATGGCGCTGCGGTTGGGCGATCGGTCCGAAGGAAGTGATCGCGCAGTGCAACGTGATCCAGGGCCACTCGACGTCGAACATCAACTCGATCACGCAGAAAGCGGCGATTGCCGCGCTGACCGGTCCGCAGGACGGCGTCACCACGATGCTGAACGAATACCGCAGGCGCCGGGATTCCGTCCACGCCGCGCTCACCGCCGATCCGCGAATCGTCTGCGTGAAGCCGGGCGGCGCGTTCTACCTGTTCCCGTATATCGCCGACCTGCTGTCGCCGAACGGCCTGCGCAGCAGCGCTGAGTTTTCCGAGGCGCTGCTCAAGGACGAGGCCGTCGCCGTCACGCCAGGCGAGGGTTTCGACGCGCCGGGGTTCTTCCGGCTGTCGTACGCCACGTCGATCGAACGGCTGCAGGAAGGCGGCAATCGTCTCAGGCGCTTCGTGCAGAAGCTCGAATCAGCCGGAAAGCTGACCGCCGCACGCTAGCGTGGCCAAGAACGCGACGCGCTAGCGGTTCGAGACCAAAAGTCACGCGACAACCTCGCGGCGGGCGGTGTTCAATCCAGCACAGCTTCGACATTGCTCACTGAACTGTGTACAGTCATTCCTACTTCCGTTCAGCAGAGCCGCCATGGCTCAGTCGCTCGCTTTGTCGCTACCGGGTGTTCTCTGGGGGTGTTCATCGCGAGTCCGGAAGTCCCGCACAGTAGGAGTCACATGAAACTTACCACTCGCTCGGTCGTCTTGTCGGTTGCCTGCCTTGGCTTGTCGGCCATCCTGATTGCCCCGGCATTCGCGCAAAGCGACACACAAGTCGGCATCTGGAAGCTGAACGTCGCGAAGTCGAAGTACAGCCCCGGACCGGCGCCGAAGAGCGCGACCACCACCATCGAAGCCGACGGCACCGGCACCAAGGTCAGCGTCGACCAGATGCAGGCCGACGGCACTTCGAGGCAGTGGGGCTTCACCGCCAACTATGACGGCAAGGAGAGCCCCATGACCGGCGTGAATCCCGATGCGGATTCAGTCGCCCGCACGCGCGTCGACGCGAACACGATCCAGACGGTTTCCAAGAAGGATGGAAAAGTCACCACCACGCAAACGTCCGAAGTGTCCAAGGACGGCAAGACCCGGACGGTGACGACCAAAGGCATGAATGCGGCCGGCAAGAAAGTCAACAACCTCGCGGTCTACGACAAGCAATAGTCGACGCGGATCAGGCGGACGTTCAGACGGAGCGTTTGGACGTCCGTTTACTTATTCGAAACCAGCACGACGCGCGTCAGATCGCGTGAGCCGTCCGGGCCGAGCAACGTGCGGACCCGAATTCCCGCTTCGTTGAAATACAACAGCTCGGCGAGCCGCCTCACTTTCAATCCTTGTTCGTGCTCCAGTCGCTCCAGCGTCTCGGCCGGCACGACCATCAACGCGCGATCGGCTTGAGACAGGAATTCCCGCGCCTGATCGTCGGTGATGACGTCGGTGGTCTTGACCCCAGAGTAGAACACCAGGTTGCGCACGAACACGCCCATCGTGCCGACCTGTTCGTCGCCCGTGCGGTTCCCCTGGACGAGGCGTGCCATCTGGCGGACCGTATCGTCGCCGCCGCTCGACAGCGCGCCGTACTGAACCGCGGGGAGCGTCACCGCCGCGGCCAACGCGATCACGAGCGGCGCGCTGCGCCAGTTCCTCGACGCCGCCGTCACGATCACCAGCGCGCCGGCAAGCGCGATGAGCGCCGCCGCGATCGTCGTGTACGCCCCCTGCACGTTGATCAGAAGCGGGTGAGCGCGATAGAGCAGCACGGCCAGCGTGACGAAGAAGATGCCGCTCGCCAGCGACCCGATCACGACCGGCATCGCCCGCCGTGGCATCGATCGCACGCCGTCGTGGCCGCGCCATTCCTGTGTGCGTTCGACGATGGACGAGGCCAAGAGGAGCGCGAGTGGCGGGAGCACAGGCAGCACGTAACGGGGCTGTTTGCCGACAGACAGCGAGTAAAAGATCAGCGGCAGTGCGGCCCAGAGCATCAACCGCAGATCGATCGTCCCGACCGACCGGCGGCCGCGAATGAGCTGTGTGATGGGGCCGAGCCACACCAGCGCAAGCGGCGTCCACGGCAGCAGCCCGCCGGCGACCACCGGCAGGTAGAACCACCAGGGCCGCGGGTCGTTGAAGCGATCGGTGGCGAAACGCTGAAAGTTGTCGCCGACAAAAAAACTCTGCAGGTACTCGTTGCCGTGACGCGCCCACATCACGACGTACCACGGCACCGCCACCGCCACCATGATTAGAAAGCCGAGGACGATGTCCTCCGGGTTCAGGCCGATCGACCGGCGCTCAATCATCAGCACCGGAACAATCACCAGCATCGGAATGATGACGCCGACGGGCCCCTTCATCAGGAAGCCAAGGCCGAGGCCGAGCGCGGCCAGGATCACGAACTTGCGCGTCGACCGATCCTGTTCGAGCGTGGAGACGAGCGCCGCCCAAATCGCCAGGGTGATGCAGAAGGTCAGCGGTAAATCGGGAAGCGCCATCCGTCCGATCGAGAAGTAGCCGAAGTTCGTCGCGACGATCGCGGCGGCCAGCAGCCCCGTCGTCTCGTCGTACCACCGGCGACCGCAGGCGGCGGTCACGAGCACCAGGCCGACGCCGGCCAGGGCCGCCCACAGCCGCGCCCCCATTTCCGTTGCGCCGGTCGCGAGATAGGTCGCGGACGTCAGCCAGTAATACAGAATCGGCTTCTGAAACCGCGGCTCGTAGTTGTAATAGGGGGTGATCCAGTCGCCGGACGCGACCATTTCGCGGGAGGATTCCGCGTAAAACGCTTCATCGGAATCGGTGATGGCGCCACGCCCGAGGCCCGCGAAGAATGTCAGCGCCGCGAGCAAGAGCAGCGGAAGCGTGATGCGATGCACTTCTGATATACTACCGGGAGTTTCGGCCGGCTTTGCTTCCGTTCTCTCTCGCGGACTTGCTCCGCACTCTCAATCAGACTCTGACAACCGAGAAGACGATCACTTTTGGATAGCCTGCATGCCCAGTCATAAGCGTCACGGACCGTACCGCGGTGGCGGCGGTCATCAACCACCGCCGCAGCCAGACGTCGCCGCTGAATCGGCGGAACATGCCCTGAACGAGAGCAAGAAGCCTGGCCTCAACATCACCGAACTCAAGGAGATGAGCATCCAGCACCTGACCCAGGTGGCCAAGGATCTGGAGGTCGCCGGTGCGACCGGCATGCGCAAGCAGGAGCTGATCTTCCAGATCCTCAGGGCGCAAACCGAGCAGAGCGGCTTCATCTTCTCGGAAGGCGTGCTCGAGGTCCTGCCCGACGGCTTCGGCTTCCTGCGCGCGCCGGACTACAACTACCTGCCGGGTCCTGACGATATCTACGTTTCGCCCTCCCAGATCCGCAAATTCGACTTGCAGACCGGCGACACGGTCTCGGGACAGATTCGACCGCCGAAGGAAGGCGAGCGCTATTTCGCGCTCATCAAAGTCGAAGCGGTCAATTTCGAGGCGCCGGATCAAGCGCGCGACAAGCTGTTCTTCGAAAACCTCACGCCACTCTATCCCCTCGAGCGCATCAGGCTCGAGACCGAGGCCGAGAACCTGTCGGCCCGCGTCATGGATCTGATGACGCCGCTCGGCAAGGGCCAGCGCGGCTTGATCGTCGCACCGCCCCGCACCGGCAAGACCATGCTGCTCCAGGCCATCGCGCAGTCGGTGGCCAAGAATCATCCCGAGATCTACCTGATCGTCCTGCTCATCGACGAGCGTCCCGAAGAAGTCACCGACATGCAGCGATCGGTCGACGGGGAAGTGATCTCGTCGACCTTCGACGAGCCGGCGCAGCGCCACGTGCAGGTCGCCGAGATGGTGATCGAAAAAGCCAAGCGCCTCGTCGAGCACAAGAAGGACGTCCTGATCCTCCTCGACTCGGTCACGCGTCTCGCCCGCGCCTACAACACCGTCATTCCCGCCTCAGGCAAGGTGCTCTCGGGCGGTCTCGACAGCAACGCCCTGCAGAAGCCGAAGCGCTTCTTCGGCGCGGCCCGAAACATCGAGGAGGGCGGGTCGCTCACAATTGTCGCCACCGCGCTCATCGACACCGGCTCCCGTATGGACGACGTGATCTTCGAGGAGTTCAAGGGCACGGGCAACAGCGAGATTCACCTCGACCGCAAGCTCTCCGACAAGCGCACCTTCCCGGCCATCGACATCATCAAGAGCGGCACGCGCAAGGAAGAGCTGTTGCTGCCGAAGGACGATCTCAGCCGCATCTACGTGTTGCGCCGAGTGCTCAATCCGCTCTCGCCGGTCGAAGCCATGGAACTGCTGCTCGACAAGATGGGAAAGACGAAGAACAACGCGGAATTCCTGTCCGCGATGCAGAAGGGATAGCGTTCTCCAAACGTTCTACAGGCGTTCTACGAACGTTCTACAGTCGTTCTACGAAGGGAAGTAATGGTCACGATCAAAGTTCGCCAGAATGGCTCGCTGCTCGTCGAGGGCGAGGACGTCAAGCTCATCGACTGGAACGGGCAGGAGTACATCGTTCCGAAGAAGCCCTTTGCGCTCTGCCGCTGCGGTCAGTCGAAGGAAAAGCCGTTTTGCGACAGCTCTCACAAGGCCTGTAACTTCCAGGCGGACGAAGCCGCGCCGGGGCCAAAAAAAATGCCGACGGACGTGCCCCCTACGACAGCGTAAGTCGTACGTCGCACGGTTGTAGAACGGCCGTAGAACAGCCGTAGAACAGCCGTCGAACGACTGTTAAAGCGTCGGGATCATCCACGGGACCACATACTGCTGGAGCATCGCCAGCAGGCCCATCAGCGTGGTCAGCACAAGGCTGTGGAAGATCACCTTGGCGAAAATCTCACCTTCTCGCCCGACTGCGCCGACACCTGCGGCGCCGACGGACAGGTTCTGCGGGCTGATCATCTTGCCCATCACGCCCGCCGAGCTGTTGGTCGCGCCCATCAAGATCGGGTCGAGTCCCGACACTTTCGCGGTGGTCGCCTGCAGCGGTCCAAACAGCGTATTGGATGACGTATCGCTGCCGGTCAGGAACACGCCCAGCATGCCGAGCCACGCGGAGAAGAACGGGAACAGCCAACCGGTTGCGGCCAGTGCCAGCGCCATCGACGAGGTCATTCCCGAATAGTTCATGACCGTGGCGATCGAGAGGATGAACGCGATCGTGACGATGGGCAGTCGCAGCTGCGCCACGGTCTTGCCGAACGCGAGTCCGAGAATCCCGGTGCCCGCGCCGGCGGCAAGCATCGGAATGAACGCCACAAACGTCGCGATCAGCACCAGCGTCCCGGCGGCCGCCAGGAAGTCCAGCCGATACGTCAGCGCATAGGGGGTGGTCTGCGCGACCACCGGCGCTTCGCGCTGCACGATCGGCATCGGCTTGCCATCGACCATCTGGTATGCGCCGGGCCAGTTGAAGTCCCACACCGGAAAGCGAAATCCCTGGGGTGCTGCCGCCGCCGGCGGTCCAATCCAGGGATCCGGACACAAGCGAAAGCCGGCCTGGCCGCATCGAAGCAGCGCCGTGATGTTTGCCGGCGGCTTCACCTGCGACATGCCCGCGAAGTTGCCGCTCTGTCCGATCAGTACCGTGATGACAAGAATCCCGTACGTGGCATAGGCGCGCCACACCCGCGAACTGGAATCGCTCCTCGTTTCAGCCGCGGAGCTGTTCTCGGCGGCGAAGGCGTCGCTCGGCTTCCAGAACTTGAGCAGCAGCGCGACCGAAGCGAGTGAGATCAATGCGGCGAGCGTGTCGGTCAGTTCGGGACCAACGTAGTTGGACACCGCGAACTGACCGATGGCGAACGTCACACCGGCGACGAGCACGGCCGGCAGGACTCCCATCATCCGGCCCCAACCGGCGTAGAGCACAACCAGATAGGCAGGAATCATCAGCGAGAAGAAGGGAAGCTGGCGGCCGACCATCGCCGACAATGCACGTGTCGTCGTCTGCGTGTCGTGACCAAGCATCGGCGCCAGCAGGCCACCGAGCGTGGTGACAGGGATGCCGAGCGAGCCGAAAGCGACCGGCGCGGTATTGGCGATCAGCGCGAGCACCGCGGCCATGATTGGCTCGAAGCCGAGGCCCGCGAGCATCGAGGCCGTGATCGCGACCGGCGCGCCGAAGCCGGCGATGCCTTCGATCAACGCGCCGAAACAAAACGCGACGAGCAGGACCTGCACGCGGCGATCCGTCGTCAGCCGCGCCAGCGATCGGCGGATGACGTCGAAGTCGCCGCTCTCCACGGAGAGGTTGTAGAACAGCACGGCGCTGAAGACGATCCAGCAAATCGGCCAGAGTCCGTAGGCCATGCCATGAGTGAAAGCCGCGATGGTCAGCGGCAACGGCATGCCCCACACCAGCCACGCCAGGAGGAACGCGCTGGCGGCGCCGGCGATCGCCGACTTCCACGGCGCGAAGCGCCACACCGCGAGCATCAATGCGAGGAGGAGCGGGGGAATTGATGCGACGAGCGCTGAAAGGAAAATGCTGCCCGCGACGGGGCTGTAGTTCTGGTGAAAGAGTTCGGCCACGGCCGAGACTATAACCGCAAATCTCGCGAATCTGCGCCCTAAGACTCTCGCAGAGCCGTCATCGGATCGACTTGCGCCGCGCGGCGTGCGGGCAGGTAGGCGGCGACGAGCGCCACAGCAGCCAGCGCCGCCACCAGGCTCGCCAACTGGAACAAGTTGATGTTCACGAGGCCAAAGAGCAACGATTCCATGACGCGGCCGAGACCAAGCGCAAGGGCTGAGCCGATGGCCGCACCGATCGCCGTGATGACAATCGCGCGGCTGGTGATTGCGCGCACCACCTGCCATCGGCCGGCGCCGAGCGCCATGCGCACGCCGATCTCCTGCGTGCGCTGCGCCGTCAGGAACGCCATCAGGCTGTAGATGCCCATGATCGAGAGCACGAGTGCGATCGCTCCAACCACGCCGAGCGCCCGCGCGATGAAGGCAAAGCCCGCCGCCCGTTCGTCGACGAGCGTCTCCATCGCCGCGAGCGATGCGATCGGCTGATCGGCATCGACCTTCGTTACCGCCCGCCTCAGGTCGCCGGCCACGGCGTTCGGGTCGCCGACCGTGCGCACTGCAAACGCGACCGAGTACGGCGCCGTCTGCGTGAGCGGCCGATACACCGTCTCGAACTGCCGCACGAACCAGTTGTGCACGACGTCGCCCGATACGCCGACCACCGTGATCCACGGTCCGTCGATCGCGAGCTTGAATCGCTTGCCGATTGGGTCGTTGTCGCTCCAGTAATAATTGGCGAGGCTGCGGCTCACAACCGCGACCTGCACGCCGTCAAGGCGATCGGAGTCATTGAACTGGCGGCCACGGATCAGCGGAATCTTCATCGCGGCAAAGTAGGCGCTGTCCGCGCTGCGGTACTGCGCGAACCGGGCCTCGTGCTCCTTCAGGTCCTGGCCCTCCGGGAAGAAGCGGCGGCTGGCGTTGTTGAACGCATTCGGAATCATGCTGGTGGCGCCGATGTCCGTCACGGCCGGAATTCCGCGCATCGCG
>Ga0157380_10001661_pt1 | contig 14664 bp, 8 predicted proteins | sample S35metaG_FD_119757 | JGI IMG/M metagenome (GOLD analysis project Ga0157380, IMG submission 119757) | Switchgrass rhizosphere microbial communities from Kellogg Biological Station, Michigan, USA - S3-5 metaG | ecosystem: Host-associated > Plants > Roots > Rhizosphere > Soil | place: USA: Michigan... | reverse complement strand
CGTTCAGACGAACGTTCGGATGAACGTTCGGATGAACGTCAGGCGGGCGGCACGCGTGTCCAGGCGGCGATGAGCTCGGGCACGCGCACGACCGCGTCGGCCGCCACGGCCTGCTCGCGCATGCGCGCCGCGAGCGTGTCGATGCCGACCTCATCCCTGGTCGCCACGCCGGTCCGCTCGATCAGCGGCAACAAACTGCTGACCGTCTGCGCCAAGTACTCATAAGCCGGCGAATCGGGGCCGGTTTCGATGCGCGACAGCCCCAGCATCGACGGCGCCGGCAATCCCGCCGCGCGATACAGTCCGGCCAGCCGCATGCCCATGTAGAGCTCGATGTTGCCGCGCTCGAATGCCGCCTCGATCCATCCGCGGGCCTGGTCGTACAAGGGCACCGCCGGGATGGAGGTCATCGGCGGCCGGCCGAATTCCTGAAAGTAGATCAGGCCGCCCGGCTTGACGTAGCCGCGAAACGCCTTCATGCCCGCCACTGGATCGCCGAGATAGAGCACGATCAGGCGGCCGATCAGCGCATCGAATTCGCCCGCGTAGGGAAGCCTCGTGATGTCGCCGGCCTCGATCGTCACGTTCGAGATCTTCGCGGCCTCGAGGCGGGACTGCGTGAGCTTCACCGTGTCGGCGTTCATGTCGACGCCCGTGACGCTGCCGGAAGGACCGACGATCGATGCGGCAAGCAGCGAGACATCGCCGGCGCCGCAGCCCACGTCGAGCACGCGCATGCCCGGACCGAGGCCGGCGAGCTTGAGCGTATGCGCGGTCAGATCGCCAAAGAACGCCGCCTGCCTGATCAGCCGATCGATCTCGCTCGCCGCATGACCAAGGATGTATTCCGGATTTTCCGCGGTGCTCACGTGTCCTTCCCTATTTCTCGTCCTCGGACTTGTGATCCGCGGCCGGCAACTGCGGCAGCCCGCTCGATGGCGACGGCTTCAGCAGCCCGCTCTGCGTGTAGATCATCAGCTTGTCGCGCGTGTCGATGATGTCCAGGTTCCGCATCGTCAGCTGGCCGATTCGATCCTGCGGCGTGAAGAACACCTCCTCGCCCTTTTCCATCGTCAACCGCTCGGGCTTGTAGGTGAGGTTCGGGCTGTCGGTGTTCAGGATCGAATAGTCGTTGCCGCGCCGCAGTTCGAGCGTGACCTCGCCGGTGATGGGGCGCGCCACCCAGCGCTGAGCCGTCTCGCGCAGCATCAGGGACTGTGAGTCGAACCAGCGGCCCTGATACAGGAGCCGGCCGAGGCGGCGGCCGTTGTTGCGGTACTGCTCGATGGTGTCTTCGTTGTGGATGCCGGTGACGAGCCGCTCGTAGGCGATGAACAGCAACGCGAGGCCGGGTCCTTCGTAGATGCCGCGGCTCTTCGCTTCGATGATGCGGTTCTCGATCTGATCGCTCATCCCGAGGCCATGACGGCCGCCGATCGCGTTCGCCTCGAGGAACATGTCGAGCGCGGTCGAGAAGGTTCGTCCGTTAATCGCAACCGGATGCCCTTCCTCGAAACGGATCGTGACCGTTTCAGCCGTGACCACCACGTCGTCGCGCCAGAAGGCGGCGCCCATGATCGGCTGGACGATGGTGATGCCCTTGTTGAGGAACTCGAGATCCTTCGCTTCGTGGGTGGCGCCGAGGATGTTCGAGTCGGTCGAGTAGGCCTTCTCGACGCTCATCTTGTACTGGAAGCCGTGCCGGAGCATGTACTCCGACATCTCCTTGCGGCCGCCGAGCTCGTCGATGAATTGCTGATCGAGCCACGGCTTGTAGATGCGGAGGCCCGGGTTGGCGAGCAGGCCGTAACGATAGAACCGCTCGATGTCGTTGCCCTTGTAGGTCGAGCCGTCGCCCCAGATGTTGACGTCGTCTTCGCGCATCGCGGCGACGAGCATCGTGCCGGTGACGGCGCGGCCGAGCGGCGTGGTGTTGAAGTAGGTCTGCCCCGCCGTCGAGATGTGGAATGCCCCGCACTGCAGCGCCGCCAGGCCTTCGGCGACGAGCGCTTCCCGGCATTCGATGAGTCGCGCCCTTTCCGCGCCGTAGGCCATGGCCTTGCGCGGGATTTCGTCGTAGTCGCTTTCGTCGGGCTGGCCGAGATTCGCGGTGTAGGCGTACGGAATCGCGCCCTTCTCGCGCATCCAGTGCAGCGCGGCGCTGGTATCGAGGCCGCCTGAAAACGCGATGCCGACTTTTTCTCCGGCGGGAAGGCTCTGCAGAATGTTAGGCAAGACCTCTCAATCTTATTTCAGGAAGCGCTCGATTGCTGCGAGGACGCGGGCCGGCTCTTCTTCATGCGGCCAGTGTCCCGCGCTCTCGATCGTTTCGACCTGCGCCTCGGGCAGCAGCCTCCGCCAACGCGCCAGTTGATACGGCTGGAAGGCGCTGTCCTTCATGCCCCAGACGATCAACACCCGCATGGCACGCAGGCGCTCGAGGCGATCGAGCAGCGACTGGTAATGCGAGCGTGAGCCGAGGAGCGACTTTGCCAGCGCATGCAGCACGAGCACGCGCGCGTCGCGATCGCGGAAGACGTCGAGGTAGCGGCGATGAATCTCCTTCGTGAGCTTCTTCCTGTCGCCATAGGCCGACGGCATGATCAGCCGCAGCGACGCGTTCGCGTAGCGATAGAGAAAACGTCCGATCGCGCCGCCAATGAGCCTTGCGCCGCGCGCCATTTTCGGGTCGTCGTCGAGCGGCCACGCCCAGGAGTTCAGGATGACGACTTGTTTCACACTCCCCACTCCCAACTCCCCACGCCCCGCTACCAGGGGCAGCCCAATAGGTCCGCCGAAGTCGTGCACCACCAACGTCAGGTCCTTCAAATCGAGACGCTCCACGAATTCCTTCAGGACGCGTGCGTGTGCTTCCGGCGTATACGCGAACGCCCGCGGCCGCGATGATTCTCCGAACCCGAGGTGATCGGGCGCGATGCAGCGAAACCGCGTCGACAAGGCGGCAATCAGGTGTCTGTACTCATACGAATTGGTCGGCGTGCCGTGCACGAACAGAATCGGGGGGCCCGTTCCTTCGTCTACGTAATGCATCTCGCCGTCAGTGAGCGCGATTCGCATGATGCGCGCCTCCCGTATAGCGCTCGACGAGCCGCTCGATCACGCGCTCGAGCGGATAGTGCGCGGGGTCGAGCACGTAGTGCTGGCAGAGACCGTCGATCTGCGCAAACAGCAACCGCGCTTCGATCCCTGCCTCGGGCCACTCGATGTCCTCGAGGTATTGCTCGAGCGTGCGGACGATCGCCTTCGTGAATTGAGCGACCGATGGCCCAAGCGTCCTGAGCACGTCCTTCTGCATCCGCAGGCCGTACCACACCGCCCAGAACTGGCGGTGGCGCGGGACGATGGCGAGCGCGGAGCGCAAGAGCGCGGGTAGACGATCCCGGGCGTCGCTTTCGCGATCGGCAGCCGCGAAGGTCGCCTGCACATCGGCGAGGCTCTGCTCGAAGATCGCGTTCAGCACGGCAGCCTTCCCATCAAAGTGGTGATAGAGCAAACCCGCCGAGACCCCCGCCTCATCGGCGATCGCATCCACGGAGGTTGCCGCATAGCCACGGGTCGCGAACAACTCCAGTGCCGCGTTGAGGAGCCTGGCCCGCGTCACGGCGCGGACTTCCTGGTTTTGCACGGCGGTTCGTGGTGACATTTTTAGATGAACGATCGCTCAATCGTAAGCCGGTCCTGAGCTAAAACGCAAGCCGCCGTCTGACGGGGCTGAACGGAAAAGCCGTGGTCTGAAAGTTGCTATGTCCATGGTTAGGAGTGACTTGGGTGCACTACTGCCGGGCTATGCGCCCGTCAGTTGGGTGAAGTGTGTCAGGTCGGTTTTATTTTGGGGATTCGCATGCCGCGCGTAGCCACCAATGGACGTCCGGAGAATGAGCCGCTCGCGACTACCGGCATCCTCGGACTCGATGACGTTCTGAACGGCGGATTCTCGAGGGGCCGTCTGTATCTCGTTGAAGGCGTTCCGGGATCAGGGAAGACAACCCTGGCGATTCAATTCCTGATGGAGGGCGCCAAACGAGGGGAAAAAGTTCTGTACATCACCCTCTCCGAGACGAACGAAGAACTCCAAAGCGTGGCACGCTCACACGACTGGGACATCAGCGGCATCACCGTTCGCGAGTTACTGCCGAATGAACGCGCGCTCGAGTCCGACGATCAGTACACAATGTTTCACCCCTCCGAAGTCGAGCTGGCGTCGACGACCAAGCTCATCCTCGAGGACGTCCATAAGCTGAACCCCACCCGGGTCGTCTTCGACTCGCTGTCGGAGCTGCGGCTCGTGGCCGGCAATCCGTTGCGCTACCGGCGGCAGATCCTGGCGCTCAAGCAGTTCTTCGCCGGGCGTAACTGCACGGTCATCGTGCTCGACGACATGACAGCCGCCGATCACGATCTGCACGTGCAGAGCATCGCTCACGGCGTGATCCTGTTGCAGAACCTCAGTCCCGAGTACGGCGCGGAGCGCCGCCGCCTGCGCGTCGTCAAGTACCGCGGCACCTCGTTCCGCGGCGGCTTTCACGACTACCTGATCACCAAGGGCGGGCTCCGGGTGTTCCCGCGGCTCGTGGCCGCCGAACATCGCGGCCGTGGCAGCTGCAACAAACTGGCCTCGGAGATTCGGGAGCTGGACGACCTGCTCGGGGGAGGGATCGAGGAAGGCACCAGCACGCTGATTGTCGGCGCTGCCGGCACCGGCAAGTCGACCATCGCCGCACAGTTCTGCGCCGCGGCGGCGCGGCGCGGCGACAAATCGGTGCTGTTCATGTTCGACGAGAGTCCCAATACGCTGTTCACGCGGTGCAACGGTCTCGGCATCGACCTCGAGGCACACGTGACGGCGGGGGCGATCGACGTCGTGCAAATCGACCCGGCGGAGCTGTCGCCGGGAGAGTTCGCGAACATGATTCGCGAAGCGGTGGAAAAAACCGGCGTCAAGATTGTGGTCGTCGACAGCCTCAACGGCTATCTCAACGCGATGCCTGAGGAGCGGTTCCTGGCGATTCAGCTCCACGAACTGCTGATGTTTCTCTCTCAACAGGGTGTCGCGACGATTCTCATCGGCGCGCATCACGGCCTGATCGGAGCGCAAATGCAGGCGCCCGTCGATGCCAGTTATCTCGCCGATGCCGTGCTGTTGCTGCGGTATTTCGAATCGCGAGGCGAAGTGCGGCAAGCGATTTCCGTGGTCAAGAAGCGCGGCGGTCTCCACGAGCGCACGATTCGCGAGTTCGCGATGCGTGACGGAACCATCCGGGTTGGCGAGGCTCTGCGCGAGTTCCGCGGCGTGCTGACCGGCGTGCCGGTCTATGAGGGCCCGAGCGCCCCGTTGGTGGGAACCGAGCGGACCAGATGAACCCCTCGTCGCGCGATTTGCGGATCCTGATCATGGCGCCGACGGCGCGCGACGCCGGCATTACGACCGATCTGCTCAACGGCGCCGGGATCGAGACCGCCACGTTCACCACCCTCGACACGCTCGTCAACGCGCTCAACGACGGCGCCGCGGCGGTGCTGGTCGCCGAAGAGCACCTGACAGCGGCCCACAAGGCGCCGCTCTCGATGTGGCTGGCACGACAGCCGCCATGGTCGGACCTGCCGATCCTGATCCTGACGCGGCCAGGCGCCGACTCACCCGAATCCGCCGAGGCGTGGCGAACGCTCGGCAACGTCACGCTGCTGGAGCGGCCGACGCGCGTCACGACGCTCCTGAGCGCGGCGCAGACGTCGATTCGCGCTCGCTCGCGCCAGTACCAGATCCGCGGCCACCTCACCGAGCGGCTGAAGAACGAACAGGCCTTGCGGTCGGCGGATCGGCGCAAGGATGAATTCCTGGCGACGCTCGGCCACGAACTCCGCAACCCGCTGGCGCCCATCTCGAACAGCCTCGAGATCATGAAACTGTCGGGCGCGTTCGACAATCCACGGATCGAGCAGGCCGGTGCGGTGATGGAGCGCCAGATCCATCACCTCAATCGTCTCGTTGACGATCTGCTCGAAGTGTCGCGCATCACCCGCGGTGTGATCGAGGTCCGCAAGGAATCCCTCGACCTGACGAGCATCGTCAAGGCGGCCATCGAGACCAGCCGGCCGGTGCTCGATAACCTCAGGCACGAGCTCTCGGTCGAGCTCGACCCGGACGCGATGTTCGTCGGCGGCGATCCGGTGCGCCTCACGCAGGTGTTTGCCAACCTGCTCAACAACGCCGCCAAGTACACGAACCATGGCGGGCGAATCTCGATCACGACCCGGCGCGAGGGCGGCGAAGCGATCATCAGCGTGAAGGACAATGGCATCGGCATCGCGCCGAACGCGCTGTCGCAGGTCTTCGACATGTTCATGCAGGTCGATCGCTCGACGCGGCGATCGCAGGGTGGCCTCGGCATCGGACTGACGCTCGTGCGCAGCCTCGTCGGCATGCACGGCGGCAGCGTCGAAGCCCGAAGCGAGGGGCCCGGGCTCGGCAGCGAATTCATCGTGCGGCTGCCCTTGCTGATCGACCAGCGCGCCTCGACCGAGCAGCCGCGGCGGATGAAGCCGCTGCCATCGCGGCGAATCCTGATCGTCGATGACAGCCGTGACGGCGGCGAGAGCCTGGCAACCCTGTTACGAGTGCTCGGCGCCGAGGTCGCCCTCGCCCATAGCGGCCGCCACGCGCTTGACTGCGTCGACACCTTCAAACCGGACGTCGTGTTGCTCGACATCGGCATGCCCGGCATGGACGGCTACGAAGTCGCGCGGCGCATTCGCGCCAATCCGGCGAATCGCCACATCTCGCTGATTGCGCTGACAGGATGGGGGCAGGACGAAGATCGCCGTCGATCCGTCGCCGCTGGATTCGATCACCATCTCGTCAAGCCAGCCGACATCGAGCAGCTCCGGCAATTGCTCACCGTCGCGTAAACCTTTTCACATTTCTAGCGCGCACGGTGCACATCGTGCACCCTGTGCACCTGCGCGCCTTGGCACGTCTCTTGATAGTTAGTCGTCGTATGAAGACGACTTCGACCCGGAGCAAGACTCGCGAGTTCCTTCGCTGGCAGTTTCGCCAGCGCAATCGCCTCCTGACCTGCGGCATCGCCCAGAGCGAGGCCAGCGGATACAGCGTGGTAACCGTTCCCCATCACAACGTGCGCAAGGGCACAGTGGAGATCTACAAGGATCTCGTCTCGGCCTTGCAGCGCCATGCCTCGATCGCCGCCCAGCTGCGCGACGACGGTTGGTCCATCGCGTCCTACACCACGACGTAATTCCGGCTGCGCCAGATCGATCTACTTGTAGTCTTCCCTGACGGGTGCGAATGCGTCGAGCACGCGGCACGCCGTCACCGCGCGGCCTGAGTGCGGTGCGTCAGGCGGGATGATGAACACCTGGCCTGGCTTCAGGCGATGCGCCACACCGTCGACCACCAGCTCGAGCTCCCCTGCAATGAGGCTCACAATCTGTTCGTGCGGATGGTGGTGTTCCGGAAACGTCGCGCCGGCGTCGATATCGACCCACGAGTGCGATACGCGGTCGCTATGAATCAGCCGCGCCCGCAGGCCCGGAAAGATCTCGCGCACCGGTAACCGATCGATAAAGATCAACGGCATGGGCCTTACGTTACACCAGAGCCGGCTCCGCCCAATCGAACCCTCGAGCTGGTATCAATCTTGGATCGATAAGTTCGCTTGCTATTAACAGCTGCGCGCGCCGGGCTTCGTGACGGCCAGAAGCCATTTCGAGACGAACCGCTGAGCTCCGAGCGGCTCGACGAGCGGGCGCTTGCCCTGGCCGCAAGTTTCACGATCGACCCGCGGCGGCGCCACGCACGAAGCATTTACCCGCGTTTACGCGACAACGAGCACGTCCTCGAGGCCGCGTATCGCACGCTCGCTGAAGACGTGCGCGAAGGCGCTTTCGTCACGCCGGCGACGGAGTGGTTCCTCGACAACTTTCACCTGATTTCGTCGGAGCTGGTCGAAATCCGCGAGCACCTGCCGCGCCGCTACTATCGCCAGCTGCCCGCGCTCGCGACCCGGGAAGAAGCCGGCGAAGCTCGCATCTACGCGATGGCCGTCGCGCTCCTCCGCCACACCGACAGCCGGCTCGATCTCCCGCAGCTGGCGCTGTTCCTGAACAGCTATCAACGTGTCGCGCCGCTGACGCTCGGCGAGCTCTGGGCGTGGCCCAGCATGTTGAAGCTCGCGCTCGTCGAGAACCTGCGCCGCCTCGCCGACGAGCTGCTCGCCAGCCGCAGCGCCCGTCTCGCCGCGGATCAGGACGTCGCGCGGATCGATGCCAGACCGCCCGATGACGACGTCGTGATTCCCGAGGAGGCGCACAACGCATACCTGATGCAGATGCTGCATCGCGCGCGCGAGTACGACGTTCGCCGATCGCCTCTGCGCGCCGCGCTCGAGCGGCACCTGACTGACCGCGGCAGGATGGTCGAAGACATCGTGCGCGCCGAGCAGCAGCGTCAGGCCGCGAGCCAGGCGTCGGTCGCCAACGCCATCACCAGCCTGCGGCTGTCGACGACGATCGACTGGCGTGATTACGTCGAAGGCGTCAGCCTCGTCGACAACGTGCTGCGGCGCGATCCGTCAGGTGTTTACTCGCGGATGGATTTTCTGAGCCGCGACCGCCAGCGGCGGGCCGTCGAGGAACTCGCGGAGCCAACCGCCGAATCACAAATCAGGGTCGCGCTGAAGGCGGTGGAAACGGCTCGCCAGGTCGCGTCGCAGTCGCGCAACCGCGCCGCCGCCCACGTCGGACACCACCTGATCGGCGGCGGCCGCGCCGGTCTCGAGCTCGATCTCGGCTATCGCCCGAAGCTCAAGTCCCGCGTTCGACGCGCCGTCCGGGCGAACGCGACCGCGGTATATCTCGGAGCGATTGCCATGACCACGGCGCCGATGGTGTTGGCGGCGGTGGCCTATGCGTCGTGGTACGGCGCATCGCGCGCGATGCTCGTTGCGGTCGCGCTGCTGTTCTTGATTCCGGCGAGCGAGCTCGCGATTGCCTTCGTGCAGAAGCTCGCCAGCCGCCTGGTCCATCCCGAGCCGCTGCCGCGGCTCGAGCTCGCTGACGGCGTACCGGAAGAATCCAGGACGATTGTCGTCATCCCGACGCTGTTGACGAGCATCGAAGGCGTCGCATCCCTGCTCGAACATCTCGAAGTGCTGTCGATCGCCAATCGTGATCCGCGGATTCACTTCGCGATCCTCTCCGACCACGCCGACTCTCCCACCCGGGTCGCCGTTGACGACGAAGCGATCCTGGCCGTCGCGCGGTCGGGCATCGAGTCGCTCAACGAGCGCTCAGCGGGCGATCCGGGTCCGAAGTTCTTCCTGTTCCACCGCGATCGGCAATGGAACGAGCGCGAGCGGGTGTGGATGGGCTGGGAAAGGAAGCGCGGCAAGCTCGAAGAGTTCAACCGGCTGGTGCGCGGCGCGACGGACACGAGCTTCACCACGCAGGTCGGTCCGCTCGACGCGCTCGCCGGCACCAGGTACTGCATCACGCTCGATTCGGACACGCAATTGCCGCGCGATGCCGCGCGCGAGCTGATCGGCATCATCTCGCATCCGCTCAACCGTCCCGTCATCGATCCGAAGAGCAAGCGCGTGACCGACGGCTACGGCATTCTGCAGCCGCGCGTGAGCGTGACCATGGCGAGTGCCGCGGGCTCGCTGTTTGCGCGCACCTATGCCGGCCACACCGGTGTCGATCCCTATACGACCGCGGTCTCGGACGTCTATCAGGACCTGTTCGGCGAGGGCATCTTCACGGGCAAGGGCCTCTACGACATTGACGCCTTCATGACGGCGCTCGAAGGGCGCGTGCCGGAGAATGCGCTGCTCTCGCACGACCTCTTCGAGGGCATCTACGCGCGGGCCGGGCTGGTCACCGACGTTGAGGTTGTTGACGACTATCCGTCGAACGTCCTGACCCACGCGCGTCGGCAACACCGGTGGGTGCGCGGCGACTGGCAGATCCTGTGGTGGCTATTCCCGTGGGTGCCGACACGCGCCGGCCTCGAGCGCAACTACCTGCCGCTCATCTCGCGCTGGAAGATCCTCGACAACCTGCGGCGCAGCCTTGTGGCGCCCTCGCTCGTCGCGTTCTTCATCGCAGGATGGTCGCTCCTGCCCGGCTGGCCGATCGTGTGGACGATCGCCGCGCTTGCGACGATGTCGTTCCCGGCCATCGCGCGCGGGCTCTCGCTCTTTGCCGGGCCCCGCAAGGGCCTGGGCCTCAAGGTCTTCCTACGCGCCTACGGGGAAGATCTCGGCACCGACCTCGTGCGCATCGCGATTCATCTCACCTTCCTCGCCCATCAGGCGTGGGACATGCTTGACGCCGTCGGCGTCACGCTGGCGAGGCTGATCACCGGTCAAGGCCGCTTCCTGCAGTGGGAAACCGCCGCCGCCGTCGCCGCCCGCGCCAAGCGGCTCGGCGTCCGTGACTTCTACCTGGCGATGCGGGCGAGCCCGATCATCGCCGGCATCGCGCTCGACACGATCCTGATTGCCAGGCCGCAGGGACTGCCGGCGGCGCTGCCGATTATCGCGCTGTGGGCGGTCGCGCCCCTGATCGCGCACCGGCTCAGCAAGCCGGCGCCGTCGTCGCGGCCGGAGATTACCCACGACGATCGCGAGTACTTGAAAACCGTGGCCCGCGCCACGTGGAAGTACTTCGAGACGTTCGTCGGCAGCGACGATCGCTGGCTGCCGCCGGATAACGTGCAGTTCGATCCGGAACCGCGCATCGCGCACCGGACCTCGCCGACCAACATCGCGATGGGCCTGCTCGCCTCGGTGTCGGCGCACGACCTCGGTTTCATCGATGCCGACGTGCTCGTCGAGCGCCTGGAAGCGACACTGACCACCATCGATCGGCTCGAGCACTTCGACGGCCATCTCCTGAATTGGTACGACACGCAGAACCTGATGCCGCTGCTGCCGAAGTATGTATCGACCGTCGACAGCGGCAACTACGCCGCCGCGCTGCTGACCCTCTCCGCGGCGCTCGGTGAGCTGGCGGCGTCACAGGCGGACGACGACGCGGGCAAGGCGCGAGCGGCGAGGATGATCGACCTCGCCGATCGCGCCAACGCCTACTTCGACGAAATGCGCTTCGGTTTTCTCTACGACAGAAAGCGGCAGCTCTTCGCAATCGGTTACCGGCTCGCCGATCAATTTGGCGGCGCGCGGCTCGACTCGTCCTTCTACGATCTGCTGGCCTCCGAAGCGAGGCTGGCGAGCTTCATCGCGATTGCCAAGGGCGACGTGCCTGAGCGCCACTGGTTCCACCTCGGCCGCCTGATCACCAGCGTGCGCGGATCACCGGTGCTGCTGTCGTGGAGCGCGACGATGTTCGAGTACCTGATGCCGCTGCTGGTGATGCGGAATTTTCCGGAGACCCTGCTCGACGAGTCGTGCCGCATGGTGGTGAGGCGGCAGATCGACTACGGCATCACCCGCGGCACGCCGTGGGGCATCTCCGAGTCCGCGTATACGGCGGTCGATCGTGCCGGCAACTATCAGTACAAGGCGTTCGGTGTCCCTGGCCTCGGCCTGAAGCGCGGCCTTGGCGACGAGCTCGTCATCGCGCCGTACGCAACGGCGCTGGCCGTCATGGTCGATCCGGCGCGGAGTGCAAAGAATCTTCGCCGCCTTGCGGCCGAGGGGCTCTTTGGCGAGTACGGCTTCGTCGAAGCCGTCGATTACACCGATCGCAGCGGCGGCAGCATCAGCGGCAAGGGGACGCCGGTCACGGCGTTTTTTGCTCATCACGCCGGCATGTCGCTCGTCGCCTTCGCCAATGCGATCAACGGCGACTTGATGGTGCGGCGTTTCCATTCGGATCCTCGGATCCAGGCGACCGAGCTGCTGCTTCAGGAGCGCGTGCCGCGCCAGCGTCCGGTCACCGAGCCGCGGCCGGAAGACGTGATGTCGGTCTCGCCGCAGAGCATGGCCGTGCCGCTGCGCCGTTACCGCACTCCGCACACGATCATGCCGCACACGCAGTTCCTCTCGAATGGCAAGTATGCGGCGGGCGTCACGCACGCGGGCGGCGGCGCCAGCTTCTGCGGAAACCTGACGGTGACCAGGTCGAGGCGCGATTCGACGACCGATCCCGGCAGCAACTTCATCTATCTTCGCGATGTCCGCAGCGGCGAAGTCTGGTCGCCGACGTATCTGCCAACCAGGCGGGAGCCGGAACGGTACCTGGCGACGTTCCAGCCCGAAGTCGCGGTGTTCGACTCGAAGGCCGAGGAGATCGCCGCGAAGCTCGAGATCGCCGTGTCACCCGAGCACGACGTCGAAGTGCGGTTGCTGCATCTGGTGAATCACAGCGATCGCGTCCGCGAGATCGACGTCACGAGTTACGTCGAACTCGCGCTGGCCCAGGCGCGCGATGACTACGCGCATCCCGCATTCGGCAAGCTGTTCATCGAAACGGAATATCTGGCTGAACGCTCGGCGCTCATCTGCCACCGCCGCCCCCGCGATTCGCGCGATCCCGGCACGTGGGCCGTGCACGTGTTGAGCCTCGACGGGCGCGCGCACGGCCCGATCGAGTGGGAGACCGATCGGGCGCAATTCATCGGCCGCGGCCGCACGCTCGATCGCCCGCAGGCGCTCGACGGCCGCCCGCTGTCGGGCAGCACCGGCTTCGTGCTCGATCCGATCCTCAGCCTGCGCCAGCGCGTCCGGCTGCCCGCCGGCGAATCGGTCCGCATCTGCTTCGCGACCGGTGTCGCCAACGATCGCGATACCGCCCGCGCGCTTGCGCTCACCTATCGCGATCCTTCGACCGCGATGCGGACGCTGTCGCTGGCCCTCGCGCACGCGCAGGGCCTTCGCCGGCACATGAACATCTCCAGCGACGATGCGGTGCTGTTCGAGCGGCTGGCATCCCGGGTGATCGGCACCGACGCATCATTGCGGCCGTCCGCGGACGTGCTGGCCACCAACGAGCTCGGGCAAAACAGCTTGTGGCCGCATGGCATCTCAGGCGATCTCCCGATCCTCCTCGTTCGCGTCGTCGACGAGGATCTGACCGTCGCGCGCGAGGCGCTCGAGGCGCAGGAGTATTGGCGGCTGAAAGGCATCTGGGCGGACCTCATCATTCTCAACGAGCATCCGGTCAGTTATCTCGACGAGGTGCAATCGCGGCTGACCGCGCTCATGGACGAGGGACCGTGGCGCATGTGGAAACACCAGCAGGGCGGCGCCTTCCTGCTGCGCTCCGACACGATGGGCCGCGCCGAGCGCGCGTTGTTCTATGCCGTGGCGCAGGCCATCCTCGAAACCGATCGCGGCGACCTGCGCGCGCACCTCGCGCGCCCGCCACAGACACCGCTGGCCGCGACGCCGCTGCCGGCGCTCTCGCATCCGGAAGCGTTGCACCCGCCCGCTCAGCCCAGCATGAGCGTGGGACTGCCGGCCTTGACGCTGCCAAACGGCCTTGGCGGCTTTGCCGACGATGGCCGAACCTATGCGATCGTCCTCGAAGGCGATCAGGACACGCCGGCGCCGTGGGTGAACGTGATCGCCAACTCGCGCTTCGGCACGATCCTGAGCGCGAGTGGATCGGCGACGACCTGGTCCGAGAACAGCCGCGAGAATCGCCTGACACCGTTCGCCAACGATCCGGTGATCGATCACGGCGGCGAAGCGTTCTATGTTCGAGACGACGACACCGGACGCGCGTGGTCGCCGACGCCAGGGCCAATGCCGCGGTCGTCAACGAGCGGGCGGATCCTCATCCGGCATGAAGCCGGCATTACGCGGTTCTCCCGATCGTACGAGGGCATACATCACCAGCTCGATGTGCTCGTCGATCGCGACGATCCCGTGCGCATCGCGCAGCTCACGCTCGTCAACACCTCCCCCGGCCTGCGTCACATCAGCGTCTTCGCGTACAACGACTGGGTCATCGGCCCGCCGCGCGAGCTCGACACGCGTCATGTCATCACTGATTACGACACCCAGCATCAGGCGGTCCTGGCGTGGAATCCCTACAACACCACGTTCTCCGGACGCGTGTGTTTTGCGGCGTGCAGTGAGCGCGCCATTTCGGCGACGGGGAACCGCCGCTCGTTCCTTGGCCGCAATGGATCGATGGCCAGACCATCGGCGCTGGGCGACGACAGCCTGACCGGCGAATTCGGCGCCGGCATGGATTCGTGCGCGGCCGTGCAGATCCGCGTGCCGCTGCAGCCCGGCGAAACGCGCAAGATCGTGTTCCTGCTCGGCGAAGGTTTGTCGCGATCGCACGCGCTGTCGCTCGTCGCCAAACATAATTCGCCGGACAGCGCGGCGCAGGCGATCGCGGACGTGCGCGAGCACTGGGACACGCTACTTGGCGCCGTCGAGGTGCACATGCCGGACGATTCCCTCGACATCCTGTTGAATCGCTGGCTGCTCTATCAGTCGCTGTCGTGCCGGATCTGGACGCGCGCGGGTTATTACCAGCCGGGCGGCGCGTTTGGCTTCCGCGATCAATTACAGGACGTGCTGTCGCTGCTCTACACCGCGCCGCAGCTGGCGCGCGAGCACATCATCCGCGCCGCCGGCCGCCAGTTCGTCGAAGGCGATGTGCAGCACTGGTGGCACGAGCCGCTCGGGCGAGGGCTGCGCAGCCGCT
>Ga0157380_10001660_pt1 | contig 14669 bp, 12 predicted proteins | sample S35metaG_FD_119757 | JGI IMG/M metagenome (GOLD analysis project Ga0157380, IMG submission 119757) | Switchgrass rhizosphere microbial communities from Kellogg Biological Station, Michigan, USA - S3-5 metaG | ecosystem: Host-associated > Plants > Roots > Rhizosphere > Soil | place: USA... | reverse complement strand
TTTTGAAATTTATCTTCAAACCTCTTTTTCGCCTCTTCATCCAGCCCGGAATAGAAGGCTACATAATCGTTTAAAAAGTCCTGGTAATTATCTGGCCAGCCTATGGATTTTATACGCCTTGGTTGAAAAACAAAAACTATAATGAGAATAATAATTAATAGGGCAAATAAGATCTGGAGCGCTGTTACCATAAGTAGAAGTTAAAGACGCGAGGCTTAAACGGCTTTTGTTTATGATCGGGGAAAAAAGTATAGCATCGACAAGGGAGCTACGACGGGCAAATCCATAAATTTTTTGCGGGAGTAAGTTTTATTGGAAGTCCTGATCTACCAGGCGCCTGGGATGATCAAAAGATTTTTTTCCACTAAAATACTTTTCTGCAGCAACCCGCGTTACTGAACATGCAGCGATGCAATAAAATCTTTTATCCCGAAAAACTATAAGCTTATGCAATCCAACCACCTGTTTTTTACTAAAGTTATTAAGTTAGGAAACCGCCTCAGAGAATTCAACTTTAGAAAGCTCCCAAACACAAATAATAATTATCACGTAGATGTAACTGACGATCGCGGTGTTCGTTTTATGTTTAAAATGTATCCTGATGCCCAGCAAAGCTGGCAAATATCCAATATAGAACTACCCCAGTGGGTTCAAACTGCCAATAACATTTTGGGGCAGCTGATCGAAAATGAAACACCAATGCCACAGCCAGTTGAACTTTAGCCCTGCAGCTCAAATTTATTGAACACGATTTTTTAGGGAATATTCACAGGGTGCGACTAGCATTCAATTGGTAATTTTTGACTTTATCTTTTTTGATAATTGTTTTAAATACAATAGAAACCTGGCAACCCGGAATTTCATTGAAACCTGGCTAACATCAGTATATCGCGATTGCAGGCATATCTTATCATCGGTTCTAATGTTATAGAACACGAGCAGCCTGTTACTTGTTGCAAAATCCAATATCTATTCGCATTTCCTCAACTTTCTTCTCTTTCGTCTCTTTTGGCACATACCCTTTTTGGTTTATGAAATCGTTGCCCTTAATTTAGTAGACCCGGTATAAGTATAATTAGTGTCATGACCTTAAACCAGCTTGGGAGACTAATGCATGAACTGGAACCAGATAATTGATCCATTTAATAATCTTGCTCTTTCAGCTCTGGTTGCTTTAGTGCCCATTGCTTTTATTTTCTGGGCGCTGATTATAAAAAAAATGAAAGGTTATAAAGCCAGCCTGTTCGCAACCGCTTTAGCCATTCTTATTGCCATTTTTGTTTATGGAATGCCGGTTAAGCTGGCACTGCTTTCCACTGCCAATGGTGCGCTTTATGGATTGTTTCCTATTGGCTGGATTGTAATAACCGCGGTCTTTCTTTTCAATATTACAGTCAAAAGCGGGCAGTTTGAGATAATAAAACATTTCATGGCATCTATTACCTCCGACAGGCGACTGCAGGCTTTATTAATTGCTTTTTCCTTTGGCGCTTTTTTGGAAGGCACGGCAGGTTTTGGTGCACCTGTAGCTATAACTGCAGCAATGTTAGTTGGCCTGGGTTTCAATCCACTTTATGCTGCGGGCATTTGTTTAATTGCGAATACCGCCCCGGTGGCTTTTGGAGCAGTAGGAATTCCAATTACTGTGGCTTCGCAAGTTTCATCCATTCCGGAAATGGCAATATCTCAAATGGTAGGAAGAACACTTCCTATTCTCTCAATTTTTCTCCCGCTTTATTTAGTAGTACTCATGAGCGGATTTAAAAAAGCAAAAGAAGTATTGCCTGCAATTGCTGTATCCGGATTTTCATTTGCTTTCCTACAATGGATATCTTCTAATTATTTAGGGCCGGCGCTACCTGATGTAATTGCTGGTATTGGTTCTATTGTGATACTTGTTCTTTTTTTAAAGTTCTGGAAGCCAAAAAACATTTGGAGATTTAAAGATGAACCAGCTCCAACAATTAATGTGGATGAAAAATATTCAACGGGTCAAATCATCAGGGCATGGTCGCCTTTTATTCTCTTAACCATAATGATCATAGCATGGGGAATGCAGCCGATCAAAGATTTGTTTAATTCATTTGGCCAAATACAATTTGAATTCCCCGGGATTCATAATGTGATCATTGATAGAACAGGAAAGGCACTGCCACACATTTATAAATTCAATTGGTTATCGGCATCAGGAACAGCAATTCTACTTTCGGCGATAATTGCAATACCGTTGATAGGACTGAGCTTTAAAGAAGGAGCAAAAGAATTTGTATCAACTTTAAAACAGCTTAGGTTTCCAACCATCACTATTGCTTCTGTATTGGCTTTTGCATACATAGTGAACGATTCAGGTATTACCATAACAGTGGCAGAAGCTTTGGCGAACACGGGTTTTTTATTTCCATTCTTTGCTCCTGTGCTTGGCTGGTTAGGCGTTTTTATTACAGGTTCTGATACGTCGGCAAATGCATTATTTGGCAAACTCCAGGCTGCTACCGCTACATCAATTGGTGTTGACCCCGTTGTAACAGTAGGGGCAAATGTTTCCGGTGGCGTAGTTGGAAAAATGATTTCACCGCAATCAATAGCTGTAGCTGCGGCTGCAGGACACTTAGTAGGAAAAGAATCTGAGCTTTTTCGGTTTACCGTTAAGCATAGTTTTATTATGCTCCTATTTATTTGCGTTATTGTGTTAGGGCAGGCTTACTGGTATAGCTGGGTAATTCCACATTATCAAATGCTCACCGCCGGTGTAACTTCAGTTTCAAAGGATTTTTCCAAAGGCTATATCTTCCTCGCAGTTTTAGTTGTTTTATTAATTACACTGGCCGCGGCTATTTTATTGATGCCAAAAAAGAAATCATCAAAAAACAAAATACCTACATTAACCATAACAAAATAAAATTGGAATGAACGAATCGTTGCACAAATTCATGAAAGTCGGGCTGGTGCACTTTATGGCTTATCCTGCTACTATAAAAGGTGAAGGACCGGTGTTAGAAACCATAAAAAAACTGGCTGTTGATGATTATTTCACAGCTATTGAAATAACCACTATAAAAGATAATGATGATCGTAAGAAGGCAAAACAAATATTGGAAACTTCGCACATGAAGGTATGTTATGGTGCACAACCAAGACTGCTAATCAATAATCTTAACGTCAATGATCTTAACGAAGAAGGCAGGCAAAAAGCCCTGGTTAATTTAAGAGAAGGTATAGATGAAGCTTATGAAATGGGAGCCGTTGGTTTTGCTTTCTTGAGTGGTAAATATGAAGAAGCAACAAAGGAAGAATCGTACCAGGCGCTCATAAAATCAACTAAAGAAATTTGCTCCTATGTTAAGAGTAAAGGTTCGATGAATGTTGCCCTTGAGGTTTTTGATTATGACGTTGATAAAAAAAGTTTGATTGGTCCTGCACCGCTTGCGCTGCGTTATGCAAAAGAAATAAGAGAAGAGCATGAACATTTTGGTTTGATGGTTGACCTGAGCCATATTCCCTTGATTCATGAAACAATTGAAGAATCGCTGTTGCCAGTAAAAGATTATATCGTTCATGCGCACATTGGTAATTGTGTGGTGAAAAGTTCAGATATGCCTGGCTATGGTGATCTTCATCCACGCTTTGGTTTTCCTAATGGGGAAAATGATGTGGACCAGGTGGCCGATTATTTAAAAGTACTTTTTAATATCGGGTTCATAAACGATAAAAAACCACCAATTGTAAGTTTTGAAATAAAACCTTTTGGTGATGAGGATCCTGATGTGGTAATTGCAAATGCCAAGCGTACATTGAATGAAGCATGGGCAAGATTGTGAGTGGTGAATGGTGAATGGTCAATGGGCGAATCATCGAATTATCAAACTAGAAATTAATAATGAAATGAAGATTGTAGTACTAGACGGATATACATTAAACCCGGGAGATATTAGCTGGGATGGATTGAAAACATTGGGTGATGTTACGATACATGACAGAACACCAGCTGATAAAGTAGTTGAACGGGCTGCAGGAGCGGAAATAGTTTTTACCAATAAAACGCCTATCAATGAAGAAACCATTAATCAACTTGGTTCATTAAAGTTTATTGGTGTGTTGGCTACCGGGTACAATATTATAAATACAGAAGCAGCAAAAGAGAAAGGAATAATTGTTTCTAATGTGCCTGGTTATGGAACAACATCTGTAGTGCAAATGACAATTGCCTTATTGCTGGAATTATGTCTTCATGTACAAAGACACAGCGATTCTGTAATGGAAGGCAAGTGGGCCAAATCAGCAGACTGGTGTTTTTGGGATTATCCATTAGTGGAACTTTCGGGAAAAACCATCGGTATAATTGGGTTTGGAAGAATCGGACAACAGGTGGGTGATGTCGCTACTGCATTTGGAATGAACATTATTGGTAACAGCAGAAATTGGACAGACCAGTCGCAACGTAAAAATTTCAGATGGGCAGAGATACCTGAACTACTGGCACAATCGGATGTCATAAGTATTCATTGTCCTTTATTCCCCGAAACAAAAGGATTGATAAATAAAGAAAGCTTAAAGACAATGAAAAAGTCAGCCTTTCTTTTAAATACCTCCAGGGGACCTATTGTAGTGGATGAAGATTTAGCAGATGCATTAAACAATGATGTGATTGCCGGTGCAGGAATAGATGTTCTTTCAGTAGAGCCACCCCCTGCAGGTAACCCGCTTTTTAAAGCAACAAATTGTATCATCACACCGCATATAGCATGGGCAACAAAGGAAGCAAGGTTACGACTAATGGATGCTACGGTAAATAATCTTTCTTCTTTTCTTAACGGAAACCCGATTAATGTAGTGAATAAGTAAACTGATATTTTTCCAGTATCGTGGTTCGATTTGTGGTTTTTAATGAGGGTAGTTTTATATTTTTTAAAGAGATTCCGCAATGAATTTTGTTGGTTTCATAATGAGAAAATATATTTTCTTTTTTGTTGTGGTCGTAGTATTCACATTTTGCCATTCCGCCAGGGAGTCATCCAGGTCAACTATTAAAGCAGATCATTTTAGTTTTTCGTCTGTTGATCCCGGTCAATATGATAGCACTTGGTGGAACCGTGCACCATACCGTTTAGTGCAAACTAATCTTCGTGAAATTGATGCAACAATGGATGTTGAAGCTTATGTGCAATCAATGGCAGATGCTTCTGTCAATGTTGTTTTAATAAATGTCGGGGGCATTGTCGCTAACTATCCGACAAAGCTTCCTTTTCAATTTCGTAATCCTTATATGAAAGGAGACCTTGTCGGTGACTTAATTAAAGGTCTTCATTCGCAAGGAATAAAAGTGATTGGTCGTTTTGATTTTAGCAAGATCAACGAAGCACTGGCAGCAAAAAAACCTGAATGGCTCTATATATCCACTGCAGGTAAAATTGTAAATTATAATGGTCAAGTACATACCTGCATCAATGGCAGTTACCAGCAGGAATATTCAATGGAGATATTGAAGGAAGCGATTACAACTTATCCGCTTGATGGAATTTTCTTCAACATGATCGGATACACGACTTCGGATTACAGCGGCAACTATTATGGTATTTGTCAATGTGAAAACTGCAAGAAAAGATTTCATGATTCTACCGGCCACGCCTTACCTGCAAAGGCAGATATGAACGACCTTGTTTTCAGGGAATACAATTCTTTTAAATCAACAACAGCCAACGAACTCTTTAACCGTATAAGAAACAATATTAAAATTCTGAATCCAAAATTGATGATAAATACCTATGCGGATGCAGGTGTTGATATGATTGCGAGTGAATCCGGCGCCGAGCTCACTTCAGAATATGAATGGAATTATTCTGCGACTGATAATGTAAAAAGAATTCTTGGATCTTATAAGGACAGGTCTCCCGGTAATCTCCTGATTTATTTCCAGGCTATAGGATATCGTCATGTGGGCACTTCGCCCAATATGGCTAAAGTGTGGATGTTGGAAAACATGCTGAACGGAGCACCACTAGGTTTTGTTGTAGTCGGTACTTTAGTTAATTATGAAGACAGGATTTTTATTCCCACGCTGAATAGATTATACGGTTTTCATAAGGCCAACGAAATTTTATTTACTAACCTGCAGGCTGTAAATAAAATTGCATTGATACGTGGTTCAACCGAAGAATACGAGGGTATGATCAAATTACTTTCGGAAGAACATATCATGTATGATATAATTGAGCCATCAGCTTTAGGTACAAGCAGAACACCGCGCAAACTGGAAGATTATGAAGCGCTGATACTGGGTGATGTCAGTAATATGGATGACCGGCTTATTGCGGTGATTGATGATTATGTAAAGAATGGTGGCAAAATATTAGCAACTGGTTTCACTTCTACAAAAGATATTTCCGGAAAACCGATGAACAGCATCAGGTTGCAATCTCTTGGCGTAGATACTTCTTTTGAAACTTTTGACCGTGCAAAATCAACCTATCTGAAAATATCAGAAAATGACAAAGCAACTCTTGGACAACAAGAGTTCAAAGATTTTAGCATTATGATGCTTTATTCAGATTTTCTAAAATGTAAACCGGTGAGAGATGCTAAAGGCTATATGAGATTCCTTCCTGCAACAAGATTCGGACCTCCAGAAAAAGCGTATTATACCGAGGATGAGATTACCAATTTTCGGGGTGTGATCAGTAATAATTATGGTAAGGGTAAATCAGTTTTTATTCCGTGGGAGTTGGGTGCTCAATATCGATTAAAAGGGCATTATATGCACCGGACTTTATTTTTATCTGCACTGCAAAAATTGCTGAATATTGACAGGACACTTGTAACAGACGCTTCTCCACTCGTTGAAATAACCCATTTAGCAAATCGAAATAGGGTGTTTGAGTGGTTTGGATTTATTAATCATTCCGGTCAAATAGGTGCTTCGTTGCGGGAGCCTACCATTATATACAATACTACTGTTCGTTTTAAACCCATTAAACCAATAAAACAATTGCATTTAGTGAATGCAGGTGGTGTAATAAAATTTAAGCAGGAGAATGGCTGGGTTGAATGCACGGTTCCGCAAATAAAAGATTTTGAATTGTTACTTTGCTTATATCAATAAAATTTTGATTAGTACGGCATTTAAAAAGTCATTGATAAAACATCGATAAATGAAAGACAAAAAAATAGGATGGATCGGGACAGGCTTAATGGGAAACCCCATGGCGAAACATTTAATAAATGCCGGCTATAAGTTGAATGTGTTTAATCGTAGCAGGCAAAAAGCCGAAGAACTTATTGAAATGGGTGCTACCTGGCTGGATACGCCGGCTGATATTGCTGCTGATTCAGAAGTGATCGTTACAATGATCGGCTTTCCAAAAGATGTGGAGGAAGTTTATTTTGGTGAGCAGGGAATTTTTAAAAAATTAAAACAGGGTACAATTTTAATCGACATGACTACCACCAAACCAAGCCTTGCAGTAAAAATATCGGAAGAGGCAGCTAAAGTAGGAGTGGAGTTTATTGACGCACCGGTATCTGGTGGCCAGGTAGGTGCTATTAATGGAACTTTATCAATTATGATAGGTGGTAAAAAAGAAGTGGTTGACGCAGTGATTCCGTTGTTTGAAGTATTTGGTAAAAATATGGTCTACCAGGGAAAGGCAGGAGCGGGGCAGCACACAAAAATGTGTAACCAGGTTACTATAGCAGGAACTATGATTGGTGTTTGCGAAGGATTGATTTATGGAGCAAAGGCAGGACTTGACCTCAATGTTATGTTAGCAGCCATCAGCAAAGGAGCCGCAGCTTGCTGGACGCTAGATATACTCGCACCAAAAATTGTGAATGGAGACTATTCCCCAGGTTTTTCCGTAGACAATCTTGTAAAAGATCTCTCCATCGCATTGGAAGAAGCAGAAGCTATGCAGTTATCATTGCCAGGGCTTTCATTGGTAAAACAATTGTACATGTCGCTTCAGGAAATGGGTAAAGGTTCTTTGGGTACACAGTCTTTATATCTTGTATTGGAAAAAATGGCTAACGGCGAAAGCAAATGATAAATAATAAAACCTTTTTTTTACCATACTATCACAGCTGTGAAAATGTTCGGGAGAATAATTAATGCTTTAAATTGTTTTGCCGTTTAAAAACAATAGGCCCCTGAAAACTTAATTACACTCGCTTATGACAGTTGGACTTTTTATACCATGTTACGTTAACCAGTTTTATCCAAATGCTGCGAAAGCCACTTTGGAATTGCTGCAAAAATTAGGAGTCGATGTTGTGTATCCCACAAAGCAAACCTGTTGCGGACAGCCAATGGCAAACTCCGGTTTTGAACATCTTTCACAAGGATGTAATGATCTTTTCATAGAAAATTTTTCATCTTTCGATTATATTGTTGGTCCCTCAGCCAGTTGTGTACTTCATATAAAAGATCATCTTCATTCAGATAAAGCTGCCGTTAAGGCTTCAGAAATCAGGTCTAAAATTTATGAGCTTGTTGAATTTTTAACCGATGTACTGAAAGTGGAAAAATTGGATGCGTCTTTTCCGCATAAAGTGGGACTTCATCATAGTTGCCATGGGCTACGCGGGTTGTATTTGTCTCAAATGAGCGAATTGAATGCCGCTCCTTTTTCCAAACCAAAACAGTTATTAAATATGGTAAAAGGTCTGGAACAAATTAGCCTGGACAGGCAGGATGAATGTTGCGGCTTTGGTGGAACTTTTTGTGTCTCAGAAGAAGCCGTATCGGTTAAAATGGGAAAGGACCGAATAACAGATCATTCAAAAAATGGTGCTGAGTATATCACTTCGTCTGACCTATCCTGCCTCATGCATCTTGAAGGAATTCTTCACCGTAATAAAAGCAAAGTCAAAATAGTGCATATCGCTGAAATCTTAAATTCTTCATTATGAAAGGAACTCTAAATAAAGATCATGCGGAACTAGCCGAAGCGTTTATAAAAGATGAGGAAAGGGTTGACTGGCACGATGGAGCACTTTGGTTTATTCGTGCAAAGCGGGACCTTGCTTCAAAAAAAATTTCAGAATGGGAAACATTACGTGAAGCCGCTTCTCAAATTAAAACCAATGTTCTCTCCAATCTTCATCAGTACCTTTTACAATTCGAAGAAAATTTAAAAAAGAATGGTATCATAGTGCATTGGGCAGACAATGCCGAAGAACATAATGAGATTGTATATTCTATTTTAAAAGCAAAAGAAATTACTCAAATGGTAAAGAGTAAATCTATGCTTACGGAAGAATGCCATTTAAATGAATACCTGGAAGAACGTGGTATTGAAGTGGTTAATTCGGATTTAGGGGAATACATACAGCAGATAGATAATGAACCTCCAAGTCATATCGTGCTTCCCTGTATCCATAAAAGAAAAGAAGAAATAGGAGAGCTGTTTCATGAGCATCTTGGTACAGAGAAAGGGTTGTCTGATCCTACCTTACTTGCGAGAGTTGCCCGCAAACATTTGCGTAATATTTTTCTTACACGCCGTGCTGCGCTGACAGGAGTAAACTTTGCTGTTGCAGAAACCGGAGAGTATGTTGTATGCACCAATGAAGGCAATGCAGATATGGGAGCTCATCTATCAGAAGTACAAATTGCTTCCATGGGTTTGGAGAAAATAATTCCGCAAAAAAAACATCTTGCCGTCTTTTTACGGTTGCTGGCGAGAAGTGCAACGGGTCAGCCTATAACTATATACTCAAGTCATTATAAAAAACCACGAAAAGGACAGGAGATGCATTTAATCCTTGTGGATGCAGGGCGAACAAGGCAACTAGCCCGCGAAGATTTTAGGGGTTCTTTAAAATGCATTAAGTGCGGCAGTTGCATGAATACCTGTCCTGTGTATCGAAAAAGCGGAGGGCTTAGTTATCACAACACTATTTCTGGACCAATTGGGGCCATTCTTGCGCCAAACCTCGATATGAGGAAGCATGCAGACTTGCCTTATGCCTCAACATTATGTGGCTCATGTTCCAATGTCTGCCCGGTAAAAATTAATATTCATGAACAACTGTATAAATGGAGACAGGTAATTGTAAAGGAAGGCTATGCGGCAAATACAAAGGCCTTAAGTATGAAGGCTATGGCATGGACTTTATCATCGCCAGGTTCATTTACAACTGCGGGTAAGGCTGGCCGTTGGGTGATGCATAATATACCTTTCGTTATGAATAATAAATTAAACCCCTGGTATAAACAACGTGATATGCCTGAAGGCCCGAAAGAATCTTTTTCGCAATGGTATGTAAAAAATGAAGTGGATAACAAGAAAAATAATAGTAAATGACCACCAGGGAAATAATACTAGAAGCTGTTTTAAAAAATCAACCAGCGGCCACAGCGCTTCCTGATGTAAGCGAATTCAAAGGAGATCGAACCAACATTGTTCAAACTTATATTGATGTTTTTAAAACCATTGGTGGTGCTGCTTATTTGGTTGATGATTTAGTTGAAGTCAGGAACTTATTGCATGAAAATTTTGATTTTACAAAACGCATTGTTACAACACTGCCGAATCTCACAGATATAGCTGAATTAGTAACAGCAGAAAATGATCCGCATAGCTTCGAGGATGTGGAAGTGGCGATAATCAAAGCGCACTTTTCCGTGGCAGAGAATGGCGCTGTGTGGCTAACTGATGAACTAATGGGTCAGCGCATCATACCTTTTATTTGTCAGCATCTTGCTGTAATTATTCGTGCTGAAGATATTGTTCCAACATTGCATGAGGCTTATGAAATAATAGGCACTGGCGATTATGGTTTTGGCGGTTTTATTGGTGGCCCATCAAAAACTGCCGACATCGAACAGGCCCTTGTTCTGGGAGCTCATGGTCCTTTATCAATGACTGTTTATATGCTGAAACAATAATCAATCATCATTCAGAACAATATTTAAAAAATATCATGGCTGGCAATTTTAAAATTAACGGCAATCTCAATGAAACGTATAGTGACGTCTATACGGCAGAAGTTCTTTCCGCACTTGCTTCTGTGGCACATTTTAATAAAGACATTAAGGAAGCAATGTCTGACCGCATTAAGAGAAGAGGGGAACGGCAGCAACAAAAAAAGAGGATCATGTTTTTGGATCCGGAAAGTTTTATTCCTCGAACCAACATAAAGGTGCAGGATGCAAGAGACGGAAAGTTTGAAGGCGCAATTATTCCTGCAGATTTGCAAAGGCAATGGATACAAGGCACCGGTCCGGCAGCAAAGCCCAACGCTTCGGTGGAAAGCAGCATTCGCAATGTAGCCTACGCCTTGCTTTCTGGTGCAGACGGTTGGATGTTTGATGGTGAAGATGCATTGGGACAAGTAAAAACAATGTCGTTGGATAACCAACGGAATTTAAAATTAGCCATTCGCAAAGACCCGGTTTTTTTGAAAGCTGCCGAAATAGTGGCGGCAGAAATGAACCAATGGGCGATGAAGTTTTTTGGCCGCAGTATAATAGAAGACTGGCGAGAGCAATTAAATTTTACTACCAAAATATTTCGAGCCCGTGGTCTTCATTTGGATGACCGCCATATTCGTCACGCTGACGGAGTAGCTATGGCTGCTTCTATTGTTGATGTCACTCTGTATGTAGTAAATAATTACGAGGAGTTGCAAAAAGCTGGCTCTTCTATTGTCTTATACCTGCCTAAAATTCAAACAGCCGGTGAAGCAGCATTATGGAATAATTTACTTACGTCTTTAGAAAAACATTTGGGCTTAACTATTGGCGCTATCAAAGTGTATGTATTAGTAGAACAGTTGGAAGCAACTTACCAGTTAATGGAGATACGTGCTGCATTGGGAAAACATTTTGTCGGATATAACACTGGTCGCTGGGATTATATCAATAGTGTTTCTGATGCAATGGCGTGGGACGAAAATTTTATCAACCCCGATATAGAAGCCATCACTATGACCTATGGCTATATGCGCAATTATGAGAACCGTGTACGTTGTGCGGTGAACACTGCTGATAGCAATGGAAATTTTGCACTATGGCAAGGTGGAATGGAGCCAAATATTCCTGTTGGTTCTGAAGAAGGTGTTACTGCCAGCATGAAAAAAGCAGTTGCTGGTGCAGAACGGGAGCAAAGAGAAGGTGCCAGTGGTAAATGGGTTGCGCACTGGAAAATGGTCAATATAGTCCGGCCTGTGTGGGAAAAAGCAGGACAAGCAAACCAGTTAGGAAGAAAATTTCCAAAACCTGGCTATATGCAAGAAGATGCAGATGGATTGATTTATTTAGAACCTGCATCAAGAACAATTCGTGGTGCGAGAAACTTATTGAGTGTTGCCATACAATATGGAAATGCTTTTGGGCAAGGCATGCAGGCTGCTGCGTTAAAGCCGGCCGACTTTTTTGGAAATGATGATATTTTATACCTGATGGAGGATATGGCTACAGGTGAAATTCGTTTGAGCATTCTTTGGGAATGGGTGCATAAAGGGGCAATGATCACAGAGAACGATGAAGAAACGGGAATAAAGGCGGGAGATATTTTTTCTTTTGAATTATTTGAAAGATTATTAAAGGAGGAATACGACAAGCTATTAAAAGCAGGCAATAAAGATGTATTTGACGAATCGAAAAAAACTACATTGCCGATAGCAAGAGAAATTGCCCTGGCTTATGTTCAAAGTGAAATTAAATTTCCCTGGTTTATTGACCTGCTTAATATCAATCTGAATAATACTGATTTAGAAAAAGCAAAAGAAAGGATCAATCTTTATACTGAAACATTTACAAAAAAGGGTAGTCGAATTACCGAGAATTTAGATTTTGTTAGTGAGGCCAATCTGTAATTGCGATTAGTTTTTCAAACACTTATTCTTGTACAAATTAAAAAAAGCTTTGCATAATTGCAGAGCTTTTTTATAATGGCTAATGAAATACTAGCTGTTCAATATTTTTGAACCTTGTAAATATTTTTCGGTGGGATGGTAAACGAAAATTGCTGAGCCTCCTTTAATCATCTTAATAACTTTCGGAGCAACCGCTTCTGGTAAAGCTGGACACCCCTGGCTGCGGCCCATGTAAGCAGAATTTACTCTTGCTGAATTTACATAATTCGCGCCGTGTACTACTATTGATCTTGATTCTGCATTATCATTAAAACCGTCTTCCATACCGACTAATTTTAATGATAAGCCATGTTTACCTGAATAGGTGTCTTTAGTAACATAAAAACCTAGGCTACTAGCCTCTGATTCCGGGGTATTGGAAAATTTTACAGCGTTGTCAACTCCTGAATTTTTACCATGAGCAACAAATGTGTTCATGGCAAGTTTGTTATTTTCAAGATCTAATAAATAAAAACGTTTTTTCCTGGATGATTGGCTTAAGTCAACAATTGTTAAATATTTGGTGTTTCCTAAAACCCCTTCTTCCAATAATTTTTCATAGCCTTTGACTGCAGAGCTTAACGCTTCTTCGGACAAACCTGCATTCGCCAGGTCCAATTTTTCATAAAGAAGAGCACTCATTGCAGAGCTTGCATTAGCTATAACTTTTTTACCAATATTTTTTAACGATGTTTCGGTTTTAGAACCCTTGCTGGTAGCGTTGTTGAAAGAAGTAAGGATAAGAAAAAACGATAAGTAAAAAAATCTTGATAAAAGTGTTTTATTCATAAGTTTTATGGTTTTTCGATTGATTGGACTGCAAATGTCCCACTTATAACTGACTTAAAAAAAGAATACAAGAGACAACAACGAAACTTTATGATGGCGTTAAAAAAGTTCAAACAAATTCTGCAATATAAATTCAAGTTTGATGGATCACTCATAAAAAAACCCCATCTGCTGATGGGGTTGAGAAAAAAGCAAAAATGGTTAGCACGACTGCTTAAAAAACAAAATTAAATAACAGGCCTATTTTAAATGTGGTTGTAATTACGGAAAGTTTTTAGGTACTAATACGGCAGAAGGATTAATTTTTTAAGAAATAGATTGGTGGAATGGTTTTTTAGGCACTTAAAAAAAACTTCCCATGAAGAAATTTTTAAAGAACAACGGTCTCTCTCTTGTCTTCTTTATTTTATTTCTTGTGAGTCTTGTAGGGCAAGTAATAACAGGATTAAAACAACACAACAGCGAAATGCAGGATGAAGGAGGACAACAATTATCAATGAGCCAATATTTAACCTCTGGGCATTTTTTACAATCTACTTTTGAAAACTGGGAAAGCGAGTTTTTACAGATGGCATTATTTCTTATTCTCACTATGATTCTTTATCAAAAAGGTTCTTCCGAATCTAAAGACCCCGATAAGAAAGAAGAAGTAGATAGAGAGCCAAACCCAAAAAAGAGGAACGTACCCTGGCCGGTAAAAAAAGGAGGCATTGTTTTATCCATCTATAAGCATTCCCTTTGTTACGCATTTAGCCTATTATTTATTTCTTCTTTTTTATTGCACTGGTATGGAAGCCTAAAAGATTACAATGAAGAGCAATTATTAAAACACATGCCTACACAAACGGCCACGCAATATTTTGGTAATTCGAGACTATGGTTTGAGTCCTTTCAAAATTGGGAAAGCGAATTTCTTTCTGTATTTGCTATAGTTGTTTTGTCGATTTTTTTAAGAGAGCAAGGTTCTCCACAATCAAAACCTGTAGATGCTCCTCATTCGCAAACAGGTGAATGAAAATAAATACGTT
>Ga0157380_10001658_pt1 | contig 14680 bp, 10 predicted proteins | sample S35metaG_FD_119757 | JGI IMG/M metagenome (GOLD analysis project Ga0157380, IMG submission 119757) | Switchgrass rhizosphere microbial communities from Kellogg Biological Station, Michigan, USA - S3-5 metaG | ecosystem: Host-associated > Plants > Roots > Rhizosphere > Soil | place: USA... | reverse complement strand
CTATGGGAATTTACGAAAGCCGATCAGTGGATACATTTTGATTTTATAATAGGCAAAAATTATCCACCCGATGCAGTTGAAATAAGCAACGAGAACATAGCACCTTCCATCGTTAAGGAATTGGATAAACTGTCGCTGGTGTTCCGGCACATGAAGGTACCGGATCAATTGTAAGCCGAAGCCCGCCTTTGCGCCCAGACAGCGCGCTATGGCATTCTATTTTCTGGCGAGCAGGAATATTTTTCCAAATCTGACTTTGACGGCGGAGTTCCACTGGACAGTTTGTTCTTGATCTGTTTGTGCGTTGTTAACTATTCTTGATCTTCTCTTCCTCTAAATCAATTTGGTAAAGGAATTTTCTGATCACTTCTTCATCAATTTGGTTGTCCGCCTTGTTCTTGTTCAGCAGCCATTGTCGCTGCAGTTCCAGGATACCATAGTGTATTTCCTTGTTTTCGAAAGCACTTTCTTTGCCGGAAGACTTATTGACTATTTCCCACCTGGCTGCAAGCTGCTGCAAGCGAGGATCGATGCTTAAACGTTCGCCGTGTTTCGTGTTAATGTGTTGCAGGGTGCTTTCAGCCAGTCCGCTTTTAATTAAACTTTCTGCTTCGTGTTCAGGAATATAATCGTGAAAGTCGGGCAAATTCACCTTTTTGATTAAATACGGGAGTGTAAGTCCTTGTAGCAGCAAGGTTGTGATGATCACGATGAAGGTGATGAAGAGGATAAGGTTCCTGTGAGGGAACGGAACGCCCGTGCTTAATTCCGTTGGAATTGACAAGGCTGCGGCGAGCGAAACAACGCCACGCATACCGGCCCATCCCAAAACAATCGGCCCTTTGATTCCAGGGTTCCTGTCAGCCACGGTAATAAACCGGGCAGCGATCTTGGTAACGATGAGCGCACCGAACGCGGCTATGAATCTTACTATAATTAAAACAGCAGTGATGAGCAAACCGTATGCAGTTGCTGTCGGGAGACTGATGCCCTCCTGCTTAAGTCCTTGACTGATCTCAGGCAAATCCAACCCGATCAGCAGGAACACCAGGCCGTTGAAGACGAACACGAGGCTCTCCCATACATTAGCACCCCGCACCCTTGATGAACTATCCAGAAAAAAGTTTCTTCTGCTCGAAAGGAATAAACCACCACTTACAACAGACAATATACCAGAGCTGTGTACTTCTTCCGCGGCGATGTACATAACATAGGGTGCTACCAGCGACATCACTATGTGCATGTTGGCGTCCCTTGGCAAGAGCCTGTGCGTTTTCATAAACAGCCAACCAATGAACAGACCAATGCCAGCTCCTCCGATAACCATCCACAAAAAATTTAGTGTCGCGTCCAGCCAAATGAATTGACCCGTGGCCACCGCCAGCATGGCAAACCGGAAGATGATAAGGGAAGATGCATCGTTCAGCAAACTTTCTCCTTCCAGGATAGACGTTACACGCCTTGGTACTTTCACGAATTTGAGAATGGCACTTGCGCTCACAGCATCTGGTGGAGAAACGATACCTCCCAGCAAGAATCCAATAGCTAATGACATCCCAGGCAGGAATAAGTTCGCGACAATAGCAACCGAGCAAGCTGTGAAGAATACGACAATAAATGCGAAACTCGAAATTATCCTCCGCCACTTCCAAAGTTCCTTCCAGGAGATAGCAAAAGATGCATCATATAACAATGGTGGCAGAAAAATGATGAATATAAGTTCCGGCTGAATGTGCAAAACCGGGATACCAGGAATAAAACTGATCAATAGCCCGGCTACAACAAGGACCACCGGATAAGCGACTTTTATTTTGTCGGCCACCACGATCAACAGTACGATGACTATTATAAGAGTCAGGTAGAATGGAAAATGTTCGATCATAACCCAAAACTATGGTTTTTCAATTGACGTATGGGGATGAATCAACGCTGTTTACTTATGCTACCCCATATTTTGCTTCCTTCCAAGACGGTCGTAAGCATGGTTCTTTTTAAAGGCCAAATTGAAATATTCGCCCTAAAAAACTGCCTAGTTGACGCATTTTTTAGCTGTTAATAGCTAATTTAAGGTAACCGAAAAAAGGGATGAAAATCTAGTCGGTTAATGACCTTTGTCATCGTAATTGGCGGGATTGCGATATAAATTTCATGTATTAAGGTCCGCAAAGTCCTGAGGGAAGACGGACCATAGCCAAAACTATATTATGAACATCGTTGAGGTATTAGATCGAGCGAAATCGCACCCGAATAAAGTATTTGCCGTGTTACCAGACGACGATACTATGACCTATGGTCATTTGTTATCCACAGTAGACAAATTAAGTTTAATTTTCCATCGCCTGGGTTTAAAGGTCAACGACAAGATTGTATTATCAACAAATGATAAGAGAAGTCTGGCCGAAATTATGATTGCGGCTTACAGATATGGGTTGACCGTAATATTAACAGATCCCAACGCAAAAGCAGAAAGAACACACGCCATTCTAGCGGCAGCAAAACCCGACGCATTTTTTATTGACAGTGAGTTGATGACTGGCTGGAACATGCAAGGCGGAAATATCATCGGAATCAAAAAAAGTCCGATAGCAAAGAAGAATATTTTCAAAAGCTTCTTTTCTAAAAAAAGTGCGGCAACAGACAGTCGCGAAGTATTGGATCATACTTATCCTGCCTGTCTTGAATCGCTCGAAGATCTTGCGCCAAAGTATCCGGCAACTATCGATTCGACTTGTGTCGCTTATATGATGTATACCTCTGGATCTACTTCGGATCCCAAGGGCGTGGTTATTTCGCACAAGAATTTGTTTACCCATTTGGAAACTCTCAAGAACGTCTATGAATTTAATAACGACGTTAGGGTCATGAACGTGCTTAATTTATACCATGCCGACGGTGTCAACCAGGGACCTATGTTAGCGCTTTATAGCGAAGGCACTTGGGTAAGTCCATTTCAGTTGGATACCGCCCGACTTGATCTGATTTATGATGGTGTTTATAAATATCAGATAACACACCTTTTTGTTGTACCAACGCTTCTTTCATTTTTTGAAAAATACCACGAAAATTTCGAAGATAGTTTTCAGACACCGGATTTCAAGTTTGCCATTTCAGTAGCAGCGCAGCTCGATGAGAGACTTTGGCACTCCGTTTCCGGTATCTTCAAGATGCAAATCGTCAATATTTATGGTTTGACGGAAACTGTCAATGGAAGCATTTTTTGCGGGCCAAGTAAAGAGACATTTAAAATCGGTACGATTGGCAAGCCCGCGGATTGTGAGATAAAAATAATTAATGAGGACGGAAAAGAAGTTTACAAAGGCGACAAGGGAGAACTTCTGCTGAAGGGTGATCATATCATGGTTGGATACTTTAACAATCCGGTGGCTACTGAAAACGTTTTAATAGATGGCTGGTTGCATTCCGGTGACATCGCGCGCGAGGATGAAGATGGCTTCATTAAAATCGTCGGCAGAAAAAAGAGTATGATCAAAACAGGTGGATTTAGAGTCCAGCCGGAAGAGGTGGAAGAAACCATGCTTCAGGTAAGGGAAGTCGATGAGTGCAAAGTGTTTGGTTTATATGACAGTGTCTTACAAGAAAAGATCGTTGCGTGTGTAAAAGTAAAAGAGAATACTTCACTAACAGACTTAACACTTTATAAGTTTTTGAGAGAAAATTTAGAGCCGGAAAAAGTACCGCATGAAATTCATTTTATTGATCAGTTCCCGCGCGGTATCAGCGGCAAGGTCCAGGTCGAAGAATTAAAAAAACTAATTTCGCAGAGACAAATAGTAGCCGTTGACGAAAACGACGGCGTGAGGGAAACAGTTATTAAAAACGCTGCGGATGTTTTCAGGGTTGGGTTCCACGATTTAAACGAAACAAGTTCAACACGCAACGTTCCTGGATGGGACTCTTTAAATCACCTGGCGCTGATCAACAGACTCGAGCAAGTATTCAAAATAAAATTTTCAACATCGGATACAATGGTGATGAATACCATATCCTCCATACAAAGCGTAGTACATAAAAAATTGAAGTAATTAATGAGGATTGTTAACTTCCTCGTGGGAAATCTTACGATTTATTGGTTTGTGACAAGTGGACCTCTGTGCATCTTTTTCGGATGTATTGGGTGATTTCCAGATCGTCCGCCCTACTCCCGATGCCAACGTTGCATGTCGATAGGTTTCCTTTTGGAAAATTAGACCGAGGAACCGAATCACGCCCATTAAGGATGAAACGCAATGGAAAATGTACTGGGCCAGTGGTCAAAAACGCTAAAGAATCATTACGATCTTAAGGGTTGAGTTCGATTTGTATCGAAAAGTTCAGCGGACCGCGTCGGACGAAGCAGGCTGGCCGGAACGTTCAGAACCGGCAATAGGTATTCAGATGGCCAAGCCCTCCGTCGCTATGGCGGGCAAAGGTAGACCGCGTCCGCCGATGCAATCGTCAAGACGGCAGAAAAGATATTCCCGAGGCTCAGCCCGCCGTCACTACGCTGCCCGTAGCTATGGCGGGCGAAGGTGAACCGCGTCCGCCGAAGCACGCCGATGCAATCGTCAAGACCGCAGAAAAGATATCCCCGAGGCTCAGCCCGCCGGCGCTATGCTGCGCGTAGCTAGGGCGGGCGAAGGTGAAGAGAAGGGAACTCTATCCGTAACAAATTGATATCTAATAAATTAGAAACCTTTATTTTTTCATCGCAGGGAATAATTTGTTTTTATTAGGCGTGCAGGTGCTCAGAAGAAGTTTTCATTCTTTATCTTTCGTTGTTCGAATTACAGAACTAAAATCTGAGGAAGTACGCGTGGGTTGTTGACTTCCAGAAGTAGTTGGATTACGATGTGCGGCGTAGCGAACACCTTGAACATGCAATAACCTACATTGAAAAAAGCTTGGGCTTTCTTCTCTGGAATTAAACCTCCATCGCCAATTAACAAAGTACGCTAAATGGAAAAAATCAAACACAGATTATTGCTTGCGGATGATGACATGGATGATATTGTGTTTTTCAAGGAAGCGTTGGAAGAATTGCCCTTTGCTTCAAAACTAACGACGGTAAATGACGGAGTAGAATTGATGCAGTTCCTTACGGGAGAATTAATTGAGGTGCCCGACATGCTCTTCCTGGACCTTAACATGCCGCGCAAAACAGGTTATGAATGTTTGTCTGAAATAAAATCGGATGATAGATTGAAACATTTGCCGGTAATTATCATTTCTACATCATTTGAACATGACATTGCACGTTCGCTTTACAAGAACGGAGCCGATTTTTACCTATGCAAGCCGGGAGACTTTAATATGCTAAAACAACTTATTCATAAAGCGATCGACCTCGTTGCAAGTCTCCGCACTGAACCGAGGTCAGAACAAAAGTTCCTTGTAAATGGTAATCAATCTTATTCGTTCTTATCTTAAGGCTTCGAGTTTCCGCTGAGCGAGCCGTCCGATAAGTTGCTAACTGACTAATGAAAGTTCAAAAAAACCTTACCCTTCCGAAAACCCCTACTGGCGTTGATGGTCTGGATGAGATCACCAATGGAGGGTTCCCCAAGGGTCGTCCTATCTTGATTTGTGGCAGTGCTGGTTGCGGAAAGACTTTATTCGGTATCCAGTTTTTGGTAAGAGGAGCAACAGAATTTAACGAACCTGGCGTTTTTGTAAGTTTTGAAGAATCTCCCAGTGACTTATCTGAAAATGTGAAGTCGTTAGGGTTTGACCTGGAAAAATTAAAAGCTGAAAAAAAATTACGTGTTGACCATATACACATTGAGCGGTCAGAGATTGAAGAAACAGGTGAGTATGACTTAGAGGGACTATTTATCAGGCTAAACTATGCAATTGATACCATTCGTGCGAAACGTGTTGTGCTTGATACGATTGAGTCTTTGTTCTCTGGCATGAGCAATCTGGCAGTACTGCGTTCTGAAATACGCAGGCTTTTTCATTGGCTTAAAGAAAAAGGTGTGACTGCAATTATAACCGGAGAAAGAGGAGAAAAATCGCTAACGCGTCAGGGCCTGGAAGAGTACGTATCTGATTGCGTGATATTACTTGACTTCCGGGTGATAGATCAGATTGCAACACGCAGGTTGAGAATTGTAAAGTATAGGGGATCGACGCACGGCACGAACGAATACCCTTTTCTTATAGATGAGACTGGTATTTCGGTTATACCTGTTACATCCCTTAGACTCGATTATAAATCGTCGACCGAAATTATTTCGACTGGACTTCCGGCATTTGATAAATTATTTGGAGCAGGTGGGCTTTATAGAGGCAGTAGCACGTTAATAACAGGCACTGCAGGAACTTCAAAAACGATTCTAGCCGGGTATTTTGCACTTAGCAGTTGTAGGCGCAAAGAGCGGGCACTATATTTTTCTTTTGAAGAATCGCCAGACCAATTGATACGAAACATGCGGTCGATTGGCATATCGCTGAAGTCCCAGGTAAAATCAAAGCTCTTATACATCCATGCTTCCCGGCCCTCATTACAAGGACTTGAAATGCATCTGCTGGCGTTGCATAAATTGCTGGAAGAGTTTAAACCTCGAACCGTAATTGTTGATCCTATTAGTAGTCTAATAACAATAGGTAGCGCTAGCGAGGTGCGGGCAATGCTGGTTAGGTTAATAGACTTGTTAAAAATAAATAACATCAATGCGTTGTTCACGGCATTAACGCATGAAAACACAAATATCTACAATGACGCAACAGTTGACGCGGTGTCATCTCTGGCGGACACTTGGATTAATGTTAGAAATGAAGAAAAAAATAACGATCGGGTGCGCAGTTTGTTAATAGTAAAGGCGAGAGGCATGGGGCATGCAAACACGCGCCAGGATTTTATTATTACCAGCAAAGGAATTCGGTTTCGAAACGAAGTAAAGAAATAAGTCACTTTAATAACCCTGTCAAAACACTATGGCCAAACAGCAAACGTGGGAACTAAGGCTGTACGTAGCCGGTCAAACGCCGAACTCCATTCTGGCATTGAAGAATATTAATAAGTATTGCAAAGAATATCTGGAGGGACAATACAGCATTGAGGTAATTGACTTGCTGAAGAATCCACAATTAGCTGAGGGTGACCAAATTTTTGCAATTCCCACCTTAGTTAGGAAAGTTCCTCAGCCGTTAAGGAAGATAATCGGCGACCTTTCGGATAAGGAGCGAGTGCTTGTAGGTTTGAATATTCGTGCGTTAAAAACCAGGACGGAAGTATGAAAAAAAATACAGCGGCAAAATTAGTCACACAGGGAAAGCTTATTCTTCAGCTTTACGTTTCAGGTATGAGTCCAAAATCAATGGAAGCTATTGAAAATATAAAACGGTTATGCGACGAGCATTTGCAAGACGCTTTTGAGTTAGATATTATAGACATTTATAAAAACCCCGAAATCGCCTCTGAGCAGCACATTGTTTTCAGTCCGTCACTCATTAAACGGTTGCCCTTGCCCAAGAAGACCTTAGTTGGCACTCTCTCCGATACGGGCAAAGTCATAAAGGCATTGGGAATTACTTTCAAAAGTAGGTGAGTGGTGGAGAATACCGAGCTCGATTTATTATCCAAAATTCAGCAGCTTGAAAGCCGCCTTGAAGAATCTGAACAACTCATTGAAGCTATCAAAACCGGAGAAGTCGACGCCTTTGCAATTAACAGAGAGAATAAATCCGAAATTTACACGCTGCAAAGTGCAGACTACGCATATCGAGTTTTAATTGAAGAGTTCCAGGAAGGGGCAATCAATGTAACAGAGGAAGGCTTAATCCTTTATACGAATCCGTATTTATTGCAACTGGTAAAAATTAGTTATGACAAAGTAATAGGGCTCTCTGTCTTTGATTTTATTCACCGCGATTCTCAAGAAAAGTTTAATATACTTTTTCAACAATCCCTTTCCGGGAAAAGCAAAGGAGAAATTTACCTCACGGAGGATAAGATTCCCGTATACATCTCGCTGACTTCTCTTCAACCAAAGCTTCCCACGATTGGCATTATTATATCAGACTTAACCGAAAAGAAAAAAAATGAAAACCTTATTTTTGAATATCAAAAAGATTTAGAAAGTAAGAACAAGCAACTTGTTCGCATTAATGCCGAACTGGCTTCATTTGCCTATGTGGCTTCACATGACTTACAAGAACCTTTGCGGAAAATCCAAACATTCTGTTCGCGGATTTTAGAGAAGGAATACCACAACATTTCAGAAAGTGGGAAGAGTAATTTTAGCCGGATGCAAATTGCCGCAAAACGAATGCAGGCGCTTATACAAGACCTACTCATCTATTCACGCACTAATACCTCTGAGCGCAATTTTGAGCAAATAAACCTAAATGAAATCGTCGAAGAAGTTAAAGAGGGTTTGCGTGAGGAATTGCAACAAAAAAAGGCAACGATAGTTGTGACTAATATGTGTGAGCTCAACGTCATTCGTTTTCAGTTTCGCCAGCTTTTCACTAATCTGATAAGTAATTCGCTAAAATTTTCGAGTACCGGAAAGCTGCCTCATATCGAAATAAAAAGTGAAGTTGTGGATGGTGTAAATCTGAAAAACGATAAACTGTTACCGGAATTAAAGTATTGTCATATAACTTTTTCCGATAATGGAATTGGTTTTGAACAACAATACAGCGAAAAAATTTTTGACTTGTTTCATCGCTTGCCCACCAACCTTGAACATCAGGGAACGGGTATTGGCTTGGCTATCGTTAAAAAAATTGTCGACAATCATAACGGCATCATTTCGGTTGAAGCTAAAGAAAATATCGGTGCAACATTCAATATCTACATTCCGCAATTTAATAATAGCTTGGTGAAGTGAAGATACACGCTCACGCGCTGCGCCTGCCTACCGTAGGCAGGCTAAAAATTCCGCCTAGTTCTATGGAGAAATCGCTGAGAATGAAAGCTCTGACTTGCTACCAATGCTGACCATCAAACGTCTGCCCATGTATGGAGGATTGAATAAGTCAGACCCCATCAAAAAATTGACTACCTTTACGTCTTATTTTCATTCCTCAACGTATAAACATGCTTAAAAATGGCTGATTCGAATTCCGTGAACATACTCCTTGCCGATGACGATAGTGACGACTGCCTTTTTTTTAAGGATGTGTTGGATGAATTACATCTGCCTACGCTCCTCACAACTGTGCATAATGGTGAACAACTTATGGAAGTATTGCTCAATTCAGATGAGCTCCCGGATATACTATTCCTTGACCTCAACATGCCTCGAAAAAATGGCTTTGAATGTTTGTCGGAAATAAAGCAAACCCAAAAATTAAACCAGGTTCCTGTCATCATTTTCTCCACGTCATTTGTCCCTGACGTTGTAGCCCTTCTATACCAAAACGGAGCTCACCACTACATTTGTAAACCCGATGATTATGAGCTGCTTTTGAAAATACTTCGTAGAGTGGTAACGCCGGGCCTAAGTTCAACGCAGCTTTCGATCAAAGAATTTGTGTTATTGCCGGAATCTTGTTTTAATGTGTCAGACGTGAATGAGTGGGCGCGGCATAATTCCCATTGACAGATCAGTCTTCTTGAATATATGCGTTGAATTTATTTCTTCACATGCTCGTTATATCATTGTATCCATTTAATCACATAACAAATCAATCTTGAAATTATCACCTTTGACGTTCTCCAGAACGAAACTTGATTTCTCTGCAACACTAAACAAGAGGGTTAATGAGTATTTTACGTCAAAAAATATAGATCGCACAGGCAATAAGGAAATGGTTTTTAAAACCATATTCATGTTCTTGTTATACCTCGGGCCCTATGCCTTGATTGTTGCTGGGCTCATTACATCACCGCTTGCAGCAATCTGCATGGTTGTTATCATGAGTTTCGGTTTGGGTGGTATTGGTCTCTCTGTTATGCACGATGCCAATCACGGAGCTTATTCAAAACGGAGTTGGGTAAACACTTATATCGGATATTCGCTAAACCTGGTTGGCGCTAGCGCATTTAACTGGAAAATTCAGCACAATGTACTCCACCATACATATACGAATGTGCATGAAGAAGATGAAGACATAGTCTCGCGCGGAGTATTACGTATGACGCCGTACTCCAAGTGGAAACCCATCTATAAGTTCCAGCATATATATGCCTGGTTTCTTTATGGCCTGATGACCCTATCATGGATGTTTGCCACAGATTTCACACGGCTGCTCAGGTATCATAACAATGGCCTTGCAAAAAAACACAAAGCAAACGTGACGAAAGAATGGATCATACTTATTACTACAAAATTGTTTTATGTGGGTTACATCTTTGTAATTCCTTTGGTATTTACTTCTTTGCCTTGGTGGCATATCATTATTGGTATTTTGATAATGCATTACATTGCGGGTTTTATGCTGGCAATCATCTTCCAGCCTGCTCATGTAATCGATGGCACCGAGTTTCCCTTACCGGACAATGACCGTGTTCTCGAAAATAATTGGGCAATTCATCAGCTTCTAACTACGACAAACTTTGGCAACAAAAGCAAATGGTTTTCTTGGTATGTGGGCGGTTTAAATTTCCAAATCGAACATCACTTGTTCCCACACGTTTGTCATGTTCACTATCGTAAAATTGCATCGATTGTAAAGCATACCGCACATGAATATGGCCTGCCTTACAAAAGCGCCACGACTTTTTTTGGAGCTTTACAAGGGCATGCAAGACTTTTAAAGCAACTTGGTTTAAAACCGGAAGCAGCCTGTTAACAATTCGATCCATGAGACTCGGATTGTCACGCACTGAAATGAAAGATTTCTTACCATAAATTTTTAGCTCTTCCAGGTTTGCTAGCATCACAAGAACCATTGTAGGTATTTCATACCGGTTACGTGTAATTTTCATTACGATTATTTGACTTCCACGTAAATTATTTCCTAACAACTATTAGTTATTCATCAAGGTGCAGCCATTTGGTATGCATGCAGTGGATAATTCCAAAAAGCAGCTTGCAAAAGAAACAGGGATGCCTTTGACAAATTTCTCAAGGCATGAAGTCGCAAGACCTAAGGAAAATTTACAGCCGTTGAACTTGTCGTTATAGCGACGAGCGTCCGATTTTTGCCGATGGAAACGTTTAGTGCAACGTTGCTTAGAAGTTACCTACGAAAAAGCACCAGCAAAATTGAAATTCGATTCGTTGATCTCAATAAATTTTACAACCTACTACCGACGGCTATGCTACACGCTTATCACTAATGATAAGCACCGCTTTTACTTTTTGCTTGTTCAAACATTTTTCTTAGAAAAGCTTCAGATCCTTCCACTTAATCACAGAAAGCCACCTACTACTAATTCATGCTAACAAGAAATTAAATGCCAATTAATATTTGCGTAACAATTTAATAACACCCGAACATGAGCAGACGAAGAGTGCCGTTGGCAGCTATCGCCATCATTTTAAGTTATGCCGCCTTTGGTCAAAAGCAAACTCCGGTCCCTTACTTTACTTACGGTAAAGGACTAGGCATCACGTCACCTGACAGTCTGTTCTCCATGAACATCCGCTTTCGGATTCAGAACAGATTTGCCTTTGAAACAGAGAGTGAAAGTGATTTTACAATTTCTGAAGTCGAAGCACGCGTGCGGCGAGCACGTCTCCGTTTCGACGGATTTGTCTACTCTCCAAAGCTTACATACCTTCTCCAACTTTCCTTTTCCAGAGGGGATATGGACTACGAGAGTTTGGGCTTTCCCAACATCATACGAGATGCCTACATTCAATATGCGTTCACCAAATATTTTGCTGTAGGTATCGGTCAGACAAAATTACCAGGAAATCGCCAGCGAATCAATTCATCAGGCGACTTGCAGTTTGCTGATCGTTCGATCGTAAACAGCATCTTTAATATTGACCGCGATTTCGGAATACAATTTTCTTACAAGAGAAACTATTATCAGGTGCGCGGAGCCATTTCTTCAGGTGAAGGAAGAAACATCTCTACGTCGGATAATGGGCTTGCCTATACGGGCCGGGTTGAGGTATTGCCTTTTGGGCAATTCACAAATGGCGGAGACTACTTTGAAGGTGACCTCGCAAGAGAACAAAGAAGAAAAATCTCCATAGGATTTGCTTATTGCCACAACGACAAGGCCACGCGTACGGGAGGTCAATTGGGAAGTTTCCTCTATGGCTCAACCGACATCAATACACAAATGATTGATTTTTTATACAAATATAACGGCTGGGCTTTTGCATCAGAGTATATAAGGAGAACCTCTCCAAGCCCCATCACTTCTGATGTCGATGGCAAGCAACGTTATGTCTATGTAGGTGTGGGACAGAATTACCAAGGAAGTTATCTTTTTAAGAATAACATAGAAATAGCAGCGCGCTATTCAGTAGTCGCACCAAGTAAACAGGTTGTTGGGTTGGAACAGAAGAAAGAACAATTTACGTTGGGTACCAGCAAGTATTTTAAGGGCCACCGTGTAAAACTGCAGAACGATATCACACTTGAACAAGTGTATGCCGAGGGCTTCGGCGTAACAGACAAGATGTGGATATATCGTTTTCAGGTCGAAGTGGGGATATAGATCTGGGTTAGGTTAGGGGGGTTGCTCCGAAAGGACAACCCTTTTTTCTACTCTACACCACAGCCAAATTTTTTAACATCCGTTCCAGAAATTCCAATTCATACATAACAAGAACTTAAATCAAACTTTTTTTAAACAAGAATACAATGAAGCTCGCAATGTTTCAATCCATGAAAATTAAAGGAAAGCTCCTGAGTGCATTTGGTGCAGTGCTTTTCCTTTCCAGTGTTTTGGCGGGATGGGGTTATTTCTCCATCAATCGCATTACAGAGATCGGTGAGGTTGAAAATACCTTTAACAAAATAAGCACCTCCACATTACAAATGCGCAAATCAGAAAAAGATTTTCTGATGAGAGATACTAAAAGCGAAGAGTTCATGGAAAGTGGCAAGAGCAAATATATAACCGATATGAGTAAGCTCGTTGCTGTTCAGGATTCCGTCATCAATGCTTTGCTGGAAAGCAAATGGTCTGCAAAACTGGATATTACCGAAGATCTGACCGACCTTAAACTTGCCGTCGAAGCCTATCACAGTACATTTATCAAAATCACGGAGGCCTATAAGAAAAGAGGTTTTAAAGATTTTGGAGACGAAGGCGAACTGCGCGCAGCCATCCGGGCTGTGGAGGAATCAGACTATAAAATAGACATGGTTCAATTGCTCACGTTGCGTAGGATCGAGAAAGACTTTTTCATCCGCAAGGATATGGCGGACGTTGAGAAGTTTAGCGTAGAGATAACAGCGTTCATGGACAAAATCGACAAGGGTTCCAAGGGTCAAGACGTTAAAATGAAAATATCAACATATGAGTCGAAGTTTAATGCCGTGGTAAAAGCCGAAGAAACAATCGGTCTAAATGAAAAACTGGGGTTGTTGGGAGAAATGCGAACCAACATTTACAAGATCGAGCCTATTATAGAAGAATTAGAAAAATTAGTCAACGTTCGTTCTCAGGAAATGGTCTTCCAAACCGTTTTGACTTTTGCGCTCGTGTTTTTGATCGAATTGATCCTTGGTTTTGTTTTGGCCGTCAAATTTTCTAATAGTCTTACTTCGAACATTCAATATGTTCGCGAAGCCGCTATTAAACTTTCGGAAGGGATCATTCCAGAACAGCTGGAAGTCAAAACGCAAGACGAGTTGGGTGACACACAACGTTCGGTAAACGACCTGATTCACAGCTTACACGACAGCGTCGAAGTGGCCAACCTGGTAGCGCGCGGAAATATATTCAGTGCACAACAAGCAGCTAAAACCAAGCTGAAAGATGGAGAACTGGACAACGCGCTGAAAAATATGATCAAGAAACTAAGTGAAATTGTATTAGACATCACAAAAGGCGCTGAAGAAATTTCGTTTGGTTCTATGGAGATCACCAAGAGCTCGCAAGTTGTTGCAAATGGAGCGACAGAGCAGGCTAGTTCGTTGGAAGAGATCTCATCTTCTGTAGAACAAATGGTGAGCAACATCAACCAAAATGCTGACAATGCATCGCAAGCCGAATCCATGACGAAGGAAGCATCGGATAAAATGAAGATGGTGCGTGATGCAACGAGTTCAACATTTCAATCAATTCGCAACATCACCGAGAAGATCGAGATCATTAGCGAGATTGCTGATAAGACAAACTTGTTGGCGATCAATGCCGCAGTGGAAGCAGCACGCGCTGGAGAGCATGGTAAAGGTTTTGCAGTTGTGGCTAACGAAGTGCGCAAATTGGCGGAAAGAAGTCAGCAATCTGCTGTACAAATCATTGAGCTGTCAAAGAACACCATTCGCGAAGCAGAAAATTCAGGACATTTGCTGGACGAATTGGCGCCAGATGTTCAAAAATCATTTAACCTCGTTCGCGAAATTTCGTCTTCTAGCGCGGAGCAACGGTCAGGTGCTGAACAGATCAATGTCGCCTTAGCGCAATTAAATCAGGTGACCCAGCAAAATGCCTCCTCATCTGAAGAGTTGGCGTCAGCCGCAAATAATTTCAATACACAATCAGGTAAATTAAAGGACACCGTATCCTTCTTCAAACTGGATAAAAAAGGAGAGGTTTCTCACCAAAGGGAACGTATCATCGGTCAAATCGAGCAGCTTAGAGCGATCCTGCACG
>Ga0157380_10001657_pt1 | contig 14681 bp, 12 predicted proteins | sample S35metaG_FD_119757 | JGI IMG/M metagenome (GOLD analysis project Ga0157380, IMG submission 119757) | Switchgrass rhizosphere microbial communities from Kellogg Biological Station, Michigan, USA - S3-5 metaG | ecosystem: Host-associated > Plants > Roots > Rhizosphere > Soil | place: USA... | reverse complement strand
TTTACCGCAAAAGGGCATTTGTTTACAGGTATCTGCTCATAATTTCCACCGAGGCGATGACGATGTGCATCGGGATAAGAAAGGATACGTCCCTGCAACATTTTATCGGGCGAATAGCTGATGCCATCTACAACATGTGCAGGTGCAAAGGCTGCTTGTTCCACTTCAGCAAAATAATTCTGAGGATTTTCATTTAATTCCAGTACACCCAATTCAATTAATGGAAAATCTTTCTGGCTCCATGTTTTGGTAAGATCGAAAGGGTTCCATTTGTAAGTCTTTGCTTGTTCTTCACTCATGATCTGCACCTTCACATCCCATTTTGGAAAATCACCTGCATCAATGGCGGCTACCAGATCGCGCTGTGCATGATCTGCATCTTCCCCTTTCATCTTCACGGCTTCGTCGTTGGTAAAATTCCGTATGCCTTGCTTTGTTTTGAAATGGAATTTCACCCAAACCTTTTCATTGTTGTCATTGATAAAACTAAATGTATGACTGCCGAATCCATGCATGTGCCGATAGCTATACGGAGTGCCGCGATCACTCATCAGGAACATTACCTGGTGAAGGCTCTCGGGATTGAGGCTCCAGAAATCCCACATCATGGTTGGACTCTTGCAATTAGTATAAGGATCTCTTTTCTGTGTATGTATAAAGTCACCGAATTTTTTTGGATCCTTAATAAAAAATATAGGCGTGTTATTACCTACCAGGTCCCAGTTTCCATCCTCCGTATAAAATTTTAACGCGAAACCACGGGGATCTCTTTCAGTGTCGGCACTGCCTTTTTCACCACCTACGGTTGAAAAGCGAAGAAAGGTTCTTGTTTGTTTACCTATCGTACTAAAAACCTTTGCCCTGGTATATTTGGTAAGGTCATTTGTAACCGTGAAGGTTCCATAAGCTCCGCTTCCTTTCGCGTGCACTACTCGTTCGGGTATTCTCTCCCGGTTAAAATGGGCCATCTTTTCATGGAGGATAAAGTCCTGGAGCAATAAAGGACCCCTTGCACCCACACTCATGGTATTCTCATTCTCATAATAAGGAATACCGGATGCAGTGGTTAGTTTTTTGTTTTCACTCATGGTTTGAAAATTTATGATTGATGATGTGTGATTGTTGATTTCTCCAGGGAAAAGTCTTTTTGGAATCGAACAAATCCTAAATCTTAATTCATATATCCGAAATCGATACAAATGTGTGATAATTCTTCTTATCAAACTAATTGATTAATATTATACTCTCATAGATAAAATCTATATCATGACTTTTATACAATTGGAATACATAGTGGCGCTGGACACCTGGCGGCATTTTGCCATGGCGGCTGCTAAATGCTTTGTTACGCAACCCACCCTGAGCATGCAGATACAGAAACTAGAACTAGAATTGGGAGTTAAGATATTTGACCGCAGCAAACAACCGGTGATCGCTACGGAAGCAGGTGCGGCGATCATTGACCAGGCGCGGAAGATCATTGCTGAAAAGAATGTAATCAATGAAATCATTCAACAGAAAAAAGGGGTACTTATTGGTGAATTGAGGATTGGCATCATTCCCACACTCGCGCCTTATCTTTTACCATTATTCGTTCAAAGTTTTAATAAGAAGTATCCGAACGTAAAGTTGATCGTCAATGAAATGATGACGGAGTTCATTGTTTCCCGCCTGCGGGAGGGCCGGATTGATGTTGGCATCTTAGTAACCCCTTTACAAGAAAATGGAATCAAGGAACATGTATTATTCTATGAGGAATTGCTGGTTTATGTATCGAAGAAAAACGCTACCTATAAAAAACATTATATACTCGCGCAGGATATAGACCCCAATAAATTATGGTTGATGGAAGAAGGGCATTGTTTTCGTTCACAGATTGTGAATCTTTGTGAATTGCACAAGGCCAGTGAAAGCGGAAGCCATTTTGAATATGAAGCGGGAAGTATTGAAACACTCCGGAGAATGGTAGAACTAAATGACGGCATCACCATCTTGCCCGAATTGACAACATTGGATCTTTCCGCAAAACAATTGCAATTGATACGGCAATTCAAAAAGCCAGCGCCCATGCGAGAGGTGAGCATTGTTGTGCACCGCGACTTTGTTAAGAAGCGACTCATCGAGGCATTGAAGGAAGAAATTATCGCGGCTGTGCCGGAAAAGATTAAGAGGAATAAGGATGAGTATGTGGTAAAAATTTAGGATTTATGATTTATGATTTTTTGATTTCTTCGGTTCATTTCTACATTGAATTCTCCTACTCTTTGAATATTCAAAGGATCGTGTACCAGCACAAATCATAAATCACCAAACATAAATCCGAAATCTCTAATCTCCTTCTTCCAACACAAAAAACTCCTCCACATGTTTTCCGAACAACCTTGCCATTTTCAACGCAAGTACCGTTGAAGGAACATATTTATTGCTCTCAATGGCATTGATCGTTTGCCTGGATACACCAATCTTTTCGGCCAGTTCCTGCTGGGTAATATTCTGTATGGCTCTTTCTACCTTGATTGTATTTTTCATAAGCGGGATTTAACTTTCAGCATTTTTGTTTCGAAGCAATACGATATGAAACCGCACAATGAAAATAATAAGTACTGTAAGCAGGTTGTACATCATCACATCAATAAAGTTCATACCATGTACAAACCAGGTGGCAATTAATAACAATCCATAATTGATCAACACGGACCATTGCCAGGATTGTAAGCGCGTATGATGAATAAATTCATCTTCCTGTTTCTGTCGGGCAAAGGCAATAAATAAAAGCCCGACTATTAAACCAGTAAGAGCAAATTCATCTGTCAAATTAATTTGTTCATCGAAGTTTATGGTTTTGTCGCCTAAGTGTTGTTTATACGATTGCTTCAGCGTAAGGAAATCAAAACTGAATTCCTGAAAGCGCCATAATAATCCCAAAACAAGGGATGGAATGAACAGCAGGATACCAATTATTTTGTATCGGCTGGGTAATAATAGACTTGATTTCATTGTAATGTAATTTTTACCAAAAGTAAAGTAAACTTTACATAAAGTAAAACAAAGTAGGCTAATTTTGGATAATCGGTAATTTCTTTTGGAAGAAGGGCTACGCTAGAATGACGAATGGAAAGTTCTTTTTCTACCTGCTTAATATTGAATCCAATTTTTGAGTAGCCAGCGGAAATTTAAAAAGATCGTTATGACTTCCCCCTTCAATTGTTATAAACCGATCATTTGGTTTTAACACCTCTTCCAGTTTTTTGCAATTACGATAGGGAATGATACCGTCACCGGAGCCATGGAATATAGTAACAGGCGCGTTTACTTTCTGCAGGTATTGCCAGGTCGGTATTTTAAAATGTACCATTCGGCTGAGCGGATAAACAGGCAGCCATGTTTTGGCGATGGATGGGAAATCATAATAAGTTGTTTCCAGAATCAAGGCTTTGCAGTTGCGGATCGATGCCAATTGTGCGGCGATACCGGAACCCAGTGATTTGCCATAAATAATGATGCTATCGGGAGCAAAACGGGCGCGGGCCAGTTTATAAAATTGAAGAGCCCAATCGTACAGCTTTTGTTCGGTGAAATCGCCCGTACTTTTTCCAAATCCCGGATAATCGATCATCCATACTTCATAACCATGACGGGTAAAGCGAGGAGCATAGTCAGCATACCTGCCAATATTTTCTCTGTTGCCATGAAAATAAAGTACGACACCTTTTGGTAAACTATCCGATGTAAATTGAATGATGTTGATTACCGATTTTTCATTGTATGGTATGTTCAGTTCTTTATACGGCGCAGCGAAAGTATAAGTAGAATCGGCCGGAACAGCCAGTGGATGAAAAAATATTTTTTCTTGCAGGTAATAAAATAAAATACCAATGATGGAATAAATAAGTACAATCAGTTTGACCCAGCGGAAAATCAATTTTCGATTCATATCAGTATTTCAATATATCACGCACGAAATTGTGGTATTCGGGAAACGAAGGTAGATTATTATGCCTGCCACCGTGAATGCGGATAAGAGTAATTTTTTTTGGGTTGATTTTTTGCAAGCGCTCACTATGACGTAAGGGAATCAACATATCTTTTGTACCATGCAAGATATAGGTATGACATCTTACCAGTTTGATCCAGCGATCTGTGCGCAAGTGATAACGCAAAACAAAATGGACAGGTAAGATGGGTAAAAATCTTTCTACTACTTTCCGGAAACTGTAATAAGGCGCGTCCAGGATCAGGAACCTCGGGTTATTATCAGAAGCTAATTTAGTAGCAAAACCACTTCCCATACTTCTACCGTAAACAATGAGGTGATCTTCTGGATATTTTTTTGACAACGAATCATAAACAAACTGAACATCTGATAGCATCTTTTTTTCGGTGCGTTTGCCGGTACTTTTACCAAAGCCGCGATAATCCACCAGAATAACATCATAATCATATCGGTAAAAATCCCGTGCATAACGGGCCCAGCCTTTTATACTTCGGGTATTGCCATGAAAATATAAGATCAGGCCTTTCGCATTTTCACGGAAAAAATGCAATCCGTTGATGCGGACTCCCGGTTCAATATCAAAAAACAATTCTTTAAACGGAACATCGTATTTAAATTCAAAATCGGCGTGCAGCTTTTCTGGTTTGAATATAAATTTCTCCTGTATAAAGTAGACGACTACCGATAGCAGCACGATGCTACCTAATATATACCAGATGAAATTGGGCAAATGGTGGATGGTTTTGGTACTGATGAAGGTAGAGAAAGATTGCTGATTGATTGATTTAGAGATTTGGAGATTGCGCTCCCAGTATTTAGACAGCTATTTCGAGTGAAGGAAGATTTATATTATCTAAATCTCAAAATCACTCAATCCAAAATCCCAAAATTGCTTTTACCCTTCCGTTTCCTCATCATACATCCGCTTCAGTTTAATATCCGGCAGCGGTGATACAATCAATGGGAATTTTTCGATGGTTACGGTGGAAGGATCCAGTCCAAAACCTCTTTCTTCAGAAAGGCTCCATTCTTTAAGCCAGAAATGGAGTTTCATAATTACTTTTTCCAGGAAGGGGAGATCATTATCCTGGCTGAGGTATTTTTCCATTACGATGAACTGGAAATCACCTACGATATTATTTCGTTCCAGGCTTTCATAACGGCTGGTAATATTCACTTCTTTATTGGCTACAAGGTCGGCTACCACTTTGCGGAACATCAGGTTGATCTTTGGTTCCATCCGGAATCCCAGCCGGAATTCCACCCGGATGATATCGTTCGGTATTATATGTTCCACCACATATTCACTGGTATAAGGATCATCCATAGTGTCTACGTGTACAAACCAATAGATATCTGCCCGCTTGGGTTTCTTATTCAAAATCGAATAAATGATTTTATGTTCGATTTCTTTAGGATTATTAGCGCTGGTAAGATATACCAGGTGCGTAGCGTATTTAGGAACAGTTTTATCATTACTCAGCTCCTGGATTTGCGGAATATAATGTTCAAGTCGTACAAACTCCACATAACGATTTTTAATCTTACGGGCACGGTACCAGAAATACATCACGATAAACATCATTCCGCCCACGAGGAAAGTAGCATAACCACCGTGAGGGAATTTTTCAATATTGGCAATGAAATAAGCGCCTTCAACAATTACATACACAATAAGGAACATCCATATCCAATAAGATTTGATCCGTCGCGACACCATGTAGTTAGAGAAGAGGATGGTAGTCATCATCATGGTTACGATGATAGCGAGTCCATAAGCGGCCTCCATTCTTGCCGATTCCTTAAATATTAATACAATGCTCGAGCAGCCGAGGAACATCATTATATTAAGTCCGCCGATAAAAAGCTGACCCCGTTCTTCTGATGGATAATTGATTTTTAATTTGGGCCATAGATTCAATCGCATTGCTTCACTTATCAGCGTAAACGAACCTGAAACCATTGCTTGGCTGGCAATAACCGCGGCAGCTGTCGCAATCAATACACCGGGTATTACGAACCACTGTGGCATCAGGTCGTAGAAGGCATTGACACCATTTAATTCTTTAAAACGGGCAGTGAGTTGCTCTCCTTTCAGGTGCGATAACATATAGGCGCCCTGTCCAAAATAATTAAGGAGCAAACAGGCCTTTACAAAAATCCAGGATTTGCGGATATTGCCACGACCACAATGTCCGAGATCACTATATAATGCTTCAGCACCCGTGGTACAAAGGAAAACAGCTCCTAGAAGCCAAAAGCCCCCTGGATAATTAAATACGAATTGAATGGCATAATGCGGACTGAGTGCTTTGAAAATATCGAGGTCATCAAAGAGATGTATCGAACCCAGAATTGCGAGCATGGAAAACCAAACAAGCATTATCGGTCCAAACATTTTTCCAATAGAATGTGTTCCGAATTGCTGAAGAAAAAAGAAAGCTGCTATAATTGCAAGAACAGTATATACAATTGTTTGCTGATCGAGATTACGCAAAACTGTCAATTCTCTCAAACCTTCAATTGCCGCAGTAATGGTCATCGGAGGAGTGATAATTCCATCGGCCAAAAGAGCAGAACCCCCAATAATCGCGGGAATAATAAGCCATTTTTTTTGTCTTCTGACTAACGCATATAATGCGAAAATTCCTCCTTCTCCCCGGTTGTCGGCTCTAAGAACCAGCCATACATATTTGATTGTAGTTTGAAGAGTAATTGTCCAGATGATACACGACAAGCTACCGATAATGAGCGCGTCGTCGATAATCCGATTTTTTGCAATTGCGTTGAATACGTAGAGGGGGGATGTTCCGATGTCGCCATAGATAATTCCTAACGCAACCAATAATCCTGCCGCCGTAACTCTGTTGGTATGTTTGCCCACGGTCTATTTACTTGTTAAACGTTATCAAAGGGTTGATAACAAATAATTGCATCGGCTATTGACCGATGCATGACAAAGGTATAGTTAAAAAAACTAAATTATCACCGATTTATTGCGGGGCCTTATGCAATAGCGCTTAATAACACATCTGCCCGGCGGGTCAGAGAACCAATTATCTAAAACTAAAATTATATGGAAATTTTGGGCAGCCGTTTCACAATGCTTAATTTGGCACACAAGATGCTTGCTTTAACAACCATGAATGCTAACAAACGTTTTCTCAAAATTGGCGGCTTTCTTTCTTTTTTAATGCTTGCGATCCTGGGCACTCTCAACGCCCAGAAAATCGCCTATTCTGAGCCTGAACGGGAGGATACCCGTCGGACAAATTTTGAAATAATAGGTCGGATCGGAGGGAATATCCTGATTTTTAAAAACAATAAGAACGATAATGACATCAGTGTGTATGATGCCAATATGAAATTGATTGAGCGCGTGAAACAAACCGATCTCGATGAGCGCTGGATCAATGTGGATTTTATACCCTATACCGATTTTGCCTGGATGATCTATCAATACCAACGGAAGAGTGTTATTCATTGTATGGCCGTTAAACTAGATTCCAAAGGAAAAAGAATTACTGAACCGGTGGAGCTGGATACGACCCGGATAGGTTGGTCGGCGAATAATAAAATATACACTACACTTTTTAGTGATGATAAGGGAAGTATTATGGTATTTAAAGTGAATAGCAAGAATCCCAATAATTTCTTTTTTACTACCATGCTATTCAATAGTAAACTGGAATTGATTAAAAAGGACCGGATGAGTCTTCCTATGGAAGAACGCAATGATAATTTTACCGACTTTTTATTGGATAATGAAGGGATACTGGTCTTTTGCAAATACATCCGCCGAAACGGAAGTGAAACTATTTCGAGCGCTTACGTAGTTACAAAAAAAGGTAACGAAGATGCGTTTCGGATCCGGAATGTAAAACCCGATACGGATCGGCTGTTGGATGAGATCAAACTGAAAGTAGATAATACAAATAGACGGTATTTTATCACTGCCTTATATTATAAGCAACGCCGGGGCAATATTGAAGGTTTATATACCGTTGTTTGGGATAAGGCATTAGATACTATTATCCGGAAAACAGAATTGCCTTTCAGTGATGACATGCGAAAACTCGCGAAAGGCCCCGACGCAAACATTAAAATGGCATTTGACGATTATTATATAACCAATATTATTACCAAAAGAGACGGGGGATATATCGTCGTAAGTGAAGCTATGTATACATCCTCGAGGGGAAATGCTTATAACAGGTGGGACTATCGGTATGGTAACAGTCCCTGGTCTTCCCCCATCGATAATTATTATTGGTCGCCTAATTCCTCTTATTACAATAGTCCATGGAACTCTACCTATAACCGTTGGGGAACCTCTTCCCAGGCTACCCGATTTCATTCGGAGAATATAGTTGTAATGTGTTTTAAAAGTGACGGAAGCCTTGAATGGAACAGTACCATCCCAAAAACACAGTATGATGATGATAATGATGGCTTGATTTCGCATCAGATGATGATTACCGGGGGCGAACTGCAACTTTTTTATAATTTATATGAGCGCCGCACATTATTGCTCCACAATGAGAGTATCGCGCCAGATGGAAAGGTGAGCAGGCATCCAACATTAAAAAATCTTGACAGGGAAATTGATTTTATGCCTCGCTATGGCAAGCAGGTAAGTGCAAGAGCATTGGTATTACCCTGTATGAATCGTAATAGTCTCACCTTTGCTAAAATAGAGTATTAAAAAAATCAGCGTGACAGGAATTTTCCGTTTAAAAAATTCATCCAATGTTTTGATTTTACTGGTGTACGCCCTTACACTCAAGTTTAATCTTTTTCTTCACCCTTCGGGCCCGTTGCGGCAGGAAGAAGATAATTACCTCTACATAGGTTTGATAAACTTTTTGGAGCCGTTGAAATTTCCCCCGATGTTGTACTCTTTCATGGCGTTTGTACTGCTCTTTACTCAAGCAACACTGCTGAATAGAATTTGCAATACACAAAAGATGCTGGCGAAGTCAACATATCTGCCAGCGATGTCGTATATACTCATCACTTCGCTGATGCCCGAATGGAATCATTTTTCCGCTCCATTAATTATCAATTCTCTATTGATATGGGTTTATTACCAGATGATGCTTTTGTACAATACGCATAAAGGAGCGGCTTCTATTTTTAACATAGGGGTGATCATGGGAATTATAACCTTGTTTTATCAGCCCGCAGTAGTGTATGTTCTGCTGATATGGCTGGCGCTTTTTATCATGCGTCCTTTTATCATACGCGAATGGGTTATCGGACTGCTGGGGGTAACTACGCCTTACTATTTCCTGGCTATTCTTTTATACCTGGGCAATCAATGGAGCTGGAAAAAAGTGATTCCCGTACTTAATATCTCCCTACCGGCTATGCCCTCTTCTATTTTTATCACAATCAGTATCGGGTTAATAATATTTGCCTTTATTATCGGTGGTGTTTTTGTACAGAATAACCTGAGTAAAATGTTGATCCAGGTAAGGAAAAACTGGAGCCTTTTATTGCTTTTCCTGATCCTTTCTACCTTTATTACACTTGTAAATGGCAGCAATAATTATGTTAACTGGTTATTGTGCGCAATTCCACTGGCAGCCTTTCACGCCGCGGCCTATTTTTATCCGACAGGGAAAATTTTTCCACTTGTTTTACACTGGAACATCTTTGCCTACGCTATTTATATCAATTACTGGTTGTAAAGGCATATGCTTTTCGCTATTCGGGCTTTAAATTTTACCTTTACAAATTCAAGCTATTAGTAGTTAGCTGTTAGATTTTAGCGGATGCATGATTAGTACAGAATCTTGCTAAAAGCCAACACCTGATATCTAACAGCTACTTCAATAAAAAATTTCAACATGAAGTTCGGTGTCGTCGTCTTCCCCGGTTCCAATTGTGATAGAGATATGCAGGATGCATTACAGAATGACCTGAAGCAGGAAGTAATAATGCTCTGGCATAAAAATAAGGATCTTAGTATGTTTTCTACTGAAGATTGTATTATCCTGCCCGGTGGTTTTTCCTATGGCTATTACTTGCGTTGTGGTGCCATTGCCCGCTTCAGCCCGATGATGCAAAGCGTAATTGAATTTGCCAACAAAGGCGGAAAGCTGTTGGGTGTTTGTAATGGATTTCAAATATTATGCGAGTCGCACCTATTACCCGGCGTATTGTTACGAAATGCCAACCAGCAATTTATTTGTAAGAATGTTTACATAAAAGGGGTTGGATCCACCAAGGCCCTGAAGATTCCGATCGCTCATGGCGAAGGCAGGTATTATGCCGATGATAAAACGCTTGATGAATTAGAATCGAATAACCAGGTGATCTATCGATATTGTGACGAGCAGGGAGCCCTTACTGCCGAGGCCAATCCCAATGGCGCTATACGCAATATCGCAGGTATCAGGAATGCCGCTGGAAATGTATTTGGAATGATGCCTCATCCTGAAAGAGCCTGTACACAGGCTCTGGGCAATATTGATGGGAGGATTATCATTCAGCAACTCCTGATGACTGCAAAATCTCCTATAACTCAGGCTCCTAAGGAATTGGCTAATATTTAGTGAATTATTAAGATATTTTCTGCGACTTTTGGTCACTAATTTCGTTTTTTGTCAAACAATATTATTGATGAAACATCTATTTACACTTCTTTCAGTTTTAATGATTACGACCATTGTTTCTGCCCAATCGGCAAAACAGGTTAAATGGACCTACACTGCGAAAAAGATCGCAGACAAAACCTACGAGGTACATATCACAGCTACTATGAATGGTAACTGGCATATTTATGCTCAGAATGTAGGAGTAGAGGGACCTATTCCTACTACCTTTACATTTACGAAAAACCCTCTCTTAACATTAGATGGCAACCCAAAAGAAGTGGGTAAGGTGATTAAGAAAAAAGAAGAAGTTTGGGGTGGAGTAGTGAACTATTATGAAAAATCGGTGAATTTTATCCAGACCGTGAAAGTGAAGGGGAATGTCAAAACCAATATTGCCGGCAAAGTTGGATTTATGGTATGTGATGATCACCAGTGTTTGCCACCCTCAGAAGTGGATTTTAGTGTTAATATTGGCGGATAGTCGCTTTTATGACGAATCATATTCTATTGAAACGAGTTTCTTTGCAATAAGAAACTCGTTTTCTTTTTTAATAATAAGAAGGGTAATATGAAAATTTTTTTACGTTGCTTCCCAGTATTCTTAATGCTCTTGTCATTCAATGGGCTGATTGCGCAGGATAGTATGGCAGCAAAAGTAAAATGGGAATTCATTGGTAGTAAAACTGGTAACGATAGTTATAAACTAATTCTGAAAGGCACCATAGAACCTGGATGGGGTTTGTTCTCCACTACCATGCCGGACGACCTTCCTAATACCCGTGTAATAACTGATAGTTCTGCTGGAGTAATTAAATCAATAAAGGAAATAGGTAAACGTGTTGATGAAAAAAACGCTTTGTTGGAAGCGGAGATTAAATATTTTAAAGATCGGGTTGAGATAGAAGTGGATGCAATGTCGAACGACACGACAGGGGTAATAAAGGGAACAATAACCTATATGATATTTAAAGGAGATGAGTTCACAAATCCATTATCTGTTCCTTTTCGTTTTATCCTGGACAAAAAAGGAAATCTTGTGTATCAGTCTTCCGAATTGAAAGAATCAAAGAATGGGGGTCAATCACTAACGCGTACTGCTATCGACCTCAAAAATCCCGTGAGTAATTTCGGAGGCACCGGAACGGAGGGCTCAAAGAGTTTGTGGCGCATTTTTATATTGGGAATTCTTGGTGGATTTGTGGGACTACTTATGCCGTGTACTTTTCCAATGATACCAATGACTGTTTCATTTTTTACTAAGAAGTCTGGAGATACACAAAAGGGGATACGGAATGCTTTTCTCTATGGATTCTTTATTTTCCTAATCTATATCCTGCTAAGTGTTCCATTTTATTTTCTGGAATCTGGCAACTCTGATATACTTAATAATATTTCCACCAATGCTTGGTTGAATATATTTTTTGCCCTTGTATTTTTTGTTTTCGCTTTATCTTTTTTTGGGTTGTATGAAATCGGCTTACCGGGAGGGATCGCGAATAAAGTAGATTCCAAATCGGATATAGGAAGCATTGGCGGCATTTTTTTTATGGCGCTTACGTTGGCCATAGTTTCTTTTTCGTGTACAGGGCCCATCCTGGGCACTTTATTGGTAGGAGCACTTAATGATGATGGGGGAGCCGTTCAACTAACGGTAGCTATGGCTGGATTTGGACTTGCTTTAGGCCTGCCTTTTGGTTTATTCGCACTTTTCCCCCGCTGGCTAACTTCTCTTCCCCGTTCGGGTGGCTGGATGAATACCGTAAAAATTGTTTTTGCATTTATTGAACTTGCATTGATGATAAAATTTTTGTCGAATGCAGATCTGGTTATGCATTGGGGACTTTTAAAGCGGGAAGTGTTTATCGGAATCTGGGTCCTCTTAGGAATAGCAACTGTACTATACTTATTCGGTATTTTGAAATTCAAACATGATCCACCACCACCAAAATTGAGTAGGGGTAGGATAGCAACAGCACTAATCTTTCTACTCTTCACTCTTTATCTTATTCCCGGATTAACCAATACCAGGTATGCCAACCTTTCTCTAATAAGTGGGTTCCCGCCACCACTTAATTATAGTATCTACGGCCACGAGTCTGCAAAAGGAAAAGGAGTTGAGGCCAACGTAATAAATGATTATGAAAAAGCACTACAATTAGCCAGGGATTCTAATAAACCTATATTAATTGATTTTACTGGATGGGCATGTGTAAACTGCAGAAAAATGGAAGAAAATGTTTGGACACAAGATGAAGTAAAAGACCTTATTGAAAAGAATTTTATTTTAGTATCACTTTATGTAGATGACCGGCAAAAGTTGAAAGAAGAAGATCAATTTCTATTTATATCAGCGGATGGTTCAAAAAAACCTATTAAAACAATAGGGGATAAATTTATTACGCTTCAATCAGAAAATTTTAAAAATGCTTCACAACCACTTTATGCAATTATTACGGGCAATGAAAAATTATTGAATCTTCCGGTAGGTTATACTCCTGATGCGGATAAATATGCTGCCTGGTTGAAATCGGGATTGGAGGCTTTTGCGAAAGTGAATAAATAATTGGATCCCATCTCCTGATTCGGTTTTCAAATTGCGAATCGGAGATTCGCTGTCCAAATCCGAATCAGGAGATTCGGTGTCCAAACAAAAAACCCACCAGTTCGTACCTGGTGGGTTTTTTAATTAGGCGTCATTCTGTTCCAGCCTTCCGACAACAGCAATTCAGTTAACAAAGGGTCGGATGGAGGGCCAGAATGACAATATCTTATTCCATTCTGATAGTCTTGTCAAATTTAAGCAGTTGTTCCGTTCCTATTTTTTGATTAACGTTAATGCTTTTGTAAAAGTACCCCTACTTACAAAGCAATTTTCTTTTGCACCATCATCTTACGCAGGTTTATTAACCCATAGCGCATACGGCCTAATGCTGTATTGATGCTGCAATTGGTGAGTGATGCGATCTCTTTAAAACTCAGATCAGCATAATGACGCAGAATGATAACCTCACGCTGATCGTCCGGAAGCAAATCAAGCATCTGGCGAACGCGGTCGTGACTCTGACGTTTCATCATTTTTACATCTGCTCCATCTTCTGTGAAATTAATCACTTCAAAAATGTCGCGGTCGTCGCTGGTTTTAATAGCAGGCGTACGCTTCACTTTGCGGAAATGATCTACACAAAGATTGTGTGCGATACGCATTGCCCAGGGAAGGAACTTTCCTTCTTCTGTGTAACGTCCGCCACGGATGGTGTCGATGATTTTGATTAAAACGTCCTGGAAAATGTCCTCGGCAAGGTATTTGTCCTTTACCAGGAAGAGGATCGAAGTGTACATTTTGTCTTTGTGACGCAGTACAAGGATCTCTAAAGCATTCAAGTTCCCATCCTGGAAATTCTGGATGAGCTCATGGTCGGTCTTTTGACGTAGTGAGGAATTCATAAACTTCTACGGGTTTTGAAGGTGATAGGATATTATATTAAAAAAGGATTTTAAGTTAAAATGGTTTTTCTGAGTAGAAGTGTAAGATGTCGATAGGCAGACTTGGTTTAGTTTTCTGTTATATTGTACAAATTACTGACTAAAGATATACACTTTTATCAAAAATCCAAACTTTAATAAAACTTTTATGTTTTCTACCCAATAACCTGTAGACTTTTCTGAATTTGAACTACAGTAAAGTAATATTTTTGCCGACTTATGCCTACGAATGAATTGACAAAAGACAAATTTGAGCCCCTAAAATCCTCCCGTTTCGATGGTATATATATTAAAGGGGCACGTGTGCATAACCTGAAAAATATTGACGTAAAAATTCCCAGAAATAAATTAATTGTTGTAACTGGAGTGTCTGGCTCCGGAAAATCTTCCCTGACTATTGATACACTTTTCGCGGAAGGTCAACGTCGTTACGCAGAAAGTCTAAGTGCTTATGCACGCCAATTTATGGCGCGGATGGTTAAACCCGATATTGATTATATCAAAGGACTCTGCCCCTCAATTGCTATCGAACAAAAAGTAATTACCCTAACACCAAGGTCAACCGTTGGAAGCATGACGGAAATTTATGATTACCTGCGATT
>Ga0157380_10001656_pt1 | contig 14687 bp, 13 predicted proteins | sample S35metaG_FD_119757 | JGI IMG/M metagenome (GOLD analysis project Ga0157380, IMG submission 119757) | Switchgrass rhizosphere microbial communities from Kellogg Biological Station, Michigan, USA - S3-5 metaG | ecosystem: Host-associated > Plants > Roots > Rhizosphere > Soil | place: USA... | reverse complement strand
GCGACAGGGGATCAACCCAATAACATTGCACCGTTGTTTTAACCCTATGCCGCACATCGGTACCGATGCGCAACGGTTGAGTCTATGGCCGCAGTCTAAAGGCGCATCTAACGTACGTCAACTTTTCGATCGAAAATAAAACGAGGAAGAGATTTCGGATTTCGGATTTCGGATTTGTGTTCGGCGACAAAAGAGAGTTGCGTTGGGCCCTTGTGGGGTTGCGAGTTGCCAAAAAGAGGTTCAAGTTGCCGAACACGTAATCCGAAATCCGAATTCCGACATCCGAAATCAGTTTGACAAGCTCCACTCGACGTCCAATAATCCACTTCACGCTTCCAGTTTTTCGAAGGCTAACCTTCCTTTCCAAACATCAGCACGCGGAGGATTCGATATGAGAATTCACTCTAGGCTTCGGGTCAGCGCACAAGCCCTCTTCATCCTATTTGTGCTCGCGATAACCGGCTTTTCCCAGACTGGGTACAAGAAGCCGCCCAAAGAAGTACTCGACATCCTGAACGCTCCGGTCACACCCGGTGCTTCCATTAGTCCGACGCGACAGCACATGTTGTTGTTAACCGGTTTGCGCTATCCGCCTCTCGCTGATCTCGCGCAACCGATGCTGCGCCTGGCCGGTCAGAGGATCAATCCCGCGTCGAATTCTCCGCACCGTTTTCAATACTCCGTCGCCATGTCTCTGAAAAAGATCTCAGATGGCACCGAGACCAAAATCGAAGTGCCGCCCGGCGCAAAAATCACAAGCGTGCAATGGAGTAGTGACGGACGCATGTTCGCTTTCCTGAATACCACTCCAAATCGCGTTGAGGTTTGGGTTGGCGACACCGCGACGGGAAAGATTCGCAACTTGAAAGGTGTCACTGTCAACACGGCTTATAGCGACGCTTTAGACTGGATGCCCGACTCGAAGACTCTGATCGTTCAACTGATTCCAGCAGGACGAGCCCCTGTAAAAGCGGAACCACTAGTGCCACGTGAACCAAACAGCCAGGAGAGTTCAGGCCGGGCAGGTCCCGTTAGAACGTATGAAGACTTGCTGAAGACGCCGCACGATGAAGATCTGTTTGAGTATTACGCGACATCGCAACTCGCTTTGATCGATGCGATGAGCGGAAAGACGAGTCTGGTGGGCAAGCCCGCAATCTTCCAGTCGTTCGATCCTTCGCCCGATGGTCACTATTTCCTGGTGGGAATTGTTCATCGGCCTTTCTCGTATTTGCATCCAGCCGCCTTTTTCCCGCGCGAGGTCGAAGTTTGGGACACCAAAGGGAAGCTGGTACACAAACTCGCCACCTTGCCTCTCGCTGATCAGATTCCGATTGACGGCGTCAGCACCGGACCGCGTGGCTACAGCTGGCGACCGACTGAACCCTCGACACTCGTTTGGGCGCTGGCACTTGACGATGGTAACCCGAAGAAGAAAGTCGACTTTCGCGATCGAGTAGTAATGCTAAAAGCGCCGTTCACGGGCCAACCCGTCGAACTAACCAAAACACAACACAGGTTGGCTGGATTGTCCTGGGGCGAACGCGATGGCCTTGTGTTCGTTCAGGACTACGAACGCGACAAACGTTGGGTTAGGGCGTTCATGCTCAATGCAGACAAACCGAACGAAGCTCCGAAGCTTGTATGGAGTCGTAATCAACAGGATCGATACAACGATCCCGGGACTCCCGTCTTTCGTCTCACTCCAACGGGTCGACGAGTGATGTGGCAGAACGGCGACTTCATCTATCTAACTGGCGCCGGTGCATCAGCTGAAGGCGATCGACCATTCCTCGATCGTTTCAATTTGAAAACGCTCAAAGCTGAACGCATCTTCCGCAGTGAAGCGACAGCTTATGAAAGTCCTGTTGCGTTGTTAACTGATGATGCATCGCAGTTCATCACACGACGCGAAACACCGACTGACGCGCCAAACTATTTCATTCGATCAGCCGGCGCGTCAGCCGACAGGAAACCACTAACCCAGTTCCCGGATGCGACGCCACAGTTGCGTGGCATCAAGAAGCAGTTGGTTACATATAAACGGGCGGATGGCGTGCAGTGCTCTTTCACGCTTTATTTGCCTCCTAATTACAAAGAAGGAACGCGGCTGCCGACAGTTGTCTGGGCGTATCCGCTCGAATTCAACGACGCTGGCACAGCCGGTCAGATCACCGGTTCCACGCAGCGAACTACGCAGATCGTTGGTCCATCCCATCTGTTCTTTTTACTTGAAGGCTACGCGGTTCTCGATAACGCGACGATGCCTGTTGTTGGAGATCCGGAAACGGTCAACAACACTTACGTCGAGCAGATCGTGATGAGCGCGAAAGCCGCCATCGATAAAGCGACTGAGATGGGAGTGACTGATCCGGAAAGAGTTGGTGTCGGTGGTCACAGTTACGGTGCGTTCATGACCGCAAATCTATTGGCGCACTCGGATCTTTTCCGCGCGGGCATCGCTCGCAGCGGCGCCTACAATCGCACCCTGACGCCGTTCGGTTTCCAGAGTGAACGACGCACGCTTTGGGAAGCGCCGGACATGTACATCCGCGTTTCTCCATTTATGGTTGCGCAGAAAATCAATGAACCGATCCTGATGATTCACGGTGAAGCTGACGACAACACCGGGACATTTCCGATTCAGTCAGAGCGCATGTACCAGGCGCTGAAGGGACACGGAGCGACGGTGAGGCTCGTCATGTTGCCGTTCGAGGCGCATGGCTATTCGGGTCGTGAAAGCATTGATCACGTGCTTTATGAAATGTTGAGTTGGTTTGATAAGTACGTAAAGAATGCGCCTCCGAGGGCGACGTCGAGGGCAACGCAGAATTAAAGAAGCGGAGACGGGGAGACGCGGGGACGCGGAGACTCACCGTGTCGCCCCGTCCCCTGTCTCCGATTCTCTTAGTCGTAGAACCACTCGTGCCTGTAGCGTTTCCTGAATTGTTCGTCTCGCCAGTAGTTCTTCAGTAGTTCCACAGTCGGAGTGTTTGTCCCACTCACCTCGTTGTCGACTATCACCGTCACCACGTCATATCGATACGGTTCGTCTTCAATTTGCAGCATTCGTCTATACGCTTTTGCAGCGCGAGCGATTTGACGTTGCTTGTGACGATCGACGTTAACTTGTGGCGGAGCAAACCAGTCAGATGCCCGCGTCTTGACCTCGATAAAGCAGAGCGTCGCTCCGTCGTAGGCGATTAAGTCGATTTCTGAGTTGACGACTGCACCACGCAGGTTTCTACCGACAGCGATCGTAAAGTTTGCCGCGACTAATCGGTAGCCCATCTGGTCCAGGTACGCAGCCGCATAGGCTTCGCCTAGTTTCCCAAGCCGCAGATGTTCGGTAGTGGATTGTGAGGTTTCAGATTGTGAGGATTTCATACTTGCGAGTTTAGTCGAAATTGGAAGGTAAGTGTATTTAAACAGGATTTCAGGATTCCAAGATTTGAAAATTGAAACCGGAGAGGGTTTTGTTCTAAACGGGGGATGTCCCTGACCGTTCGCGCTTGAAATCTAGTAATTCTGAAATCCTGTCGAACAAGGGTTCTATGTGGGTAACACGATGAGTAGCGACAGTGATTCTTCTTCACTAATGACCTTGGATGTGTGGCCCTTTCCAGTTGTGTCTTCCACCAACAGCACATCGCCTTTCGAGAACGTCCGCGTCTCACCATCGCTCGCGGTCACTTCCCACGCACCGGTCAGTACAGCAAAGAGATGACGGCCCGACGACGGATGCCAATCAGATTCCCAACCGGCTGGAGCACCAAAAAACGAACTTGCTTGTGCTGCGATCTCTTCGGAGACAAACAACGGTGGCATTCCGTAAGCGAAATCAAGACGAGCGAGGGTGGATTGAAGATCCTCAAAGTGAGTTTCGCCCTGATCGTCTGTAAATAGTCTGACGTAGGACGCTTTCATTGGTTGCTCATCAGAGACAAAAGAGATTTCAGATTTCGGAATTCGAATTTCGGATTTCGTGTTCGGCGAGAAGCGAGTTTGCGGTTCGTCTATCTGGCTTGCCACTTACGAAGACAGCATCGAGTTGCCAAACACGAAATCCGAAATCCGCATTCCGAAATCCCTGGTAAATGCTTCTAACCTTCTAGATTCTCCCGAAGACGATCGAGCGCTTTGGTCCAGTAGCTTTTCATTTTTGTCGCTGCCGAGGCGTTCGCAAGTTTGGAATGTTGCACTACGACCTGACTCTTGTCGGTGGCCTTCGCATAAAAGTTGATCTCAAGACTCGTTTTTTGATCACTCCACGTGACTCGCATTGATTTGTTCGGCGTGGCTTTGCGAACTTGCAAATTGTTCTCGGGCAGCCACGTGCTACGTGCTTTGTCAGCAGCAAATGATTTGTAGAGTTTGCCGAGAGGTACGTTGACGGTGCGGCTTATGCTGATCTGAAACCCGTCTGGCCGCTCGTGATTTTGTCGCCGTCCACTTTGATGTTCGTAGGTAGCTGTCACCATTTGCGACCACCACGGTGGCACGCTCTGCTTCTCGGAAAGATATTGGGCAATCTCCTGGTGCGTCATTTTCTGTGCGCCGGCTTTGTCGAGCACAGCAAACCACTGCTTCCAGTTCTTTCCGGTTTTTGCTTTTACAGCGTCGTCGCTCATGCGCGGCGCAGCTTTTTGTTTTGTAGGCATAGTGTTTAGTCAGTTGTCAGTGGTCCGTAGTCCGTGGTCAGTGGTCCTCAATCTTACTTGTGCCTGAGCTTTGTCACTGACACGGACCACTGACAACGGACCACGGACGACGGACAACGGACGAATTAAGCATCCCTCTCGTAGGCCAATTCCAACCAGTGCTTTACTTCATCGTCAATGTCTTCAAGTGACGTGATCGCGATGCGGTGTGTAATGCGATCTTTCTTGGCAAACCCGCCCGTATCGATCAATCGTCCCTGGGGTTTCATGTCGCCTAGCGCAAAGCCCATGTCGATGCGTGTTTGTGTGGCTGGTTTTATCTGCGCGAAGACGTGATTCCGATACAACGGTACGATCGTTTGGCAAGGACACGCCTTCGCATCCTTTCCCGTCTTCAGGCCAAGCTTCAGCAGTGCGTTATAGATTGGTCGCAGCCCGGCTTTTCCGCCTGAAAACATCTTCTCAACGTAGTCCTCAGCTGCTTTCAGGTATTCATCCGGGTCTCCGGTTTCTTCGCCCTTTCCAACAGATCGTTCGGCCAGCCACCAGGCCGTGTTCGTTCCGAGTCCGTACTCGGCTTTCAACCACTCGCGGCGCTCCTTCTCATCTTTTGGTCCGGACTTCTTGATATGTTTGAGCCACTCTTCAAGCGTCCTGCCTGTCTTCTGTTTGAGTTCAGCAATCCACTTCTGGGTCATCACCACCCCGGGGTGCACGCCATAGATCGATTTCTTTTTTTGTTTAGTTGCGGTAGGCATGTGCTAAATCTCCATCAATATAATGAGAGGGTATTGCGATCAGCGGACTTTCGCTTCTCCAAAATTGCTAAAGAATATCCACCGATTACACCGATTATAGAGATTAGTTCTTAAATAGCGACGTTGAGCTATGGAGCACCCTCGTCCGAAAGTTAGCTTTAACTCAACATCTCTTTCTAAGTTCTAATCTGTGTAATCTGTGTAATCGGTGGATATTCTTACAAACTCAAATCAGCAGTGGGCAAAAACTTCGGTGGCCGCCGCGCTTTTGTCGCCTGCTCAAATGCGTAAGCTATCGAAATCAACTTCGGCTCGCTGTACGCCCCTGCGAAGAACGATATTCCCACGGGTAGGCCAAACACGTATCCCGCCGGCACTGTGATGTGTGGATAGCCAGCTACTGCTGACGCGGTTGAATAACCACCCGTAAAGTGATCGCCGTTGACTAAATCAGTTGGCCACGCAGGACCGCCGGTCGGCGCAATCAAGGCATCAAGACGGTGTTGCTTTAACACGAAGTCGATGCCCTGTGTTCGCGACATGAGATGATTTCTTCGAAGCGCCTTGATGTAAGCTGGACTTGTGAGCGGACCTTTCTCCTGGGCCTTAATAAAGAGGTCTTGTCCGAAGTAGGGCATTTCACGCTCACGATTCTTTTCGTTGAAGTCGATGACATCTTTTAGCGACTTAACCGGCGCCTGTGGGCCAAGCGTTGCAAGGTATGCATTTAGATCAGCCTTCAACTCATAAAGCAAAACCTCAAGCTCCGAATCGTCGAACTTGCCGGCAGTTGGAATGCTGACTGGATCGATAACGACCGCGCCCTTTCTTTTCATCTCTGCAATCAGATCATTCATTAAGCGATCGACGCGATCGTTGAAACCAAAGTTCTTGCGCACGATTCCCAGCCGAGCGCCGGAGAGCGCATTCGGATTAAGAAATCTTGTGTAATCCGTGAAGCTCTTTCCGCGACTCTCCCTGGTGATCGGATCGCGTGGATCCTCGCCAGTCAACGCGCCAAGAAGTGTCGCCGCATCGGCAACGGTTCGCGCCATTGGCCCAGCCGTGTCTTGACTATGGGCAATCGGAATTATCCCCGCACGACTGATCAAGCCCAGCGTTGGCTTAATGCCGACGAGTGAGTTGGCGGTAGACGGACATACCACGGAACCATCAGTTTCTGTTCCGATTGCTGCTGCACAGAGATTTGCCGCCGGCGCTACACCGGAGCCGGAACTCGAGCCACACGGATTTCGATCGATTACATAAGGGTTTCTCGTTTGTCCGCCGCGTGCACTCCAGCCGCTCGACGACTTGCTTGAGCGGATGTTCGCCCATTCACTCAAATTCGTCTTACCTAGAATCACCGCACCCGCATCCCTTAGTTTTTTAGTGACAGACGCATCTTGAAGCGGTCGTGCGCCCATCAAAGCGAGCGAACCTGCGGTTGTTCGCATGCGATCGGCCGAATCGATGTTGTCCTTTATTAATATAGGGATGCCGTGAAGGGGACCTCGCACCCCTTTATCTTTGCGTTCGCGATCGAGAGCAGCAGCGATCGACTCGGCGTCAGGATTAAGTTCGATGACCGAATTGAGCGCTGGGCCCCGCTTGTCGAGATCATTGATGCGGGCGACGTATTTCTCGACCAACGAACGTGAAGAGAATTTCCCTGATTGCAATCCTTGCTGCAGTTCCGATAACGACATTTCTTCTAAGTCGAAGGCTGGAGCTGCAAGCCGGGACTCTCTTGTTTCTGAAAACGAAGAAACAGGTTCGACCAACGCGAGCGCGCACCCGGCAGCGCTCGCTTTCAGAAACCCTCTGCGTTTCACGGCGACTCCTTATTGGTTTGGTGGCTGCGTAATCTTGAAGGATTCAAAGAACCGTGTGATGTTCGCGGAATCGTCAATGCCCTTGGTTGTCCCGGTGGTTACCTGGTACGGACGGCGACCAACTATTAAGACACGCGACTTGTAGATAGTGCTGCTGGTCTCGGCGGTGAATTCGAGTGACTGGTAACCTTCGAAAGTCGTCTCCTTGCTGCTAACGAGTGTGCCTTTGATTTGCTTGATGAAGTTATCGCGGTCCGAGTTGAGTTCGTTTTGCGCTACAACCTTGAACTTCGTGTCGTAATCGATCCAGCCCACCACGAAAACTGTATCCTTTAATTGAGCGGTAAAAAGATGAGTAGTGTACGGTCCTGCAGTACTTTGCTGGATCTCAAGTTTTTGGGAGGGCATTTGCGGTACCAGAACCGTGAACTGCCCGACCCGTGACTCAAATCGGATCCACGAATCGCTGGGTTGCTTGGTTTCCTGTGCGTGCGCGATGAGGCTCGCAAAAACCATCAACAAGCCTACCTGCCAAAGTCTTCTCATAACAACCTCCGGGGGACGAGCCGAAATTGCATCAACGGCTTATACCCGTGAACCTTTTGCCAGTCAATAAATTCTTACCCTTTTGGGGTGCGGTGAGTTGTGACCTCCTTGTTCACGCGACCGGGATAGGAAGTGCCGACAGGTCGGCGCACTCCAAAGAGTGTGATTTGACATCCATCGTCTGTGCCTTTAGGTTCCCTTTGAAACGCTGAAACGAAGAATCTTGTGAACCGTCTTGCAGACTCTCTCTTCCACAAATCCATCTCTTGTTGCCATCGTTGGACGGCCCAATGTCGGCAAATCGACGCTGTTCAATCGTCTTATCGGTGAACGGCGCGCCATCGTCGGTGATGAACCAGGTATCACGCGTGACCGGATCTACGGCGAAGTCGAATGGTGCGGACGGCAGTTTTCGTTGATCGACACTGGCGGCATCGTTCCGGATGATGAAGCAGTGATCCCGGCGAACATTCTGAAACAGGCGAGCGTGGCGATTGACGACGCGAGCCTGTTGCTGTGGGTGGTTGATGCTCGAAAGGGAATCACCCAGCTCGACGAAGAACTGGCGTCGTTACTGCGTGGCACCGGCAAACCTGTGTTTGTTGCAGCAAACAAGAGCGACTCTTCGAAGTTGGAAAATGAAGCGACTGAGTTCTATCAATTTGGCTTTGATGAAGTATTCCCCATATCCGCGGAGCAGGGGATTGGCGTTGGTGAGTTATTGGATGCGGTCGTCGCCGCTCTGGAACACGAGCAACCTGCGAGGGAAGAAGAAGCCGAAGACGATGCGCGGCGTGAACTGCGACTGGCGATTGTCGGTCGACCGAATGTCGGTAAGTCGTCTTTGCTGAATCGCATCCTCGGTGAGGATCGCGTAATCGTTTCACCGGTCGCAGGAACAACGCGCGATTCAATCGACACTGTACTTGAAACACCCGAGCGACGATTTCGGATCATCGACACGGCCGGCATACGCCGCAAAGGAAAAACTGACTTGATGGCGGAGAAAATGTCAGTGGTGATGGCTAGAAAGAGTCTTGAGCGAGCGGATGTGGCTGTCGTGGTGATCGATGCCCAGGAGGGCGTAACAGCCCTCGATGCAAACATAGCGGGCTACGCACTCGAGGGAGGCTGTTCAATAATTCTTGCAGTCAACAAGTGGGACACCATCGCTGACAAACAGACAGGCACGCCTTTCGAATTTGAGCGCAGTCTGCGCGACAAGATGAAGTTTCTCGACTGGGCGCCGGTTGTAACAATCTCTGCTTTAACCGCGCAACGTGTCGACAGGATTTTGCCGCTGGTGTTGAAGGCCGACGACGCTCGGAACCGCCGGATTCCTACGGCGCAACTCAACGATTTCTTTGAAAGCGCAATCTCCCAACCGCGTGGAGGCGGGGCTCCCGCACCAGCGAAAGGTGGATTCTCACGGTTAAAAGTTCAATACCTGACACAAGTGGGAGTCAGGCCGCCACGATTCGTAGTGTTTACTTCAGGAGGAAAGCCAGGGCTGCACTTCTCCTATGAACGATATTTGCAGAATCGTTTGCGGGAGCAGTTTGATTTCTTCGCCACGCCACTTCGCATCATTGAACGACATAAGAAGAGCAGAAGAAGCCGCGAATAGTCAGAACAGGAGCGAAGCGACTGCGTGTTCATCGTAACTACCGACTTCAAACCGTTGGCAGTCGCTTCGCTCCTGTTCTGAGTGTTTGCTACAAATGAGTCGATTGAAACCAGCAATCCAATTCGAGGTCACCGCGCGTGACGGTGAAGCACGTACGGGCGTTATAACCACACGGCGCGGCCAAATAGAAACCCCGGTGTTCATGCCTGTGGGAACCGCGGGCACAGTGAAGGGCATTCGTTTCGAAGAGCTGGAAGCGCCGGAATTAGATCCAAAGATAATCCTCGGCAACACCTATCACCTCTGGCTAAGGCCTGGCATAGACACCATTCGAGAATGCGGTGGACTTCACAAGTTCATTGGCTGGGATCGCGCACTGCTAACTGACTCAGGCGGATTTCAAGTCTGGAGTTTAGGTGCGCTAAGAAAAATCTCCGAGGAAGGAACTCACTTCCGCTCTCACATCGATGGCTCGCCACAGTTTCTATCGCCTGAGATCTCAATGGAGGTTCAGGCAGCACTCGGCTCCGACATCGTGATGGTCTTCGACGAATGCGCGCCTGGCGAAGCCTCATATGACGACACGGCAAGGAGCATGAACCTTACGACCCGCTGGGGCAGGCGCTCGCGGACTCGGTTCGACGAACTACAAGCTGAGGGAGTTGATTCCGGGCGAGGCGACGAAACTGATGAATTAAGCGGCGGGCAGGCTCTATTCGGAATTGTTCAGGGTGCGGGTCATTTGAGTCTGCGACGTGACAGCTTGGAACAGACCGTCGCCATCGGTTTCGACGGCTATGCGCTCGGGGGCTTAAGTGTGGGGGAAGAGAAGTCGGTGATGTTTGAGGTTATCAACGAAATTGTGCCGCGAATGCCGGCGGATCGTCCACGTTACCTGATGGGAGTCGGTACGCCTCAAGATCTTGTCGATGCGATAGCGGCTGGAATCGACATGTTTGACTGTGTTCTCCCTACGCGCAATGGCCGCACCGGTCAGGCATTCACGTCGCGAGGCAAACTAAATATCAAAAATGCACAATGGGCAAAGGACGGCAGACCGATCGACGAACAATGCGGCTGTTCTGTTTGCCAGCGACATTCGCGAGCGTACCTCCGACACCTCTACCTTTCGGGTGAAATGCTCGCCAGTATCCTATTAACCCACCATAATCTGGCGTTCTTCCTTGACACCATGCGGGCCGTGAGGCAATCTATCCGGTCTGGCGATTTCCCCAAATTCCGGCGAGAGTTCACCGAGCGGCTGAATGCGAATGGTGAATAGATTCGCAGACCAGCCGTATCTGTTTGTCTGATAGTTGGGTTCGCTCGCGTCGATGATTGGAATTCGATTTACCCTGGTGACATAACTTTATGGTTCTCTCTCTAATCCTTTTTCAAGGTGGGTTAGGCGCGCTCAGCGGTTTCGTTCCGATGCTGCTGATCATCGGCGTCTTCTATGTCTTATTGATTCGGCCGCAGCAAAAGCGGCAACGGCAGCTTCAGGAAACGATAGCGGCTCTTAAGATTGGCGATCGAGTAGTTACCACCGGCGGCGTTATCGGCACAATCACCACCGTCAAGAATGGCAGTTTCCTGATTCGCAGCGCGGATAAATCGATCCTGGAGATCGCAAGGACCTCAATAGCAGCGATCGACGAAGAAGAAAAAGCTTAGTTTTTACTCGTCACTTGTAATGAAGAAAAAGAACTTCCTCCAGCGCGCCATAATTATCGTAGTCGTTACACTTCTTGGTCTCTACGCCGTAATCGGCCCTCGTCGGAAGCCGACTCTTAAGGACTTCACCTGGTCAGGCATCAAGGCGACTCTCGCATCCAATATTCATCTTGGTCTGGATCTTAAAGGCGGATCGCATCTAGTGATGCGCGTTAAAACAGATGAATATCTCAAGGGGATTACTGAGTCAGACCGGGGCGCCGCTGAGACGGCAGCCAAAGAAGCTGGCATCGAAGTGAAGCAAGCGCGGTCGGAAACAAGCCCCGGCAACTATCGCGTTATCGTGGAGCTTGCTGATGCGTCGAAGGTCAACGAAGCGAAGGACGCGATTCAGAAGAAACTCGATCTCAATGATACGTCGATGTGGACTTATGCCGCGTCCGGCGCTCAGCTAACGTGGACGATGACGTCGGCTGCTCAAAGAGTGTTGGCGGACAATGCGACAACCCAGGCGATGAACATCATCGACAGTCGTATTAACGCACTTGGAATAACTGAGCCGACCTTACAAACGCACGGTGCGCAGAACTCGCATCAGATCTTGTTGCAGATGCCCGGAGTTCAGGATCCAGAGCGAATAAAAAACTTACTGCAAGGGCAGTCGAAGTTGGAGTTGGTTCACGTTATTGGTCCTCCGCAACCGATGCCGTCAACGACATACGGTTCAGAGGACGAGGCGAAAGCGTCGCTCGGTGGCACAGTCCCGAACAATCGTAAGGTGCTTCCTTATAAGGAGCGAGTCGAAAGAACGGGAAGTCCGCAAGACAGCGCGAATCAGGAAAAACCCACAAAATGGGTTGTGGTCGAATCGCCTGCGATTATCGATGGCAGTCAGTTGCGAACGGCGTCGGCCGTAAATTCGCGCGGCGGTAGGAACGACCAATTTGAAATCAATTTCTCCTTGAAGAAAGACGGCGCCGACAAATTTGGTGCCTGGACAGGCGCCCATATCAATGAATACATGGGTGTTGTACTCAATGGTCAGGTGCAATCGATCGCCTTTATCAAGTCGCAGATCTTCGACTCCGGCATGATTGAAGGTAACTACACCCAACAATCAGCAGAAGACCTCGCGCTCGTGCTTCGCTCGGGGGCGTTACCTGCACCAATTGAATATCTCGAAGAGCGCACGGTTGGACCAAGCCTGGGCGCCGACTCAATTCGCGCCGGTGTCAATGCGTCGTTAGTAGGTTTGGGGCTAGTCGTCTTCTTTATGTTGATTTACTACCGCGGCTCCGGCGTAAATGCAGTTGTTGCGCTCGTGCTTAACATGATTTTGATGATGGCGGGCTTAATCCTTTTCGGTGCGACCCTGACGTTGCCAGGTATAGCAGGAATCATTCTGACAATTGGTATGGCGGTCGACTCCAACGTTTTGATTTTCGAACGTATTCGCGAGGAACTCCTGACCGGGAAGACGATTCCTTCGGCCGTCGATCATGGATTTGATCGTGCATTTATCACCATCATCGATACGCACGTAACGACCATCATTTCTTCGCTATTTCTGTTCGTTTTTGGCACGGGCCCGATTCGTGGGTTCGCGGTCTCGCTGGTGATCGGTTTGCTGGTGAACCTGTTTTCGGCAGTTTACGTGTCACGCACGATTTTCATGGGGCTGCTTTCGCGAAAACAGAAAGTGGAATCGCTCAGTATCTGATCGCAGAGTAAGAGTCTTCATATGTTTCACATCTTCAAAACAGTCAACATTGACTGGCTGGCCCACAGACGTTGGTTAATCGGTATTTCGGTTGCGCTGATGTTGGCAGGACTTGCTTCCGCCATGATCCGCCAGGCAACCCATCGGCAGCCTTTTAATCTCGGCGTCGACTTTAAAGGTGGCACAGTCATCACAGTGAGGTTCAAGCAGCGTCCAACAGACGACGCGATCCGAGCTGCACTTACAGCCCAATCAGTGCGCGACGCAATCGTTCAGCCGGTTACGGACAGGAACGACACGGTGCTGATCAAGTTACCTCTCGAGGGCGAAACGAGCAGCGTTGATGCTGGTAGAGATCAGGTTAGAAAAGCGCTTAATACGTTCGGCACTGAAGCTCAGCCGACATTAGAGCTCGAGGCGGATTCTGCGGCGGCTTATAAAATCGTCGGCACCGATGCGGTTGGCGCGGTTGCCGGAGCTCAACTCCGCAATAAGGCGATCGCGGTCACGTTAGCGGCCCTGGTTGGCATTCTCGTCTACATCGCCATGCGTTTTGAGTGGACCTACGGAGCGGCGGCTGTTATCGCTGTGTTCCACGATGTGCTTATTACACTCGGGTTTTTCTCGATCTTTCAGTGGGAAGTCAGTCTGACCGTAATCGCGGCGCTGCTGACACTGGTTGGCTTCTCGGTGAACGATACGATCGTCGTTTTTGATCGAATTCGTGAAAACCGCCGGCTCAATCGACGAGAATCTCTGTACGCCATAACCAACGACGCTATTAACCAGACGCTCTCAAGAACCGTTATCACTAACGGGCTCGTATTTTTGTCGGTGTTGGCGTTGGTAGTCTTTGGCGGAGATGTGTTGCGTGCATTTTCACTCGCACTCTTCATTGGCGTGATTTTTGGTACCTACTCTTCAATTGCTATCGCAAGTCCGATCATGGTGTGGTGGGAACAGCGAATTGAGGCCGCCAACAGAGCTGCCACTTTGGCGTATAACCGTCCCACGAAGAGTGGAGTTCAAAGCCCAGTTAAGTCGTCAGCGAGAGGCGCTGTGGCATCACACGCAGGCAAGGGATCGCCGGGCACTGGTCGCGCTTGAGACTGTATTTTTCTTTACTACATTACGGAACTTGAAGGCCAAAGTTGTTGTCTAATTACTGCTTGACTTTGAAATGCCAAGCGGCATAGACTGCGACCGTTGCTGGCCAATTAAATAACTCAAGAGTCGACCCTGCGTGTGTGGAAACAAGTAGTTGGGCGCGGCGGGAGTCTGTTGAGCACAGGCCGGCGAGTTTTTTCTCGCACAGCGGCTGCAAATCTAATCGGTGTGCTCAATATCGCAACAGCTGCTGTTTTCCCCTTCATTCTGAAACACCCTCAAGCGGGCAAATTAGAGTCGACGATTTGGGAGACAATTTTGTAATTAACCCCTGATCCATTTGGCACCGGAATTGGGAGGACAAGATAAATGTTCGATAATCTAGTCGAGTCGAGTTCGCATAAGAAAGATATCGAGCGAAAAGGCTCATTTATTATCGTCACGGCAGTCATTTATTTGGTGCTGCTGGTGGCCTTCTTCGTGGCAGGCATTTACTGGTACGACAACCATCTCGGTGAGATGGAACTCGAGTTAACGACTCTTGTTGCACCAGTGCCCGTCCCGCAAGCAAAGCAGCCCTAACAGAAACAGGAAGCCAAGCCACAAAAGGTTGAGCAGAATGTTGACATTCGCAAAGAGCTGATCGCCAGCGTTGATGAAAGCAGGGTGCCGCCAAAAGAGATCTCGGCTAAGCGAGTGATATCCCGCCAGTACGTCGCGGCGTGACAACAATGATCGGCAACGAGTCTTCCAATGCTG
>Ga0157380_10001655_pt1 | contig 14687 bp, 10 predicted proteins | sample S35metaG_FD_119757 | JGI IMG/M metagenome (GOLD analysis project Ga0157380, IMG submission 119757) | Switchgrass rhizosphere microbial communities from Kellogg Biological Station, Michigan, USA - S3-5 metaG | ecosystem: Host-associated > Plants > Roots > Rhizosphere > Soil | place: USA... | reverse complement strand
TCCGGTCTGATGTTCAAAGTTTGATCATGACTACCAAACTCCCTTCGAAACCGGAAACACTAGTTCAAAAAATTCTCTGTGATGCAGACATGTACCACCTCGGCGCGGCCGACTATAAAATCAAATCGCTTTCTGCTAAAGGAGGAAATAGAAGCCACAAAAGGCTGCGCAATATCCGATGGCGAATGGGTCAGGCAAAATATATCCTTCTTTCGTTCACATCATTATTTTACTGAGGTCGCACAAGAGCTTTGGAAAAGACAAAAACAAAACAATCTTTTTTGGCCTCTGGATCAATAACATTGTCAAGTGGCTAGTGTCGCAAGACTGAGCTCGAAAAACTCAAACGCGGCCCAGCAATTTATTTCCAAATCAACACCAGCATTCCTACAAAAATGAGTGATCCTCCAATCAAAATCTTTGGCGTCACGGGTTCTTTTAACAAGAGGAAGGAAAGCAATAAAGTAATAATGATGCTCGCCTTGTCAATTGCAGCAACATAGGATACGAGTCCATCCTTCATTGCACGGTAATAAAAGATCCAACTCAACGAGGTGGTTATGCCCGATGCGGCAAGGAGCGTCAGCTGAAGTCCGGTGAGATTTGAAAACTCTTTATACTTCGCCCCAACCAAATTGATTACTGTTATAATAACAAAAATAATTGTGGTCCGAATCCCCAAACCGAAATCAGGGCTGATGTTCTGCAAGCCGTACTTGGCCAATACCGAAGTAAGGCCGGCAAAAATCATAGAAAGAATTGCATACAGAATCCAGGTTTCCATAAGCCATGAATTTAGAATTTGAGATTGTATCCTACTCTGATCACTTGGGTTTCATAGTAATCGGTGCTAACATATCTAAATCCATCTCCCTTAACTTCCTTTTTTATTCGTTGGGTGTTAGCCAAATCCGAAGCATTAATAAATAACTCTCCTTTTCCATTTTGTATGATCTTTTTTGCCCCCACGTCAATTGAGAAACGTGAATAGGTTTTTCCTTGTGGTATCACATCGGGGGCAAGGTAAACAGAAGATATTTGCAAGTCTGTTTTGTGGGGTAAATGAAATAGTCCGTTGAGCTTGATGCTGCCCGAATACAGTTCTTGACTTTCCGCGGTGAACGTATTTTCAGCTGGGTATTGATTCACAACGGTAAAGGCATCGATTGTGTTCTTGTAACCATTAAGATTCAGATTCAATGTTGCCCACGATTGGAAGTTATGTGAAAGAATAATTTCAAAGCCCGAGCTTCGGCTGTCGCCGGCGTTTTGAAATATGTTATATATCAATGTACTTCCAGGTTGGATGCTGGCAATCCTTGTGATCGTCGCTTCCATTCTTTTATGATACACGGCTGTATATAGATAGCCATGGTCGCTGCTCAATTTGTAGCCAAGCTCGACAGAGTTTGTAAATTGCGGACGCAGTCCAGGATTTCCAACCTTAATAATTTCGACGTCATCATATTTTGGAAAGATTCTGATGTCGACTTCATTAGGTCTGTCTACCCTGCGTGTATAAAAAAATGACAAAGTATGGTTAGTGTTGAACTTGTATGCTAATCTGAGGTTTGGGAATGGTTGCGTGTAATTATACCCATCGCTCTCATACGTGTTGTGATTAGGATCCACATCGTAGTAAATATCAACATACTCCAACCGAAGGCCCGCTTCAGCTTCAAACTTCTCACTTTCAAAAACGTAATTGCCATACAACACGGGAATTATTTCTTTGTAGTTGGCGTAGCCACCGGCATTTACATCGAGTGGAGAATTTTCACCGGGAAAAAATTTCATATCAGTCGGAATTTCCCTGAACCGGAACTTGAAACCACTTTCAAATCGCCCATATCTTAGTGGATGAACGTAGTCAATTGTCACATCCGTTACGTGTTCATCAGAAATCAATTTAAATGAATCCTCTCCGGTAAAGTCAGGAAGTATATTTGTAAAAAAGTATTTTTCATCTTCCCGATGGAACGTGTAGTTATATCCCACGTTTAACAATCTACCTGGCTTGGAATATTTATGTTGCCATGAGGCGGAAAACGTAACAGTGGTTTTCAATTCGTCTTCAAGAAACTGCCAAAGACGTAGTCGCTCCGATAGGTCGGCGTTAAAAAATGGCTCCTCGCCATGATCAAGGATTTTTTCACTGCTGAACAATGCCGAAGCAGCAATGGTGTTGTGTTCATCCACGTACCAATCCATCCCTCCCTTTCCCGTGACAATGTTCGTGTCTCGATTTCTTCTGGTTTGTTGCTTCACAATCTCTCCATTATCATAGTAACGATCGACAAACTCATTCTTATTCAGCGTCTTCGTGTAGAGGTTGTCCGCCTGAAGAAACACATTTACTTTTTTCTTTCTGTAGTTCAACGAAACTGAAGGGTTGATCTTTGGTGTATTTTGATACTGCGGACCGATCGTAGGATAGTTTTCCTTTTTTATCCATAGAGCACCAACGCCCAGGGCAAGACCAACTTTTCCGTTGAATCCTTCCTTTACTTCTTTTTTATAAATAATATTGATGATTCCGGCGTTGCCGTTTGCGTCATACTTCGCGGATGGATTGTTTATTACTTCTATTTTCTCGATTGCAGACGCGGGAATGTTGTCAAGACTCGTTTGGTTGCCGAAGCCAGTCAATGCGGTCTGTTTTCCGTCGATAAGCACTGTAACCCTATCATTGCCACGAAGCCGTACGGTTCCTTCCTGGCTAACAGTGACACCCGGAAGTGTTTGCATGACCTGAAGCAGGGAGCCGCCACTCTGATTGATGTTGTCTTCGATACTAAAGACCTTTTTCTCCATCGTTTCAACGACAGCATCTTGTTGTCCTTCCACAACGACTTCCGCTAACGTTGTTGAATTCTCTTCAAGAACGACGATCCCAAGATCCAGGAACTCACTCAACCTTCCAACGAGCAACGGAACCTGCTTTTGCGTATACCCAACGAATGACAACTCCAGGACATAGTTTCCCGGGGAAATACCGGCAATTGTAAAAAGTCCCTTCTCATTCGTAACAGTGCCTCCAACGAATAGGCTACCTACTTCTGACTTTATAACAACATTTACGTAAGGCAAATCAGTTTCTGACTTTTTATCCTTGACAGTCCCTGACACGGTAACTTTCGCAACCTGCCCCCAAGTGGGAAGAGAAAGAAAAACTAAAATCATTATGCTCCACAAACGCATCATCACAAAGCAAACCAATGTCTAGAAAGTAATCTCAAATGTATGAAGACTGTTATCATACTTATATCCCAAATGAAAGCCGCAGCTGTCACAGATCTTTTTTACTATGGCGAGCCCCAGACCTGTGCTGTTTGGATCAGTGCTTTCTTTACTGAACCTGCCTGTCATTTTCTCCACGTTCATTTTTAATGCCTTTCCTTTGTTGGTCACGGCAAGTGTTTTGTCACGAAGGGTTATCGAAACATCTTCACCTTTCAGGTTATGACGAATGGCGTTTTGAAAAATATTTGAAAACAACACTTCAATTAATGTTCGATTCGCCTTTATCAACAAAGGATCTATGGAAGTATTGATTTTCATACTCTGAACGTTCGCGACTGGTTTCAGGACGGACAATTGGTTTTGAATTAATATTGAAAGGTCAATTTCCTCCTTATCCAGAAATTGTTCGTTATCAATCTTACTAAGTAAAAGCAAGTTTTTATTTAGGCGTGACATCCGCTGTGCGGTAGTCTCCAGCTCCAATATAGTTTCGGCTTCGCTTTGCGACAGACCTGAACTTTGCATGAGGTGGTCAAGCTTGCTTTGAAATATAGCAATGGGTGTTTGCAGCTCATGTGATGCATTTTCTATGAATTCCTTCTGATTTAAAAAAACCTTTCTGTTCCGTTCAGTCAGATGGCTCACCGTTTTGTTGAGATCGTCAAATTCTGTGATATCAGACTTTTCAATGGCGACAGATTCGCTTTTGTCAAGATCGTAAGCTTTAAGTTGGTCAAGCGTTTTGTAAAATGGTTTCCAAAGACGTTTTGAAAGTGATCGATTAAGATATAATAGTCCCGCAACGAGGACGACCGAAAGGGCAACTTGCACCAGTCCAATGGCCATCACCAGATCGTTGTTATCAACAAGTGACATTTCTATTGTAAGGAGGTAAGGCTTACCTTTGACAACCACACTTGTGGATAGTTGACGGAAAGGTCTTTGACTGCGTTCAAGACTGTCATACTGGATAATCGTTTGATAAATTTTTTCCTGTGTTGCTGCTTTTGAGGGTTTAATGTGAATGTTATAAGAAAGTTGATCGATTACTTCAAGGTCCGTTTCGAGGTCATCCAGATATTCGAAATTTTTAATATGTCGTAGAAATTGCTCAGACTGACGCGAGATTGATTCATCAACTTCGTCGTTAAGCATCGCTTGTACAGAAATCCAGGAGACAGGGATGCTGATTAAAAGCAATACGATAGAATATAATAGCAAACTACGTAGACTTACCTGCAGTAATCTCATGCTGAAAATTTATAACCTAGTCCATAAATCGTCTTAATGTAATCATTGCTACCAGCTTCAGTAAGTTTTCGCTTCAGGTTTTTCATATGCGAATAAATAAAATCAAATTTATCAAGCAACTCTGCGTTGTCTCCCGAAAGATGTTCGGCAATCGCATTTTTTGATACCACCCTGTTCTTATTCGCAAGTAAAAACAGCAGGAGCGAATACTCCATTCTCGTTAAGTCCACCTCCTTGTCGTGGACTATAGCTGCTTTTCCAAGCAGGTCTAGAGAGATTTCATGAAACGAAATTCTATTATTCCCTTCAAATCGTTTTCTCCGAATAATGGCCGAGACGCGCGCGATCAATTCGGGCATAAAAAAAGGTTTTGAGAGGTAATCGTCAGCACCGAGGTTAAGGCCAAAAACTTTATCATCCAAAGAATTCCTGGCTGTAATAATTATGACACCATCGGTCTTATGATTGTTTTTAATAGTCTCAAGAATTTTCAACCCATTACCGTCCGGAAGATTTATGTCTAGCAGGATGCAATCATAGTCAAACAGGAGAATCTTCTCATCCGCTTCCGCCGCTGTAAATGCAAATTCGCAAACGTACCCTTCCTCGCGAAGGGCGAGCGCTACACTCTTTACCAGTTGGATTTCGTCTTCAATAATAAGTATTTTCATCGCTCCTCAATTGTATCAACACTTCAATATTCTTAAGCCAGTTCGTGCCGAAGTCTGCGATCAACAATGTCACTTATTATTCGAATACATTCATCAGTATTGATAGTGTTAGTATTTATGGCAACGCTTCCATCGTTGTAAGGCTCATACAAGGTTTGATCTGTCACTGAAAACAACGCCACAGTAGGTGTTTGTGACGAACTGGCTAAATGCATAATCCCACTATCAGCGCCAACAAACACAAGGGTATTGGCAATGAAAGATGCAATTTCACGAACATCCTTGCTATAAAATGTCGGCGCTTTAAAAGACAGCTTTGAAATATTTTCAACGGGCAGAACTTCAACAATGTTGAGATTAGGGAATTCTGCTTGTAGTCTCTGATAAAAGTTCTCCCACCAGGATTCCGAATAACATTTATTGCCTGTCGCGTAGGTGAATATGGAAATGGTTTGACGTGTATTACTTGTTAATTGGTCTAAGAGCTCTTTGCCTCGAGCAATTTCAGATTGAGTTAATTTAAGATTGACTGAAGGTATTGGTGTGTCTTTTTGAGCATAACCTATTTCCGTCAAATAATTTCTGAAATTGTAGACGGGAAATTTTGCATGGTGTTTGTAATCTTTATATTTCAGATCGATGTCCTCAATTACATTACCAGGTATTTTATCTTTTGAATTCGCAAAAAGAAAGGATAGTCTTCCTGATGAAGATTTTTTATCTGCATCGATCACAATGTCATACTTGTGTTTTTTAATTGATATCCAGCCATTGGCGTACGTTAATAGATTTTTAAGTGGTCGTTTTGGAAGTTGAATTATGTTTTCAACGTTTTCATAATTTCTAAATACAATTGGACCCAGACCCCCCTTCACAAACAAATCAATCTTACAACCCGGAAACGCTTCAGCGATTTCTTGGACGAGCGGTGTAATCAACAAAAGGTTTCCCAGTCGATGATTGGGTCTGCAAATCAATATTCTTTTAACCTTAGCCATGGCAGTAGAACTCGCGACGCTGATTTCACTACGATTTGAATTGTTAGTAGCTTCCTGGAAATTCATTGCTAAGATTCAAGTAGCAAAAATCGGGGCAGATTCTGTAGAAATTCTGTAGCGGACCCCAAAACGATTTGCGAGCAAACAAAGGTATTGCGTTTGGAGCTCAATTTAGCCTGTTTCAACCGCGTATACTCCTCCATCGTGCAGTCTGAAATTTGTATACCTTGGGAGAAATTAGCGCTCATTACCTCCACTCCATGACAAATTTTACTATTGTTTCCTTCAAAGCCTTAATCTATTTATTCCTGTCTGGTAGCATCACCGTCCAGTCGCCCGATGAAGAACAGCTCTCTCGATCAATCGAACAATTAAGAATTGTAATGATGCAACCTGATAGCGCTGTACTCGCAAGCCTTGTTTCGAATGACCTTGAGTACGTTCACTCAAGTGGAACTGTCCGGGATAAAAAAGGATTTATTAATGAATTCATGAAGCGGCAAACCAACGTAACCAACGTTGTCTTCTCCAATCAGACCGTTAAACTTAGCGGTGACATCGCTATCGTAAGACATCGAATGGTGGCTGATGCGCACAACCCCGGATATCCGCCTCTTATTGACATCATTGTCATGATGGTCTGGAAAAAAGAAGCCGGTAAATGGAAAATGCTTGCACGACAAGCGGCAAAATTACCAGAGAAATAACAACCTCCTTACGATCACTTGCAACGCATTAACAATCGTGTCGATTAAGGCTATAGGCGACCTGATTGTCACGGATTAAATTTCAACAACGTCTTAAACAACTTACTCTCGCCATTATCATTGTCAGAAATTAAGTGAAGCAACAGTTCATTATTATTCACGTGTTCGACACAGATGCCTTCTATTTTTTGATTTTTGAATTCGAGGTTGGCATCGGATAAATTGATCAGTCCATCTAATCTTAGCTTACGTTGCTTTAGTTTAGTGGTAACTTTAGTCACCCATCCAATGTAGCTATTGCCGATCCTTCCATCGTCGTACGCATTGCTTGTCAACTCCGTTGTAAACGTAAACAAAAACATGTCTTTGGATTCCACATAGCATAGTTCAGAAATTCCAAGGAATTCGCTTTGGGTTCCCACCAATTCGATCGGGATAACACGAAGAGCAGCTTCCTTCTGACGATTCCAGAAATCTTCTTCTGTAATAATAAGGTGATTGTTAGGATAATTTCTGTTTCCTCTGTTCGCAAGGATCAAGTTGTGATGCATTGCAGAGGCTCCCTCGATATTAACAATCTTTACACCTCGGGCAGTTAGCCGGTCAACAAATGTCGTTATGCTATTCGACACGACCGGTTTGCTGTAGTCAATTGCACCGTCACCCGTCAATGGAACGAGTAGATTTTTTTTTCTATCGTTGGTTGATGCCGAGCCCAACGCTAAAAGGTGTTTGTTCCCTGCTATTGTGACAATTGCCGATGACTCAAGATCTACTTTTTGAGATTTAGAAATTCTTTTTTCAGGGTAGTCAAATAGTCGCATCGAGTCCACCACGTTGTAATGTGGATCAAGTATGAGAATCACCCGGGCGTCATCTCCCAATAGATAGAGCTTATTCTCGTAGTAATCGATGGACGACCCTGACGGAAAATTCGCCAGGAGCAAAAACTGCAATAATTGTACGGTAGGACTCAATACCAGTAAGTTTTATACTAAAATAAAATCACCTATTCTCCTTGACACCCGTTCGAGCATTACGACAAATTTGCAACATAGACTTAATCCTTGTCCGCCTTCAGGGTATTAATCCACGATGCGATTTTCAATGCTTCTGCCTTTGGAACCTGCGGCATCGGGGCCATTGGCGTTTCATGTTCAGGCCAATTTTTTGGTTCAGGATTATAGATTAATTGAACAATCCTTTCATCACTGTACTTGCGTTTCGCGATGTCGACGAATGCGGGCCCTACTTGCCTCTTGGTTACCTGATGGCACGCCGTGCAGGTATTTTTTACCAATAACGGTTCGATCTCAGCATAGGCAGGTGCCTTCGCCACTGACGACCCTGCAGTCACTTTGGCCGGTGGCTTGGCTACGTTGCTAACCGTTCTTTTTGTACTTAATTCTGATGCAGGAAGTTTTGGTCCTTCGGGGATATTATTCAAAGTATAATATGCGGTGGGATGTAAAACGCGGACGTTGTCAGTTGATCGGATACCTCCCACGTTAATTTCGTGCAGGTAGTATTGTTTTAGGTTGTCCACGACCACCCTTACCTTCATACCATCCGAAGAAACCTTTACTCCTTTTAGTTTAAGCGGCTCCTCGTTGACTGTGGGGCTTCCATAAACCGGATGATATTTATAAATAAAATTTCTTCCATTATAGGATGCCAGGTCTTCGGCAGACTTCCTGTCCAATGGAAGTGTAAACTCTATCTCAAAGCCGTCGGGCATAGCCCGCACTGCTTTCATCTCCATCGGCATTTTTCCCGTCCATACCAGCCGTTGTAACCCAGAAGTTGTATTGCCTGCTGATCCCCATCCCCTGTTTGTTTCTCCCACAAACAAAGAGCCATCATGCCCCCAGTTCATTCTCAATACTCCCGACTGAAATCCACTTTTAAAATCAAATGCGACACCTTGATATTCCCCGTTCACTTTCTCAAGAACAACTCTCATTATTTTGCTTTGACCCTGATCACCCACAAATACCTGTCCGGCAAATGGACCAAACTTTCCTGACGTTTCGTCGGCCAAAAGTTCTGCGTTAGAAATTCCCAGAATACCGTGTGGTAACCAGACCGCCGGAAGGCGAGTCTCTGGAAAATCTTTCTTTAGCTGATAGAGAAAGTTAGGCGTTTCATCCTGGACATTTTCTGGTTTTATGTAATAACCATTTTTCTTTATCTGTCGTGCATCTACCTTCGCGTATAACTGTTCGGTGGTAAGTTTCACTGGAGAATTTGGGAGGCCCGTCCAGCGAAGCCCGGCAGGATGTCCCGTAAAGCTTCCTTTCGTAAGGTGAAAAATTCCACCTGTGCCCATCCAATCGCCTTGGTTGTCGTCGTAAAAAAGTTCGCCATCAATGACTGCCAACCCGCAGGGTGACCGCATGCCCGTAGCCCATGGCTCCATTGTTCCGTCCGGACGAATTTTCATAGCCCAGCCTCTCCACGGTACTCTGCTTTCACCACGCCACCACTCTTCATCGCCAAAGGCAACATTCCCCGTTACGAAAAAGCTTCCGTCTGGCGCAAGTTTTGGTCCGTAAGAATATTCATGATAGTGACCAGAAAGCGGCCATGCAAATACAGTTTCATAAATGTCTGCTTTTCCATCGCCACTGGTGTCGGTCAGCTTTGTGAGCTCTCCGCGCTGCGCTACATAGAGGGAGCCATCATGATACAATAGTCCAAGGGCTTCATGAAGACCTGATGCAAACAAACTATAACGAGGAACATCTCCATTTTCCATCGTAGGGTTCTCGACAGTCCAGACGTCTCCTCTGCGTGTACACACAGCGATGCGGCCGTCAGGGAGCGTTGCCACACCTCCTACCTCCAATAAAATTCCCTCGGGCACAGGCAGGGTCAGAATCCGATAATAGTCTTCTTCCTGAGGTGTTCGGGAATTCTGCGGTAGAACATTCAGCACACAGCTAATTACCAGTGTCGCTGTTAGAAATATTTTTTTTGAAATGTTGTTCATAGCGATTCAACTTAAGTCTTACCAGATAATTGAATATTTCAAAGCAGTTGCCATCGGCACAATCAATTCCTTTTTCCCATTCGCGTCGCGAATCGAAGGCTGCATGGATGGACTGATTTTAATGTAGTATTGTTTGTCATCCACGACGTATAAATCATCTTCGAGAGCCTGAATCGCAGAACCTTCGGCAAGCTTATAATAAAGGCCAGGCTTTGTCCCCCGTTCCTTAACAACGACTTCGTGGGTGATCATCCTGTTATTATCGTCGGGATATACCTTATCCTCCACTTCCAGGCCCTGATAAGTAAAGTTGAACACGGGCCTTGATGTGACTTCGTCAATTTTATATCCATGGCCGCGAACGTCGCGACCCTGGACTCCGGTGGGAAATGCCTCATTGGCATTTGCAAGAAATGCAAGCGGTTGAGAATTGAATAAATACTGGACAGCGCCTTGAGGCCTGAACGAGCCGTCTCCGCGATCGTGCCACATTGGTGTCGCATCCACAAAATCACCATGCCATACACAGACCAGGTTTGCCGCGTTGAGATCGTAGACATAATGGGTTCCTGATGGATCGCCCACACCAATGATGTGTGTAAGTCGATCCTTCCGCTGACCTTTAAAATCAAGAAAAGCGCGTAAGAGCTTCGGTTCACTTCCTACTTTAATAAATATCGGAGAGGTCGGATCCTCATCCGGCGGAAGAGAATTGAATGCATGTAAAGACTGAGGATAAGCTGTTTCGCTCTCCACAAAAAGTCCTAGTCGTGGCGGCATCCAGGATGCATCTTTATAATTGTAAATTTCAACGGGATAACTACCCGCTTTTAAAACCAGTGACGCCTTGTCCCTTCCTTGACCGGTCGGTGACTCCGAATTTACCAGTTGTTGATTATTGATGACCAGCCTTCCACCGCCGGTGTATTGCATCGTAAACTGATACGTGCCATCTTCAGGAGCGTGAAGGGTGCCAGTATAGACACTTCCATAAGCATCCTCGTCTTCCAATACCTCGCAGCTGAGTTCTGTGGTTTTACCAGTCGTGGTTGGCTTCAGGCTCAAAAAATCAGCTATAAATTTAAAATTCCCTTTATAGGTCTTATAGGTAATATCGGTCAAGGAGAACTTGATATCATTCATCAAGCGGTAACTGATGTTCCTGAACGCCACCGGACCGTGATCACCCTGAATCATTAGCGGACCAACAGATTTTTCATTATTTTCTAACGGACCGCCTGTGGGCAGTGGCACTTCAAGGTTGTCATGAATTTTAACGCCGTTAAGGTCAACAGAAACAAAACGGGCATTGGCAATTTTTTTACCGCTTGAATCAAATTTTGGTGCGCGAAATGAAATTTTCATTTTCTGCCACAACCCTGGTGCCTTTGCAGGGTTCGAAAGAGGAGCTTTGCCCATGTATATTTTACCCGGCTCTTTTTCCCAGTTCCGATAAATTCCGCCGATGTCTGAGTATTTTGCGTCCAATACTCCCCAACTATCAAGAAGTTGAACTTCGTATCGGCCTTGCAAATAAATTCCAGAGTTTGAGCCTTTTGGAATCATCAGCTCCAATTCCAATTCGACATCTCCGTGCTCGAACGTTGAAACCAAATTGTCCTTTTTTGTTCCATCGTTCATGTTCAGCAACACTCCTTTACCCTGACTAAAGGTTACTGCCTGGGGCTGCGGTGTCGCTGGGGTGTCTTTTGTTTTTTTATTTTTCTTCTTACCCTCGGGCACCTCCTTCTTTTCTTCGTGGTGAATGTCTACCGTCGGATTCATAGTAACATCGCCGACGATCTGCCAGTTACCAGCTTGTGGTCTAAAATCGCTCAAGTCCTGCAAGGATAAAGTATGAACGGAAGACTGCTGTGCGGAGGCTGATGCAAACCCCAGGGCAGCAATACTGGCTAAGAGAATCCTTTGAATATTACTTTTGATCATGATGTCGTTGGGTTTAGTCCTTGTGAAATCTGATAGAAATTAGATATCGTTGGGTCAGGGAAAAACTCTGATGTTTCGTTGTTCTCGACGGCAATGATAGCACTGTTTTCGTTTGCATTGACGATTCGAGCCACTTTTTCTTAATTGTTGACACAACTTAAATTTGCAGCACACGCTGGTTTCCAAAAATTTCAGCCAGATGTCAGACAGATGTGTAAAGGCCGAAATTTTGTTCACCTACACATGTTGCCAGTGATTACCATTTAAAGAAAATACATACGATTGCAACGGTATACCTGGGACACAAAAATCGCATTCATTTATAAGCAACTTTTACGAAAATCTTCTGCGAGAATAAATCATGTTCTACGGTATTGGATCATCGCCTTTTGATCGAATATGGGTATATTTGCAGCCTTAAAATCCGCTTTCCTCAGGTACTTGAGTTATGCTTATATTCTATAGAGACCCATATGCTCGACTTAACGCAAAGAAATAATATCATTGCTAACCGGGTCGCGAAAATCTTGGGGGGTCTCACCTTTCTTCTCTTGTTTATTCTGGTGACTCTATTTGGCCCAAACGTCAATACACCTATCATTTTTGGCATTGGCCTTTTCTTCTTCGGCATTGGATATTCGATCACGCATGGATTTTCAAAATCAGGCAAGATTTTATTGTGTCTCGTCCCAGCGATTCTTACGCTCATGGCAGCAATTCTGGCAAAACTTAATAGTTCGACTTTTACCGACATCTTATATTATGACGCCCGGTTCATTTTAATATTGCTTGGGATTGTACCCTGTCTCATTTTCAACACAACGGAAAGATTAAGCCTGTACGGAAGCCTCTTCATGATTATTTTCATTTTGATGCTGTTTGATCCGCTTCACGAGGTGTATAATGTCGGGTATTTCCAGCGCGGCTTCCAGAGCACCTCGTACTATTACATCAACTACGTTTGTTTCATTACTTTTTTTGGAATTGTTGCTGGAGCTCTAAGCCTGAAATTTGTAATGGAGAAAACTGAACGAGAAAATATACTCGCCAATAATAAATTATCGGAAGCATTCCGAAGTGTTGAAGCGCAGAATGAAGAAATCAGAGCCCAGAAGGAGGAGCTTTCCAAAAATCAGAGTTTATTGTTGTCAGCAAACGATCTCATCGAAAAACAAAAGACTGAGTTACAACATCAGGTAAACGAGGTTAACGCAAATTTAAAAAAAGTCAACGCGGAACTGGTGAAGCAAAACAGTGAGCTCATGCAATTCTCCTATACGATTTCTCACAATCTTCGTGGCCCTATTGCACGGCTGCTGGGACTCACTCACCTTTCTGAGATGAGCGGATCGACATATGTTGACAAGGAAACAGGAACTATCATGAACCACATCAAAACTTCAGCGGAGGACCTTGATAAGGTTATAACCGATCTGAATAAAGTGATCGATAATCGAAATGCTGTTCAAAAAAAGCAACACGTTGAATTTATCCATGAATTCGAGGAAGTGCAAAAATTGTTAAACATCTCCGAAAAGATGAAGCGGGAAAACTTTCATATTGATTTTTCGGAAGCACCTGCGATATATACTGTTAAAGCGATTTTAAACAGCATACTATACAACCTTATTAGTAATGCTATTAAGTTTAAATCAACAAAGCAGAAGCTGCTTGTCTCGGTTACTTCTTTCAAAAAGGATGACTATGTAGGTGTTCAGGTCGAGGACAACGGTCTGGGTATTGACATGCGCTTGTTTAGGCAAGATCTTTTTAAAATGTACAAGCGTTTTCACCATCACCTGGAGGGCAAAGGACTGGGACTGTATTTGATCAAATCACAGGCTGAGTCGTTGAATGGATTTGTCGAAGTCACCAGCGAGCCAAATGTTGGCACCGCATTTCGGGTGTTCATCAAAGATGGGCAGGAAAGTTGATGAGAAATGCCTTCGCTTCGGCGTTAGAAATTCAGCGTTTAAAAGACTCAATAATACTTGACATTCAACATTAATTTGAAGTAGTTCATCGAAATTTTAACGCCGAGCTACGCTGAGAACAGGCCAATAAAATTGGTCACTCCGCTTGCAAGCTACTCGGGCAATTTTACTCGACACGAGAACGCAGAGACGGCCAAGCCGTGGGTCGATAAGTCCTTCGTGGGAAAGGTTCCTGATTCCTCCGGGGCTGTGACTCCATGGTAAAATATGGGACAAAAATAATCGTAACTTGACAAAGCAGGATTATAGAGTACTGAGGGTTCTTACACTTGTGTCAAGTTAAAGAAATCGCCAAATGAACAGGAAGATATTCTGGACTGAAGTTTGAATGATGTGCGCCACTTCTCTTCCACTCCAAAGTAACCATTGAGATTGGATGTTGAAGAAACAATACCTTATTACCTTAATAACATCAGGAAATAAACTCAGGCCGACCTTATTACCTTATCAAGTAGCTTGAAATAAATTCGGGTGTACAGATTTACGATATTGTTGACGAGAGTTGAATAGGGTAATAAGGTCCAATGCGTACAGACTCACCACTATAGTTACTAAGGTAATGACGTTGGTGTGTGCTCTACGGCGGACGTGTGAATAATTAGCGATGGCATTGAATATTACTTGAATGTTAAAAAATTGAGCGTTGAGTGTTGAGTGTTGAGTTGAGTCTAGTCCACTCCGGGTGTCGGATTTCGAATCACGCTACATTACAATCCAAAAAAAATGAGGACTCAGCCCTACCTGAAATCCCCATTACACATTACTAAACCCAATATTCTTTACATAATATCATCGTATATCTGCTGCACATCGGCAGCAGAAAGTGCGCGATTGAAGAGTCGGACTTCATCCAGGTCACCTGTTAGGTAACTTGCCCAGTCCTG
>Ga0157380_10001653_pt1 | contig 14697 bp, 11 predicted proteins | sample S35metaG_FD_119757 | JGI IMG/M metagenome (GOLD analysis project Ga0157380, IMG submission 119757) | Switchgrass rhizosphere microbial communities from Kellogg Biological Station, Michigan, USA - S3-5 metaG | ecosystem: Host-associated > Plants > Roots > Rhizosphere > Soil | place: USA... | reverse complement strand
TTCTTCATCCCGGCCACGCGCCTGGGCCTGGGCTACCGCATGTCGGCGATGCGCAACCTCACGAACCTCGTGGGCCCCGGCTACGCAAAGGACATCTTCTTCACCGCGCGACGGCTCGACGCCAAGGAAGCGCACCAGATCGGACTGGTGAACCGCATCGCCGAGCCCGATGGGCTCGAGGCGCTCCTCAAGGAATACACCGAGTCGATCTCGACCGGCGCGCCGCTCACCATCAAGGCCGGCAAGCGCATCATCCGCGAGTTGCTGAAGACCGACGGCGAGGCGGTGGACATGGAGCTGTGCCGCCGCCTCATCCTCGACTGCTTCGAGAGCGAGGACTACATGGAGGGCCGCCGCGCCTTCATGGAGAAGCGCAAGCCGGCGTTCAAGGGGAAGTGACCGCGCTCTCAGCGACTGGCGACGAGATAGGTCGTCGAGGCGAGCACATACGCTTGCGAATGCCGATGCAGCAGTACGTCGAATGGACGTAAGACGGCGCCAACCGCGCCCCACAGGAACGACAGCACCCGGCCCCCGGGCAGGTACGTTCGCAGGAAGGTTGCGGTTAGATTGACCATGGTGAACATCGGGCCAACGTGGGCGCCCGCTTCCTCGACCGTAAAGCCTGCGGTCTCGAACAGGAGTTTGTGTCCGGTAAGGGTGTAATTCTGATAGTGGTCGGGATACCCGTGATACGCCTGCAAGAAGGGCGTCGACGCGAACACGCGCCCTCCCGGCCGCAAGACGCGATACATCTCGGCGACTGCCACCGCCGGGCGCTGCAAGTGCTCGAGCACAGCTTCGACGTAGATGGCGTCGACCGAGCTGTCCTCGTAGGGCAGCTCGTGCGCATCCGAGACGATATCGACGTTGGGAAACGGCCCGATGTTGAGGTTCACGTGGGTAGGATGCGCGCGTGTCGGGCCCCCGCCGATGGCCAGGTGAAAGCCGTCAAGCGACGCGAAGACGCGATCGAAGGCGGCTCGACTTTTTTCGGAACGATAGTCGTAGTTCAGGCGCGCCTTGATTCGGGGCCACAGAGTCCGCTGCTGCGCGACCACCTCCTCGGTGTATTCGACGGACATTCGATCCGAGCTCGCCGCATACTTCGCCGCCAGCTCGGGATCGCGGAGTATGACGGGCACCGATCCCCTGACGAGCGGGTAGGACCGGTCACCGCGCGGTGTCGTGACCTTCTGTCCATCCGCGGAGCGCGCGAGGGTTTCACGCGTAACGGGACAGATGAGGTGGGACAGGGCATCTCGGCGAGCGGGCTCCAAGGGGAATTGACGTTACGCGTGCGAGAAAAGCGGCGCGCCGGGTGACGGCATGTCCGCCTCGAGCACCGTGCCGGTCTCCGACTCGGTGAGCACGAGCTTGTTCGTCCCCGGACGGTAGGCGCAGTTCGTCACCGTCGAGCCCGCGGGCGACTTCACGAAGTGCGTGACCTCGCCGCGCGCGTTCAGCACGAAGGCACCCCCGAGGCTCGCGTGGCAGACGACCAGCCGCCCTTCCGCGTCCACCGCCATGCCGTCGGGGCCGCTCGTGCCGAAGAAGGTACGGAAGGCGCCGACCTTCGAGACGTTGCCGTCGGCGAGGATCGGGCCGCGCCACACCTGGTTTGCGCGCGTCACCGCAACGAATAGCACCTTCCCTGCCGCATCGAGCGCGATGCCGTTGGGGCTGGGAATGCCGCCGAAGAGGAGGTCGAGCTGCCCACCCGAGCGCAGGCGATACACGCGCCCCGAGGGATCGTGCAGCCCGGTCTGTCCCTGGTCGGTGAAGTAGCAGTTGCCCGCGGCGTCGAAGGTGAGGTCGTTCACGCCGCGGAAGGATTCGCTGTTGCGATGACCGCGGATGGGTTGTGGATCCCCGATCGTTGCGCTCCCGCGCGTCGAGGATGACGTATCCAGTCGCAGCAACCCGCGCCGGTAGTCGGTGATCCAGAGCGAGCCATCCTTGTGAAACGCCGCGCCGTTGGGCCAGCCGTCGTACTGTGCGACCAGCGTCCACTCGTTACCGGGCGAGATGCGGAAGATGCGCCCGTAGGGAATGTCGGTGAAGTAGAGGTTGCCGGCACGGTCGAAGCACGGACCCTCGAGGAAGCTGTCGATCTCGTGCCCGGGCTTGTTCGCGTCGCACCAGTCGGTGCGCACCGCCTTGCGGAAGGAGTCCGGGACGCGCGTGAGCACGCGTGCCTCGATCACCTGCGGTGGAATGTTCGCGAGGTTCCACATGGCCCCGCGCCCCGTCAGTCGAGCTTGATTCCCGCTTCGCGCACCGCCGCGCCCCACTTGGCGTGCTCGTTGCGGATGAACTCCGCGAACTGCTCGGGCGTGCCGCCGAGCGGCGTGCTGCCGTCCTCGTGCAGCTTCTGCTTCATCTGGTCGGAGGCGAGCGCGCGGTTGGCCTCGAGGTTGAGGCGGGCGACGATGCGCGGGTTGGTGCCCGCCGGCGCGAGGAGCCCGCTCCAGGTCGCCGCCTCGAAGCCGGGATAGCCCAGCTCCGCGACGGTGGGAACGTCGGGGAAGTTCGCCAGCCGCTTGGGCGAGGTCACGGCGAGCGCGCGCAGCTTGCCGCCGGTGACGAGGCCGCCCACCGCCTGGGTGTTGCCGAAGAAGCATTCGACGCTGCCGCCCATGAGGTCGGTCACCGCCGCACCCGCGCCCTTGTACGGCACGTGCGTCATCTTGATCCCCGCGCGGCGCTGGAAGAGCTCGCCGCCGATGTGGCCGATGGTGCCGTTCGAGGACGACGCCATGTTGATCTTGCCCGGGCTCGCCTTCGACGCATCCACCAGGTCCTTGAGCGACTTGTAGGGCGAGTTGGTGTTGACCACGAGGATCAGCGGCTGCGAGGAGATGAGCGCGATGGGCGCGAAGTCCTTGAGCGGGTCGTAGGGCATCGAGGAATACAGCGCCGGGTTCACCGCGAGGTTCGCGGTCTGCCCCATGGCGATGGTGTAGCCGTCCGGCGGCGATTTCGCCGTGGCGTCGAGCCCGATGTTGCCGCCCGCGCCGGGCTTGTTGTCGACCACGATGGTCCATTGCGCATTGGTCTGCATCGCGTGCGCGATCGCGCGCGACAGGGTGTCGGTGCCGCCGGCGGGCGGGAACGGCACGATCAGCCGGATCGGCTTGGCGGGAAAAACGTTCTGCGCCACCGTGGCGGCGGGGGTCGACAGCGCAACCAGCGCTGCGACGAAGAGGATTCTGGGTAGCGACATGGGAACGAATGCTACAGGGAAATCCCGAGCTCCAAGCCCGCGAACCAGTTGCGCCCCGGCGCCGGCTCGAAGAAGCGGCCGTTGGTGTCGCCGACGATGACCGAGCCCGAGTAGCGCTTGTCGAAGAGATTGTTGAGCCGCCCGAACGCGGCGAACCTGAGCGTTCCGCGACGCAGCTCGTATCCGATGCGCGCATTCGCCACCGCGTAGGCGGGAGCACTGTCGGAGTTCCGGTCGTTGACGAAGATCCGGTCGACGTACTGGCCCTCGATCGCGACGTTCCAGCCCGAAAGCGCGCGCGGCCGCCACGCGAGCTCGCCGTACACCTGGCGCGACGGCACCCCGGGCAGGCGCGATCCCGGCGCAACCGTTACCGGCGGGTTGCCCGACGTGAACGCGTCCGCGAACTCGGCCACGAGCCAGGTCAGCGCGAGCGATCCGCGCACATCGCAGGGAAACTCTCCGCTCCAGGCGGCCTCCATGCCGTGGCGGCGAGTGCGCCCCGCGTTCTTGAACACCGTGCGGCCGCCGGTCGCGGCGTCGATCACGATCTCGTCCTGCGTGCGGGTTGCGAACGCCGCGAGGGTCGCGCGGTGCCCCGGCGCCGGCAAGGTCTTCATTCCCACTTCGAAAGCGCGGCTGGTCGCCGGCTGCAGATCGAGGTTCAGGCCGGTGCCGCCGGTGCGGTAGGCGAGCTCCGCGAACGTCGGCGTCTCGAACCCTTCGCCATAGCTCGCATACAGCCTGAGGCTTTCCGACAGGCGCCACACCGCGCCCAGCACCGGGCTCGTGTCGCGGAAGCGCCGCGAGCCGCTGTCGTCGGGATTCTGGGCGGTGATGTAGTGGTCGACGGAGTCGTAGCGCACTACGCTCGAGCGCACGCCTCCCGAAAAGGTCCATTCCGTCCACGGCGAAAACTCGAGCTCCACGTAGCCGTCGACGCTGCGCACGTCGTCGTCCTCATCGCGTCGCAGGTCGCCCAGGTCGCCGGCCTGGTTCACGTAACCGCGCCGGCGCTCGTGCTGCCGGTCCGTGTCCGCGCCCGCGGTGAGCTTGATGCCGCCGGCGGTCCACACCAACCGCCCCCCGATCCCCGAGAAGTCGCGATCGAGGTCGGTGACGCCACCCGAGGAGGTCTCTCCCACGCCCGACAGGGCGAGGTACTGGCGGATCTTGCGGCGCCCGCCGTACGCCCCCGCCTCGAACGCCAGCGGGCTTCCGGCCGCGTGCGACACGTTCACGCCGCCCTGCGACTGCCGGATGGTCTTGCGCGTATCGAAGAAGAGGGCCGCGGGATCCACGGCGCGCGGATCCTGCTCCCACTGCGCGCGCGTGACGCCGAGCGGATCCTGGGTCTCGGGCTGGTACTGCGAGTTCGCGATGACGGTGACGCGGGTGCTGTCCCCCACGGCGATCACGAGCTTGCCGTTGGCGACGTCGCGCCGCGCCGCTGAGTGCTCGCGGTATCCGTCGGTCTCGAAACGCGTCGCCGCGAGGACGCCGCCGACGGCACCTTGCGCCACGCTCGCCTTGCCGCCGAACGTTCGCGCGCCATAGGAGCCGCTCCCGAAGTTGGCCAGCAGGTCGGCAGGGGAAACCGGATCCTCGGTGAACACCGCGATGACTCCGCCCGAGGCATTGCCGTAGAGCGTCGAGAAGGGGCCGCGCAGGACTTCGACGCGCTGCGCGGACAGCAGGCTGAAGCTGCCGGTCTGTCCCTGGCCGTCGGGCATCGTCACGGGGATGCCGTCCTGGTAGAGGCGCAGGCCGCGCACGCCGAATGTCGCGCGCGCGCCGAATCCGCGGCTGCTGATCTGCAGGTCCTGTGCGTAGTTCTGGCGGTTCGCGGCGAACACGCCCGGCACCCGCGAGAGCGTCTCCGAGAGGTTCACCTGGGGCTGGCCCTCGTGGAGCGTGCGCGCCTCGATCACGTCCACCGAGGCCGGCAGGTCGAAGGCCCGCGCGGCGCTGCGCGACGCGGTGACGACGATGGGGTCGAATTCGTGGGGCGGCGTGGCCTGGCCGAAGGCGGGCGCCGCCCACAGCAGGAAAAAAAAGCCCCGTGCTGCGCACGGGGCCGTCGGGGGTCGGTGCGGGATCAATAGACCTCGATCTTGCCGGTGGGCCGCGGGCTGAAGCAGTCGTTGAAGAAGAACTCGCCCTTCGCGTTGAAAGTGTACTGGAACGACTCGCCCGGATTGAGGCGCGGGTTGAAGAGTCCCTCGAAGAACTGCGTCGCGCAGTGCGCGTTCGGGTTGCCCGGATGGTTGGTGAAGGTGACTGTCGTTCCCACGGGCACGCGCATGTGCGTCGGCGCCATGCCGTTGACCGCGGTCGATTCCGACGTGCCGATCACGCCAGTGGCGCTGCGTGTGCGCGCGAGGTACACCGTGTTGGGCGGCGTGGTCGCGCTGCCTTCCACGGGTCCGCCGGAAACGGGACGCCGGACGACCGGCGGCGTCGGGGTGGCGGCCTGCGGGAGTGTCCCGCCCACCTTGAAGGCCCAGAGGTTGTCGCCGCGCGGCGCGCTGTCGCCGTAGGGAATTCCCGTGCCGCCCGCGTAGACCGCGATGTAGGGCTCGCCGTCGATCTCGTAGGCGATCGGGCTCGCGCTGATGGCCGCACCCGTCTGGAAGCGCCACAGCTCGCTGCCGGTGCGCGCGTCGAGTGCGAGGAAGTTTCCGTCCGGCAGGCCGATGAAGAGGAGGTCGCTCTTCGTCGTGAGGATGCCGTTGCCGTGGGCGAGTTCGTACGGCATGTGCTTCTTCCACTTCACCAGGTTGGTCGAAGGATCGACCGCGACGATGCCGCCGGTCTGGTATTCGCCAGGCGGGCGCAGTCCGTTGCTCGACTCCGTGAGCGAGTGCGCCGCCAGCACATAGCCGAAGCCGGTGTACATGAGCCTGGTGCTCTGGCTGAACGACTGGTGGTTCCAGTCGGCGCCGCCGCCGTGGCCGGGAGCCGACAGGATCGGCACGTCCCAATGCGCTGCGTAGAGGCACCCTTGCACGTAGTTGGGTACCGCGCGGTTGGGATCGCCCGGGACTTCGGTGCCGAGCGGCTGGTCGACCACGCAATTCTCGGTCCAGCCGCCCTGACGCGGGTAGGGCTGCGTCGGATACGACGCCTGGCGCGGATCCACCGGGACGGGTCGTTCGTCGATGCCCAGGGGCGCGGTGCCGTCGGTTCGGTCGAGGATGTAGTACATGCCCGACTTGGAGCCGTAGACGAGGACCTTGCGTGCACGCCCGCCGATTTCCACGTCCGCGAGCACCGGCGACATGACGTTGTCCATGTCCCAGATGTCGTGGTGGATCGACTGGAAGTGCCACTTGTACTCGCCCGTCTTGAGATCGAGCGCGACGATCGAGTTGGCGAACAGGTTCGCGCCGGGACGTCCGCCACCGTTCTGCGACGAGCCGCCGCGAACGTTGCCGAAGGTCCAATAGACCATGTTGAGCTCGGGATCGACCGCCGGATGGATCCACGGGTTGGCGCCGCGCATGTTCGCGTCGTTGGCCCCGCCCCAGGTGTCGTAGCCCATCTCGCCGGGCGCCGGCACGCCGAAGAACGTCGTGAGGACCTCGCCCGTCCTCGCGTCGGCGGAGAAGGCCGCGGCGCGATTGGCGTCGTTGGTGCCGATGTAGAGCCTGCCGTCGTGGTAGACGAGCGCGACCTTCTCGACGTTGCCCAGCGTCGTCGAATACTGCTTCTCCCACATCACCACGCCGGTGTCCTTGTTCAGGGCGACGAGGCGGTTGTTGTTGGCGAGGGTGTACACCAGGCCCAGGTCCTTCGCGACCGCAACGCCGCGCCGGGTCACGGTCCCGTACGGGGTAGTCCACTTCCACTTGGTCGCGCCGGTCTTGCCGTCCACCGCGATCACGTTCCCGAGCGCCGATTCGACGAACAGGACTCCGTCCACCGCGACCGCGGTGCTCTGGTTCGTGCCGCTCCTGATGCCGCCCTCGATCTGGTTCAGCCACACCGCGCCGAGATTCTTCACGTTGTGCGGGTTCACGCCGTTCAGGCGCGAGTAGTTCTGGTTGCCGAGGTTGCCCCCGACCTTGGGAAAATCGCGGTCACCCGGCGTGCAGCACGCCGAGAGATCCACGGCGCGCTCCGCGGCGAGCGCGATTTCACCCCCGGACAGTCCGGTTGCGGCCAGGGCCAGGACGATCGACTTGAGTTTCATGCGAATCCCCCGTTGCGGTTTTCGAAGCGTTCTACTGCACAGAACGTGATTTCAAAAACGATACGGCGGGTACCGGGCAGCGTCAATCAGCGGGCATCCCCACAAAGCAACGACCGCGGACGCCTTTGTTGTTCTAGGGCGCTGCGGCCAGCTCGATGATGTGCGGTCCGGGAATCGAAATCGAGACTGACCGGCCCGTCGCATCGAACGCGCCGGCCTCGAGGGAAATCTCGGTGAAGCTCGGCTCGGCGCCGATCGCCGCGAAGTGGACCAGCAGTTGCTGCGGCGGTGGCGGCAAGTCGAGCAACGCGCGTCCTGGCCGAATCGGTACCGGCATTCGCAGCTCGACGACATCGGGATCGTACGCGAGCTCCACGCGACTTACGATGGCGCCGGATCCCGCGGCCTGCACGATGCCGAGCGTGAAACTTCGCCCGATTACCACTCGGGCGGGCGCATCGATGTGCAACGCCACCGCGGAGGCAACCGGGAAATTGTTACCGATAACCGGCGCTGCGCCAGGGCTCGACATTTCTTGCGGCCGTGATGGCACGGCCGCCGTAATCGAGCGTGCCGCAGTCGGTGGCGCCGGCGCTGTCGGTGCAGGAGCCGGCGCGCGGCGTTCGGCGAGCCCGTAGTAGATCGCGAGGCCCGCGCCGGCGGCGACGGCGGCCACGAGCCAGCGCCGGGTGAACATTCTGTCGCGCATGGCCGGATGCGATTTTCGCGCCAAAGGTACACGCTGGAAAGGCGCCGGGCGGCGCATTCGGCAGGGCCAAAACAGCGAATCCTGCCATTTTTGTTGGGGGTACTCTATAACAGTACGGCGTCCTACTGGACGAAATTACACCCCCAACAGGAGAGAACCATGGCGAATAGAGGAATGGCGCGAGCGATCGCCCGGATGGTGGCCCTGGCGGCCGCTTTCGGTTTCGGCTCGGCATTCGCGGAAGACACTCACAGCGGCCTGCGGCAGGACATGAACGACCCGCGGATCGCGGGCGACCTCGACACCGGCGTCTGCCACGGCACCAGCCCCACGTGCTACCACGACTGGATCGGCGAGGAGCGCGAGAACCGCGTCCTGATCTACTCCCGCACCGCCGGGCCGCGTCACGCCAACATCGGCCCGCGCATGACCGGCGGCCTCAATCCGCCGCTCACGCCCGCGCACGTCGTCCAGAACGCACTCATCCGGTGGCTCGCCGCCGAAGGCATCGCCGCGGACTGGACCGAGGACGTGTCCTGGATGAACAGTCCCGGCCGCCTGCATCGCTACAAGGCCGTGATCTTCACCAGCACCAGCCGCGACGCGCTGCACGCCCACGGGCGCGCCATCGATCCCACCCTCGCGCTGAACACCTCGACCAGCGCGCACCTCGACGCGGCGAAGACGGCACTGCGCCAGTACATCCGCGCAGGCGGCGGGTTCGTCGGTATCCACAATGCGTTCGGCACCGAATACAACTGGCCGTGGTACGAGGGCCTCCTCGGCAACGCCAACTACTACGACCACGGCGCCAACCAGGACGGCACGGTCGTCATCTACAACAAGGACAGCTCGACCGCCGGCCTGCCGACGCGCTGGCCGTTCAAGGACGAGTGGTACAACCTGCGGCCGTTCCCCACGAACGTGAAGTACCTCGCCCTGGTCGACGAGGAGACGCTCGCCACGCGCCGCGAGATCCATCCCGGCCACGGCAAGTTCCACCCGGTCGCGTGGTGCCATTACTACGACGGCGGGCGCGCGTGGCTCACGACGCTCGGCCACGACGGCCAGGCGTTCACGGAAGGCTCGGGATTCCCCGGCCAGGCCGAGTTCCAGAAGATGATCACCAACGGCATCCGGTCCGCCATGGGCGTGGTCCCGTTCTGTAACTGAGCAGCGAGTCGCCTTGCGGCCCGGCCGAACCACGGCCGGGCCGTTTTCACGAGGTGCATCCAGCATGTGCAAAGTGAAACAGATGCTCGCCGCCGCGTTCCTCTGCGCGTTGGGGTCGCAGCCGTGCATCGCGGCCGGCTTCGACGACGGATCCGGACGTGCGGGCGTGGCCCCGGTGCCCCTCGTGGGCTTCAAGGGCGAGGTGTACTTCATCGCGAGCGATGGCCTCAGCGGCTACGAGCTCTGGGCCGGCCGCGGCGCCGAAGGCGAGCGGCGGCAGGTGCGCGACCTCTGGGAGGGCAAGCCCGGGTCGTACCCCAGCGGAACGGTCGCGTTCGGATCGCATCTCTATTTCGCGGCGCACGACGGCAAGGCCGGAATCGAGCTGTGGCGCACCGACGGCACCGCCGCCGGCACGCAGATGGTGAAGGACATCAATCCAGGCCACGGCGGGTCGATTCCCAACTCGCTCACAACGCTGGACCAGGATCTCTACTTCGTCGCCGACGACGGGCGCAACGGCTTCCAGCTGTGGCGCACCCGCGGGACCGAGGAATCGACTGTCGCGCTCGATCCGCGTGGAAGTGAGCGCATGCTCTACCCGCGGCAACTCACCGCCGCGGCCCGGACGCTCTTCTTTACCGCGGCCGATGCCGATGCGGGCCGCGAGCTTTGGGCGACCGACGGCACGCCGGGGGGAACCCGGCGCGTTAAGGACATTCGGCGCGGACCCGAGGACGCTGGCATCGAGTCGCTGGTCGCCATCGGCGGCAGCGTTTTCTTCGTCGCCAACGACGGCGCCCATGGACCCGAGCTGTGGAAGAGCGACGGCACCGAGGCGGGCACCGTCATAGTGAAGGACATCCGGCCCGGCACCCCGGGAAGCCGGCCACGCTACCTCACCGCAATGGGGACCGCGCTCTATTTCGCCGCCAGCGACGGCCGGAGCGGCTTCGAGCTATGGAAGAGTGACGGCACCGAGGCGGGCACCGCCCTGGTGAGCGACATCCACGCGGGACGCGCCGATTCGTTCCCGAGCCACCTTGCCGCGGTCGGCGACCGGCTGTTCTTCGCCGCCTACGACCCGGCGAACGGCGTCGAGCCGTGGATGAGCGATGGCACGCCGGCGGGCACGAAGCGCCTGCGCGACCTGAATCCCGGCACGACTTCCTCGTCGCCCACCGGTTTCGTGCGGCACGGCGGGCTCGCGCTCTTCGCGGCCAACACCCCGAACGGCCGGATCGTGTGGCAGACCGACGGCACCGAGGCAGGAACGAAGCCGGTGGAAAGCCAGGGCGAGATCGCACCGGGATCCTTTCCGACCAATTTCCTGGTCGCCGAAGGGCGCCTCTTCTACGTCGTGCAGGAAGCGTCGGGCAGCTCGCAACTCCGCGTGATCCCGATCCCCGCGGCCGCTTCGTCGGTTGCCTCGAGCGTGACGCCGCGCTAGCGCAGCTTGTCGAGAATCTCCGCGTTGTGCTCCCCCGGCCGCGGCAGGCCGGAGCGCAGCGGCAGGCGCTTCTCGCCAAACTGGATCGGCAGCCCGGGCACGCACGTCTTCTCGCCGTCGGGAAGGGTGAGCTCGATCATTCCGCCCGCTTTGAGGTGGGGATCGTCGAAGAGCGCCGAGGGCGTCTGGATGCGCGCGAACGGCAATCCGCCGTCCTCGCAGATCTTCTCCAGCTGCGCCACCGGATGTTTCTTCAGCAGCCGCGCGACCAGCGGGATCAGCTTCTCGCGCGATGTCGAGCGCTGCGGGTTGGTGGCGTACTCGGGCGCGAGCAGCTCCGCCTCGCCGAGCGCCCTGGTGAAGATCTCCCACTGCCGCTCGGTGACCACGCCGATGAAGATGCGCTGCCCGTCGGACGAATCGAAGATGTCATAGACGCCCCACGCTCGCTTGCCGGCCGACATCGGCTCCGGCTCCTGCTTGGAAACCGCGTGCTGCATCATGTGAGTCGACACCAGCCACGCCGCGTTCTCGAACAGCCCGCTCTGCACGTAATCGCCCACGCCGGTCCGGTCGCGCGTGCGCAGCGCGGCGAGGATCGCGATGGCGCCGAACATGCCGCCCATCATGTCGTTCACCGGCGCGCCGGCGCGCAGCGGCCTGCCCACGGGCCCGGTCATGTAGGCGAGGCCGCTCATCATCTGCACCACCTCGTCGAGCGCCGTGCGCTTCTCGTACGGGCCCTTGAGGAAGCCCTTGAGGGAGCAGTAGATGAGCTTCGGGTTCACCTTCGACAGGTCGGCGTAGCCCAGGCCCTTCGCGTCGAGCGCGCCCGGGCGGAAATTCTCAATGAACACGTCGGCGGTCGCGATGAGCTCCTTGGCGACGCGCAGTCCCTCCGCGCTGCCGAGGTCGAGCTGCACGCTCTTCTTGTTGCGGCTGAACGAGGCGAAGAAGCCCGCCCCGGTGCTCTTCAGGTAGCGCGTGGGATCGCCCTTGCCGTCGGGCTCGACCTTGATCACCTCGGCGCCGAGGTCGGCCAGCAGCAGGCCGCAGGTCGGCCCCATGACCATGTGCGAGAACTCGATGACGCGGATGCCCTCGAGCGGCAACGGCTTCGCCAGGGAACGGACCCGATCGAGAGGCAGGGACTGATTCATGCGGTCTCCTTCGCGCGCCTGAAGTTCTTCGCGACACCCGCGTCGGGGAGGTGCCCGTAGATGGGCTCGCCGGGCAGGCCTTCCACGAGGGCCTTGCGAGCTTCGAGCAGCTTGTCGATGTTGATTCCGGTATCCAGGCCCATGGACTCCAGCAGGTAGACGAGGTCCTCGGTGACGATGTTGCCGCTCGCGCCGGGCGCGTAGGGGCAACCGCCGATGCCTCCCTGGGATGCGTCGAACGTCGTCACTCCGGCGTCGAGCGCGGCCACCACGTTGGCGAGCCCCTGCCCGCGCGTGTTGTGCAGGTGCGCTCCGCCAGCCTTGTCGCCGAGCTCGCGGATGAGGCGCGTGAACATGCGCCGCACCTGTGCGGGGTTCGCGTAGCCCACGGTGTCCGAGAGGCCGACGGTATCGGCGCCGTTGGCGGCGATCCGGTTGGCCATCTCGAAGACCCAGCCCTCGTCCACCTCGCCCTGGAGGGTGCAGCCGAAGGCGGTCGAGAGCCCCACCTCGACCTTGGGGCGATGCCCGGCGGGCAAGCTGTCCCGGAACTCGCAGATGCGCGCCACCTGCTCGACCGCGTCCTCGCAGCTCATGCGGATGTTGGAAAGGCTGTGCGCGTGCGAGGCCGACACTGGCAGCGTCACCTTGTGGGCGCCCGCGGCAATCGCGTTTTGCACGCCCTTGAGGTTGGGCGCCAGCGCGAGCACGGTGAGCTCGGGAATCCTCGCCGCCGCAGCGACGACTTCGGCCGCGTCGGCCATCTGCGGCAGCAGCTTCGCCGGAACGAAGGACGCCACCTCGATCTCCTTCAGGCCCGCGCCCGCGAGCGCGCGGATCCAGCGCAGCTTCGCCTCGGTGGGCATCGTGCGCTTGATGCTTTGCAGGCCGTCGCGCGGCCCGACCTCGCTTACCAGGACTTGCATGCTTGTTTCCTCAGGAGTGCCGTCGCTGGTGGGCGATGTTGTGCAGCTGCATCGCAGTGGTGGGTACCCGGTCGCACGCCTTGAAGGCATGGAACAACGCGGCCTCGACGGCGCCGGCTTCCGCCGGTACCTCGGCCAGCACCCGCCAGCGCGCCCATTGGCGGGAGGAAAAACCGCGCACCGCCGATGCCAGCATTTCCGATCGCTGCCACGGTGAGACCTCGCCCGCGATCGCCCGCCATGCCCGCCGCAGCCAATAGTCGCGCAGCGCGCGGCGCAGGCCGCCGTCCCTGGAAGGCAGGCGCAGGCAGCGCTCCAGCGGGACCGCTCCGCCGTTGGCGAGGAAAGCCGCGAAGCCCTTGCTCAGCCAGGTGAGCTCCTGGGCGCCGATCTGCGCGCTCGCGACGCGATGGGCGCAGGCGAATTCCTCGTGAGGCGTGAACTCCTCCGTCGTGCCCTGAATCGCCGGCCAGGCTTCCATCCCATGCTCGTTCAAGTTGTCCTCCGTTCGAACGTGGTGCAGCTTATGGAACGTCCGACGCATACTCGACCGCGACGTGCGACGTCTCGCGGCCGGGCGAATAGATGTCGTTGATGTTCCAGTGGCCGCCGGTCGGCACCGGCTCGTTCAGCATGGCGACATCGATCACGAAGGGCGCCTTGGCGGCGATCGCGCGAGCGAGCGTCGTCTTGAAATCCTCGGCCGACTGGACCTTGTGGCCCTGCGCCCCATATGCGGTGGCGATCGCGGCGAAGTCGGGCGAATAGGGCTTGCCGTCCTTGGTGAAGACACACCCGAAGGCCGTTCCGTAGTGCGCCATCTCGAGGCCCGCGATGGTGCCGAACGCGTAGTTGTTCATGATCACCCACACCACCGGGATGTCGGACTCGACGGCGGTGGCGAGCATCGCGGGGTTCTGGCCGAAGCCGCCGTCGCCCACGAGCGCGACCACCACGCGCTCCGGGCACGCGAGCTTGGCGCCGAGCGCGGCGGGCGCGCCGAATCCCATGGTCGCGTAGCCGCCCGGCGTGAAGATGCTGCCCGGTGTCAGGATCGGGAACTGCTGGCCCACGCCATTCTTGTTCCAGCCCACGTCGGTGGTGATGATGGCGTCGCGTGGCAGGACCTCGCGCACCGCCGCGAGGATGCGCTCCGGTCGCATCGGATAGGCGTCGTTGCGCACGTGCTTCTCGTTGTCGCGCCTGAACTGCGTGCGGTACTCGGCGATCTCCTTGCGCAATGCATCGTTCTTGCGTCCCGCGGGATAGAGCTCCTTCGCCTTGCGCACCAGCGCGCGCAGCGCCTGCTTGAGGTCGGCCACCGCGCCGATCTCGACCGGATAGTTGCGTCCCAGCTCCGCCGGATCGATGTCGATGTGGATGAGCTTGGTCGGCGGCATGCTGAACGTGAAGCGCGGATCCCACGAGCTGCAGTCGGCCTCCGCGAACCGCGTTCCGAGGCCGATCACGTAGTCGGCCCCGAGGCACTTGCGGTTGATGAAGTTGGTGCCCCAGAAGCCGGTCATCCCGAGCACCAGCGGATGGTCGTCGGCGAGCGCGCCCTTGCCCATGAGGCTGTGAGCGACCGGCAGCGAGAAGTGGTCGACGAGCTGGCGCAGCTCCTCGGAGGCGTCGGCGAGGAGGATGCCGCCGCCTGCGTAGACCACGGGATTCTTCGCGCCGGCGATCGCCTTGACGATGCGCTCGGCAGTCTCCTCGTCGATCGAGGGCTTGTGGAGCGCGCGCGTGTTGCGCGAGACGCGCTCGAACAACGCCGGGTCGATCTCCTTCGAGAAGATGTCCATCGGCACCGACACCAGCACCGGGCCGGGACGGCCGGTCTCGGCGAGCTGGAAGG
>Ga0157380_10001652_pt1 | contig 14698 bp, 11 predicted proteins | sample S35metaG_FD_119757 | JGI IMG/M metagenome (GOLD analysis project Ga0157380, IMG submission 119757) | Switchgrass rhizosphere microbial communities from Kellogg Biological Station, Michigan, USA - S3-5 metaG | ecosystem: Host-associated > Plants > Roots > Rhizosphere > Soil | place: USA... | reverse complement strand
TCCGATCACATAGGGCACGCGAGGGCTCTCGGAGCCGACGAACGTCGCGGTCGCGCGATGGAGACTCTGCGTCGCGCCGACGTAGAGATTGAGCAGCCGTGACACCGGCAGGTAGATGTCGGCTACCTCGTCGAGCGACATCCACTCGTTGACACCGACGAGGCCGCGGAGCTGCGACTCGGTGAGCGGCAGCGGCGTGGCCGCCCGCAGCGCCGCCCACTGCGCGCGGGTGAACTCCATGAACCGCGACACGGCCGTCACGGTCACAGGGCCCTCACCAGCAGGGCGGCCGCCATCCCGAATCCGATGGCGACGATGACGCGGCGCACGGCCACGCGCCCCATGCGGCGCGCCAGACTGGGACCGCCCACGCCCCCGAGCACCGCGCCGGCCGCCATTACCGCAGCGTCCTGCCAGATGACGAGGCCGCTCGCGACGAAGTAGGCCGCGGCGATACCGTTGATGCAGACGGCCAGGACGTTCTTCACCGCGTTCATCTGGTGGATGTCGGTGTGGCCCATCAGGCTGAGGGCCGCCAGCATGAGAATGCCGATGCCGGCGCCGAAGTAGCCGCCATAGACGCCCACGCCGGCCTGGAACACCATCGCCCACGAGAGCCACGGCGACCGCGCGTTGGTATGGATCGCCGAGAGGTCGAAGCGCCGCTGGATAGCTTCCTGCGCCGCGAGCAGACAGGTGGCAAAGAAGATGAGGAGCGGCACCAGGCGGTCGAAAATCTCGGCGGGCGTCCGCGACAGGAGAAAGGCGCCGAGCAGCCCCCCGGCAAGGCTTGGCACCGCCAGCGCCCACAGGCTGCGTTCGGCGTCGCGCAGCTCACGGCGATACCCCCACACGCTGCCGAGCGACCCGGGCCAGAGCGCCACGGTGCTGGTGGCATTGGCGGCAATCGATGGAACGCCCAGCCAGATGAGCGCCGGAAACGACAGCAGCGTGCCCCCGCCGGCCACCGAGTTGATCATCCCGGCGCCGAACGCCGACCCGAACACGAGTAGCTGATGCACTCTGGCGGCAAGGATACTCTGTCGCTTGCTGCGGACAGACGGCAGGAGGGCGGGGCGCTGCCCGCGGGAATTCTTCAGCACCCGAACCGATCCCGACTGGCCCGGCCTTTGCCTCAAATGGGCTGGAGTGCGGTCTCACGTGGGGGCAGGGATGCGGCAGATAACACTGTGCGTCGTCGTGATGCTCGGCATCCTGGCAGCCGCCGAGGCGCGGGCCCAGGACGACCCACCTGGAACGTCGGCGATCAGCGACATCCCTAAGCCGGACTTCCTGTTCGGCCGCCCGCGCGGCTCGGTCGGCTTCCGCGGCAACTGGCTGTTCGCGCGGGCCGACAGCGATTGGTACGCTTTCGTGAGCGACCAATTGACGCTGGGTCAGAAGGATTTCAACGCGCCCGGCTTTGCCGTTGACGTCAGCCTTCCGATCGGCCGCCGGGCGGAGACCGTGATCGGCTTCGACTTCAACCAGGCCAAGACGGAGTCGGAGTATCGCGACTTCGTGGACAACAATCGTCTCCCCATCAACCAGACCACCCGGCTGCAGACGCTCGGCATCACCGGCAGCCTGAAGCTCGCGCTGCTGGAGCGCGGCCTCGAGGTGAGCCGGCTGGCGTGGGTGCCGCGGCACGTCGTCCCGTACGTCGGCGCCGGCGGCGGCGTCCTGCACTACGATCTCGAGCAGTTCGGCGACTTCGTCGATTTCCAGGATCTCTCGGTCTTCCCGAGCACGTTCACGTCGGGTGGGTGGTCACCCACGGCGCATGCGTTCGCGGGCGTGGACGTCCTGGTGCTGAAGCGGGTGTACGTGACGTTCGATGCCCGCTACCAGTGGTCGCGGGCGAGCTTGAGCAGCACGTGGGTGGACTTCGAGCCGATCGACCTGGCCGGGTTCAAGCTGGCGGCCGGCGCCAGTCTGCTCTTCTAGGAGGCACGATGACAGGGTCGCCTTCGACGCGTTCGTGGCTTCGACTTCCGCTGCTCGCGGCCGGCCTCGGGCTCGCGCTCGTCGTCGCCGCGGCGACGACGGCCAGCGCGCAGGTTGCAGATCGGCGCTGGAACGACTGGCTCGGATGCTGGAACCTGGTCGCCGACGGCAACGTCGCACGGCTGCCGCCGGCCGAAACCGCGGCGGACGGCGTCACCGGACCCATCCGCCCCGGGAGCAGCCGCGACGCGCGCATCTGCGTGTCGCCGGAGCAGGGCGGCGCGGAGCTCCGGACGCTGGTCGGCGAGCAGCAGGTCCTGTCGCAGACGATCGTCGCCGACGCCGCCGATCACCAGGTGGCCGACGGCGGCTGCACCGGCACGCAACGCGCGCAGTGGTCCGCCGACGGGCTGCGCCTGTTCACGCACGCGCAGGTCAGTTGTGAAGGGCAGCCGGTCCGCACCGTCAGCGGCCTGACGCTCATGTCGCCGGGTGGAGAGTGGGTGGACGTACAGGCCGTGACAATCGGGGAAACCGACAGCGTGCGGGTTCGCCGGTTCCGCCCGTCGCCCGATCGGGCCCTGGCGGGCATGCCCGCAGCCGCGGTTCGCCTGCAGATCGAGCACGTGAAGGAGGCCTCGAAGCACGTGTCTCCGCGCGCGATTGAGGCGGCGTTGATGGAAACCTCGGCGCGGTTCCCGCTCTCGTCGCGCGTGCTCGTCGATCTCGACAAGGCCGGCGTAGACGATCGCGTGACCGATCTGATGGTGGCCCTTTCCTACCCGCGATCGTTCGCCGTGCGCCCCTCGGGTCCCGACGATCGGCTCACCCCATTTCCGCCGCTCTACCCCGGCGGAGCCGATTTCGTCGACGCCAGCTACGACTACCCCTACTTCTTCGGGCCCTATTACTCGAACTACTACTACTCGCCCTACTTCTTCTCGCCTTTCGGCTACTCGTATCTCCGCTACTACCCGTACTACCCCTACTACGCGCCTCCAGTCGTCATCGTCGGCGACGGCGGCGGCGGCGGCGACTTCGACGGTGACGATGTGCGCCCACCCGAGAACGGCCGGGCGGTCAACGGCCGCGGCTACACCCGTGTCGATCGCCGTGACGACAGCGGTGGCTCGGGCGGCCCGGACCCCACGCCGCGGTCGAACGGCTCGTCGGGCGCGTCAGTCTCCAAGCGCGGTTACACGGCGGGCGATACCGCCAGCAGCGCCTCGGCGCCGAGCAGTTCAGGGAGCAGCTCTGGCGGGAGTTCCGGGGCTTCGAGCGGCGGCTCGTCGTCGGGCGGCGACGGTGGCGGCCGAAGCGCGGTGCCGCGTTAGGGTGAGCGCGCCGGGACGAATGCGCGTCCGCGCGTGATATTCTGCAGTCCTTTCGAGGTCCGGACTGGGCCGTTGCGGGCCGGTCCGGTCTCGTCAGCGGCGCCGGTAGGGGCGTCGCGGCAGCCCAGGGCACGAGCAGAGCTTCCGGAGACGACGCATGGACCCGTTCACCGCGCCTCGCGCGCGGACGCTCTACGCCGCGACGGCTGTGCTGCTGGTCAGCGCGGCCGCGGTACCGCAAGGGCAGAACGTCGCGGCGCCGCCGCCGGTGCAGTGGGCCACGCCGCCGCTGCCTGAATCTCCCATCCTCCTGCAGTCGGCCGAAGTTCGCGACCTTCGCGTCACGGTGCTCAGCCGGACGCTCGAGCAGCCGTGGTCGCTCACGTTCCTGCCCGGCGGCGAGATGCTCGTCACCGAACGTCCGGGCCGCATCCGCATCTTCCGCAACGGCGTCCTCGATCCCGCACCCGTGGCCGGCGCACCGAAAGTGCGCGCGGCCGGGCTTCAGGGTCTGATGGACATCGTGCTCCACCCGCGCTTCGCCGAGAACCGTTTCGTCTACCTCTCGTACCACAAGCCGGTCCCGACGGGCCGCACGCTCGGGAACGGCCAACCCGAACTCGCGGGCGAGAGCACGCTCGCCCGCGGCGTGTGGGATGGGAAGGCGATCACCGGCCTGACCGACATCTTCGCCACCGGCGCCACCGGCACCGAGTCGTCGCGCATCGCCTTCGGCCGCGACGGCATGCTCTACATGACGGTGAGCGCGCCCGGCACGGGACCGGCGGTGGTGCGATCGCAAGACCCGTCTGATTACGCCGGCAAGGTGATTCGGCTCCGCGACGACGGCACCATTCCGCCCGACAATCCGTTCGCCGCCCGCAAGGGGTTCAAGCCGGCCATCTACACGCTCGGTCATCGCAATGGCCACGCGCTCGTCGTCAACCCCGAGACCGGCGACCTGTGGATGACCGAGCAGGGGCCCAATGGCGGCGACGAAATCAACGTGTTGAAGGCAGGGCGCGACTACGGCTGGCCGACCGTGAGCTACGGCCGCAACTACCTCGGACCTCCGATCTCGGAAGTCCCGTGGCGGGCCGACTTCGAGCAGCCCACCGTCTATTGGGTGCCGTCGATTGCCGTCACCGGGATGACGTTCTATACCGGCGATCGCTTCCCGCAGTGGAAGCGCAGCGCGTTCGTCGGCGGCCTGCGTGAGGGCGAAGTGCCGCGGAGCGGTCAGCTGCAGCGCGTCGTGTTCAACGAGAACTGGGAGGAGATCCGGCGGGAGCCGCTCCTCCGCGAGCTCAAGCAGCGCATCCGCGATGTCCGCGAGGGCCCCGACGGTCTGCTCTACGTCCTGACGAGCGAGAACCCGGGCGCGGTGCTCCGAATCGAACCGGCCGGGACGACGGCAACACGATGACACCCATTTCCTTCTCGCGATCGGAGTCCGCACCCGCCGCACGGTGGATCGTGCCGGCCGGTCTCGTGCTGGCGGCGGTAGCCGCTTTCGCGCCGGCCGTGCTCGCGAACACCGCGGCGATCATCCTCGACAGCGTCACGATCCGCGTCTACGACAGCGCCGGCGTCAGCGCGGGCGACCGCACCGCCGCGCTCAAGGCCGCCGGCTCGATCCTGTCGCGGGCCGATCTCGATCCGATCTGGATCGTGTGCACGGCAATCCGTGACGGCCGCGCGCAGCCGGGGTGTGACTTGGCGCCAGCCTCACACGAACTCGTCGTACGGCTCACGCACAGCGCGCCCACCGCCGAGGACGGCAACCGTCGCGCGTTCGGGTCGTCGCTGATCGATCCGACCACCTCGACCGGAACCCTGTCCACCGTGTACGTCGATCGGGTCGATTGGCTTGCGTCCACGGGCAAGGCCAACCGCGCCGACGTCCTCGGACGGGCCATCGCGCACGAGCTTGGCCACCAACTGTTGGGGTCGAACGATCACGCGGCGCGCGGGTTGATGCGGGAAACCTGGACCGCGGATGAGCTCACACGAAACCGCTCCGAGGACTGGCAGTTCTCGAACGCGCAGCGCGCCGCTCTCCATGCCCGGTGGGCGAGCTGGGGCGGACTGACCCGACGCGCCGGTGCCCGCGAGTCGCGACCCACATTCGGCAGCTGACAGCGCGTCCCCAGTCGCAGCCGGTGGTGACCTCAGCAACAAGTCTGAGATTCGGACGACGGGATCGAAGTTGGCCAGCGCGCCGCGAACCCCTAGAAGCTCAGAACCACGCGCACATTCCGCACCTTCGCGACGGTATGGCCGTTGCGTGCAGGGTGTGGCATGACCACGATGCCGAGTCCCCCCCGGCGCATTCTGATTCTCGATGACGACGACGCGACCCGCCGCGGCCTGGCGGCGCTGATGTCCGGAGCCGGCTACATGCCGTTGCCGGCGAGCTCGCTACGGGAAGCCACGGAGGCGCTCGAACGCGACGCTCCGGATCTGATCATCACGGACATCCGGCTTCAGGGCTACAACGGGCTGCAGCTCCTCGCGATGGGGTCGCGGCCGATTCCGGCCATCGTCATCACCGGGTTCCCCGATCGGTCCATCGAGGCCGACGCGCGGAAGATGGGCGCCGAGTACCTGCTCAAGCCGATCGCGCCGGTGAGGCTGCTGGCGATCGTGCAGCAGAAGCTCGAAGCAAGCGCGCCCAACGCCATCTTCAGCGCTACCCGCCGCTACGCGCGCAAGCCGGTCACGCGACAGCTCAAAGCCTGGGTCCAGGACCTTCCTGTGCGGATCCTCGATATCAGCTACGGTGGCCTTCGACTGGAGATGGAGCGAACGCCGAAAGAGCGCTTGCCGCGCTCCCTGTCGATGACGCTGCCGACCTCGAACATCGCCATCGACGTGAACGTGGTGTGGCAGAAGCCGAGCGGCGAGAGCGGCTGGCTGTGCGGCGCGGCGATTCCCGACACCAGCCAGCCCACGTGGCGTCAGCTCGTGGACGCCGTCTCGTACTAGTGGCCAGGCGGCGTACCGCGGGCGTCACCCGCCGCTGAAGACACGATTCATCGAAGGATTCGTGCGGTCCGTGCGGTGCCTCGGGCTGGCGGCGAGTCCCGCGGAAGACGCGTCTGGTGGGCGCGATTGCGAATCTGTGAGGGCCCCGTCCGCGCGAACCCGCCAGCAACATTAGGCTTGCGCGCGATCTCGTTCTCGGGCACCCTTTTTCCCAATCGTGGCCGATCAAGACCCGTCGAAACCTGCCGGCGCCGACCTCGCTCGGATGCCCGGTCTTCTCGAACATTACCGTCAACAGCGTGCCGCCTGGCTGGCCCAGGCCGACGAGCTCGCGCGCATGCGCGAGGAAGTCCGGCAGGCGGCCGAGCGTGAGGCGCTGGAGATCGTGACCTCGGCCCGCCGCGACGTGCGGCGCATCATCATCGAGGCGCGCCGCGAGCTGCTGGTGCTGACGGCGCAGCTCCACGCCGCCGTCGAGGCGACCGACGCTCCGGGGTTGCCGCTGCCATCAGTTGGCGGCTTGCTCACGGAGCCCGATCGCCTGGGTCACGAGGCTGGGTGGAGCGGGAGTTACGACATCAGCCGGGCGGTGGTGCTCGAGGCGCGCAAGGGCGTGCGCAGCGTCCTCGACGAGGCCCGCGCGGAAATCGAAGCGCTCAGCGCGGAGGCGCCGGCCGTGGTTGCCGCGGCGACCGGCGGGCGATCGATAGCCGCCCCGATCCCGGCCGCGCCCGAGTGGCACGACGCGCCATTCCCCGAGAAGGCCGCTCCGGCCGCTGAAGCCTTCGAGCCGCCGCTGAGTGCCGGCGACGACCCTGGGCGCGAAGGGCCCGTACATGAGCTGAGCCTCGATAGCGCGCTCTCCGTGCTCGACTTCCAGACACGGGACCTCCCCATTCCCACGCTCGCACGCCTCCTCGGCACCGACGACGAAACGACGCGAGACACCCCGGCAGATGAAGCGCCGCTGGGGCCGCGCGCCGGGTTCGAGCCCTTGTCGTTCGACTCGCCGCGGCTCTCCGAGCTGCGCACGCTCTTGCGCGACACCTCTGATCCTTTCTGGTCGGCGCCGGCGGCCGATCGCGGACCTGTGTTGTCGCCCGAAGTCGAGCCATCGCCAGCCGCAGCGGTCGCGTTCGACGCGGCGCCACGCAGCGACTTCTTTGCCAGCCTCGACGCACGCGCCGACGAGCTGGGCGTCGAGCCCGAGCCGGATACCGTGGAACCGGAGGAGACGCTCGGCACCCCGCGTTCGACACCGCCCTCGCGCCTGTTCGGCGACGAGGGCGACACGCTCCCGCCGGCGCGATCGGCCCGTACGTTCATCGGCCTCTTCGCCGCCACCGGCGCCCTGGCCGTCGTGGCCACGCTGTGGTGGGCGCTCACTCGCGAGGGCCCCGAGCCGCTGTCGGCCGCGGCTCCGGTGGTTGTCGAGGGTGAGAACGAGATCGCCAACTCCGTCCCCGCCAACCCGCCGGGGACGATGGCACTGACAATCGAAGCGCGCCGCCCGTCGTGGATTCGCGCACAGATCGACGGGAAGGACGAAGAGGGCCGCTTCTATCAGGCTGGAGAGACGCGTCACATCGAAGGCGCGCACGCCGTGTCGATTCGCGCCGGCGATGCCGGCGCGGTCTTCGTCGGCGTGGACGGCGCCGCCGCCCAGCCTCTTGGTCCCGAAGGGCAGGACGGGACGAAACAGTTCACAGCCCAGGCACTGCTCGCCACGCCTGCGGTCGCGACGACCGCCGGGGCGCCGACTGGTGCGGCGCCCGCAGTCGCCGGGGCGCCTAACGTCCTGGCCGCTGCGCCACTCCCCGGCCGGCGGCCTGATGCGCACACCACGCCGCCGGCGAATGCGCCGGCGACGACCGCCGCGCCAGCGCCCAACAACATTCCCGTGGCCGGCGAAGGTGTGCCGGGCGCGCGGCCCGACCTCGTCCAGGCCGGCCAGCAGTGGCTCGATGCCTATCAGCGCCGCGACCGCGACGCGATGGCCACGACCAGCACCGACAACGTCACCATCTCCGACGAGCGCTCGGTGAACGAGCGCTTCCCAGCGTGGCAGAGCAGCGTGCGGCGCGATCTCGATCAGGTCGAGCTGGAGCTCACCGGCGACACGGCCTTGCTGACCAGCCGCATGACCGAACGCGCCGACGGCGCTCAAGGCGGCGAACACGTCTCCCGCGTCTCGCAAATCTGGCTGCGCCGGAACGGGCGCTGGCGCCTCGCGGATGTGCGGATCATCGGCGAAGCTCGTCTGAACCAGATCATTCGTTAGGACGGGCTTCACCTCGACCGTTACTTTTTTCCCGCTCCGTAAAATGGACGAGCTCTCCCGTTTTGGGTCAGAATCCTTCTTTGTTGTTTTGCGCGTCGGCGTAGGCTCTCCCCTTGAGCAGACCCACCCATCTTCGTGCCGCGTCTCTCGATCGCGCCGGGCAGTCGGCCAATCCGTCCGCAGCGGACGGATCCGAGCCTGACCTGACGGGCATCGACGAGTTCTCTACCGAATCGCCGGGCAGCTCGCGTTCCGAGACGCCGCACGCGCCCGCCGATTCCGACGAGCTGAATCTCCTACCGTCGATCGCGCGACCGCCCGCGACGTCCGGCGCCGTTGCGCTGCCGGCAGCCGACGCGCGCGATGAATTCACGCCGGTCGAACTCGGCGCCGGAGATCCAGCCGCCGTCTCACGCCCGCCACGCCGTTGGCTCGTGATCGCGCTCGCCGTGCTCGTGATCGTGCAGGCGCCCTTCCTGGGGTACTGGGCTCTGCGCTCTGCCGGGATCGTCGGCAGCGCCACCGGCGTGCTGGCCATCGAAACCGATCCCGCAGGGCTCGACGTCATGGTGGACGGCCGCGCCTCGGGCCGCACTCCCGTGGAGCTGACGCTCGCCGAGGGTACGCGTTCGGTCGTGCTGAGCCAGGGCGCGATCTCGCGCACCATCGCGGTGAATGTGCGGCGCGGCGAGACCGTGCGCCACCGCTTCGAGTTCGTCGCCGCCGCGGCGGCACCGGCTGCGGACGCGTCGTCAGGCACGTTGCAAGTCACGAGCGACCCCGCGCGCGTGCCGCTGGTGGTCGATGGCATCGCACGCGGCGTGACGCCGCTCACGTTGCCAGATCTCTCGGTCGGGACCCACGCGCTGTCGGTGCGCTTCGCGACCGCCACCGTCGAACAGCGCGTCGAGATCACGCAGGGCGCCACCAGGTCGCTGCATGTGGTCGCGCCGGCCGCGCCCGGATCGGTGGCCGGATGGCTGAGCGTGGACGTCGCCTCTCCGTTGCAGATCTTCGAAGAGGGCCGCCTGGTCGGCACGACCAACATCGGCCGGTTGCTGCTCCCGCCGGGCGTGCACGTACTCGACTTCGTGAGCGACGAGCTCGGATTCCGCGCGCAGCGAACGGTCACCGTCAGACCCGGCGCCGCCACCGACGTGCGCCTCGAATTGCCGGCGGTGACACTCTCGATCAACGCCCAGCCCTGGGCGGAGGTTTTCGTGGACGGCGAGCGGGTCGGCGAGACGCCGATCGGGACCTTGTCACGCCCGGTCGGACGCCACGAAATCCTGCTCCGTCATCCGGAATTCGGCGAACGCCGCCGCACGGTCACGCTGACGACCAACGGTCCCAACCGGATCAGCGTGGACATGCGGCGTCCCTGAACAGAACACACACCATGATCTACACGAAGCGCTGCGAACGTCGTGCGGCCCTTCTTGCGGCGGTCCTCACCGCGCTGCTGGGCGGTGACATCGGATACGGTCAGGAGGATCTCGGCGGCGCCAAGACGCTGTACGTCAACGCGTCGTACGAGGAGGCGCTGAGCACCCTCGACAAGCAAGCCGTCACCGTCGAGCAGAGCGGTGCCCGCGCCGCCGAATTGCATCACTATCGCGCGCTGTGCCTGATCGCGCTCGGCCGTACTGCCGAAGCCGCTCAGGCCATCGCCCTGAGCGTGGCGGCCGATCCGTTCACCATACCGGACACGAGTGAGCTGGCCCCACGGGTGGCCTCGGTGTTCAGCGCCGCTCGGGGGCGGCTGGTGCCCGAAGTCGCGCGCGCCGCGCTGGCCGACGGGCGCCAACTGATGCAGAAGGGCGACCCGGCGGGCGCCAACCGGCGATTCGATTCGGTCGTCAGGCTGCTGGCGGAGCCCGGACTCGCCGGCCGCGCGGACCTGGCGGATCTCACCCTGGCGGCCAACGCGCTCGCCGAGCTGACGCGGGCCCAGATGGCAACGGCCGCTGCCGCCGCGGCGTCGGCGCCCAGCGCCGCGGTGTCCCCCGCGACGCGGCCGGCTGCCACCGCCACCACACCGGCATCGCCGGCCGCGGGCGCACCGGCGTCGCGTGCGGGCGCCGCGCCGGCGCGATCCGGCGCCGCGCAGCCGCCGCCGGTGCTGGCGCCGCCGGGCCAGCGTGTCGCGCTTCGCCCGCCGGGTGCCGCAAAGACGGCGGCGGCAACCGTGCAAGCGCCGCCGGCTGACGACAGCTTCGTGCCTTCCGAGCCGATCTCGCAGACGCTGCCAGCGTGGCAACCCGGAAATGGCCCGATCAGGCAGATCGGATTCACGGGCGCGGTGCGCGTGACCATCGACTCCACCGGCAAGGTGACCGGCGCCGTGATGGATCGTTCCGTCTATCCACCCTACGATCGGCTGCTGCTGACCGCGGCACGCTCGTGGACCTACCGTCCCGCGACTCGCAATGGACAGCCGGTGATCTCGAACCGCCTGGTCGAGATCGCGCTGCGGCCGCCTACCAACTGAAAGCGCAGCGAGGCAGCGTGGGGCCCGCGCTGCCCGCGATCAGATCGATCAGATAGAGTCCACGAGCGAACGCCACGGCGCCTCGTGCGAGCCGCCCACGGCGACACCGCACAGCCACCGCCCCGCGCGCTCGGGTGTGCTCCAGGCCAGATCGGCCTCGACCGCCACCTCATTGACCGGAAACACGATGCGCACCTGCGGCGGAAGACGCGTCGCGCCGGGACGGAAGACCTCCACGCGGGCGCCGCCGTAACTGATGTCGATGACGCGCGCTGGGACGTCGTCCACTTCCACCGGAAGGTCGAGCGCCAGACGCCGGCGCGGCCAGCGCCGCCGGTCGTCCCGGCCGGGACCGGCGAGCAGCCGTTCCACCGCGGTCAGCAGCACCGCCGGCGCGATCGGCTTGACGAGATATTCCGCTCCGAGCTGGCGCGCCTCCGCCCGCAGCACCTCGTCGTGATAACCCGTGACGATGATCGTCGGGATCGGGCGCGGGTTGATGTGCAGCAACTGGAGTCCGTTGAAGCCTTCAAGCCGCAGGTCCGCGATCAGCAGATCGGGAGCATCGTGTTCGAGCGCGCGGCGGCCGTCGCGAAAATCGGCGGCCGCGATCGTCTCGTAGCCGGCCTGAACAAGCAGTTCCTGCAGGCCGAGACGCGCGGCCCGGTCGTCCTCGACGATCAGGATTCTCGGTGGCATGAGTGTGTGTGTAGGGTGGACCCGCGGCCGTGACGCGGCGCGCTGTCGGATCTGAGCGGATTATCACCCGGAATCGTGATTCCAGCGCGGATCCGCGGCGCGGGGCGGCTGGTATAGTACCGCGTTGCTCGGAGGTCGTCCCATGTCACAGTCCTCACGGCTGCCGCTCGCGATCGGCATCGCGGCAGCGACGGTGTGCGCGGCCGCGCTCGCCGTTCCCGCGGCGCAGCAGCCGGCGTCGATCAAAAAGAGCTATCCGCTGGTCCGCGACATGCGCGGTGTCATTCCGCCCGGGCCGAAGGTGGCGCCTTACAACAGCCCGCCGCTTGGCGATGGTCCGTGGCAGTTCGAGACCTACGAACAGCGCGGCATCAAGGTGTCGATCGTCGCCAAGGGGTTGTCGCACCCGTGGAGCCTGGCATTCCTGCCGGGCGGCGAGATGCTGATCACCGAGCGCATCGGCCGCCTGCGCGTCGTGCGCACGAACGCGGCTGGCAGTGCCGTGCTCGATCCGGTGCCCCTGCCCGGCATTCCGGCCGTGACGTCGGTTTCGACGATGGCCGGCCTGATGGACATCGCGCTGCACCCGCGTTACGCGGAGAATCAGTGGGTCTATATGTCGTACCACAAACCGCGCGGCACCGCGCCCGACGTGAACGGCAAAGACTTCCCCGTCGCCAGCAACGCCATCCTGCGCGGGCGCTGGAACGGCAAGGCCCTTGTCGACCTCAAGGACATCTACGTCTCCGACGACGTGGACATGGAAATGTCGCGCATCGCGTTCGGGCGCGACGGCATGCTGTACATGACGATCGGCGGTCCCGGCACCGGACCGGCCGCGAGCCTCGACCGGCCGCAGCATGGCAACGACGACGCCGGCAAGATCCTGCGCATGACCGACGACGGTAAGGTGCCGCCCGACAATCCATTCGTCGGCAAGGCCGGCTTCAAGCCTTACATCTACACGATGGGCCACCGCACCCAGCTCGCGCTCGCGCTGAACCCCTTCACCGGCGAGATGTGGGCGGGCGAACAGGGCCCGAACGGCGGCGACGAGGTGAACATCCTGAAGCCGGGCCGGAACTACGGCTGGCCGTTCGTGTCGGACGGACGCGACTACCGCGGTCACTATCTGTCGCCGGTGCCATACCGCGACGGCATGGAGCGCCCGCACGTGCTGTGGGTGCCGTCGATCGCCGTGTCGGGAATGGCGTTCTACACCGGCGACCGGTTTCCGAACTGGCAGCGCAACCTGTTCGTCGGCGGGCTGCGCGAGGGCGAGATCGCCCGCACCGGCCAACTGCAGCGCATCGTGTTCAACGACAATTGGGACGAACTGCGCCGCGAGTCGCTGCTGCGCGACCTGCACCAGCGCATCCGCGACGTGCGGCAGGGCCCCGACGGCCTGCTCTACGTGCTGACGGAGGAAGACGCCTCCGCCTTGCTCAAAATCGAGCCGATCAACTGACGAGCCGCCCGACCGCCCTGGTTCTTTGGGCGAAATTTGCGCCGCCGGCGCCCGCCGGCGGTGGCGCGGCCTGGGCAAAAGGTCCGATAATGCTGAGGGTTACATCCACGTGACGACCTCGTGGACCAGGATAGGTTGCATGACGAGAACGGGTGTCTGCCTGCGCGTCTCTGCGGTTGCCGGCCTGGTGCTGGCCCTCGGCATGCCGTCCACGGCGCGTGCGGCCGATCGCGATATGCGCCTCGCCGACGCCGCCATGAAACGGGACATGGCCGCGGTGCGTTCCCTGCTCCAGCAGAAGGGCGTGGACGTCAACGCACCGGGCCGCGACGGCACTCCGGCGCTGCATTGGACCGTCCGCGTCAACGATCTCGAGACCACCAGCGCGCTGCTCCGCGCCGGTGCCGATCCCAAGCTCATCACCCGCTACGGCGTGACGCCGATGGCGCTCGCGGCGTCGAGCGGCAACGCCGCGATGGTGAGGCTGCTCCTCGAAAGCGGCGCCGACCCGAACGCCGCCGACGGCGCGGGAGAGATGCCGCTCATGACCGCGGCCCAGGTGGGCAGCCTCGACACGGTGAAGGCGCTCCTCGCCGCCGGCGCTACGCTCGACGCCCGCGACAAGGCGTTCCAGCAGACGGCGCTCATGGTGGCGGTCCGCGCCAACCATCCCGAACTGGTGCAGTTCTTCATCGCCCAGGGCGCGTCGGTCAACACCCAGACGCGCACCGGCGACACGCCGCGGTGGGTGCTTCCCAATTCGGTGCCGGGCTTCGGCCACGGCATCGGCATCGTGCGCGGCGGCCTGCCCGAGCGCGGCTCGCGCTACCTGGTTCCGGGCGCGATGACGCCGCTGATGTACGCCGCGCGCGATGGACGGCTCGAATCGGCGCGCCTGCTGCTCGATGCCGGAGCGGCCATCGAGCAGGCCGACGCCAACGCCATCACGCCGCTCATCGCCGCCATCGCCAACAACCATCCGGACGTCGCGCGGCTCCTCATCGAGCGTGGCGCCGACGTCAACGCGATGGACTGGTACGGACGCACGCCGCTCTGGACGGCTGTCGAAGCCCGCAACATGGATTTCGACAACAACACCTTCGTCAACAACGTCGACCGCGCGCCCCTCCTTGCCCTGGTTGATCTGCTGCTCGAGAAGGGTGCCAGTCCCAACGCGCGCACCAAGGAATCGCCGCCCATCCGCCGGCAGATGCTCAACGTGACCGGCACGCTCGAGTGGGTGGACTTCACGGGGCAGACACCCTTCATCCGCGCGGCGCTGGCTGGCGACGTGACGGTGATGAAGCGGCTGCTGGCGCGCGGCGCCGACCCGAAGATCCCGACCTTTGGCGGGACCACCGCGCTGATGGCCGCGGCGGGCGTAAACTGGGTGGTCGATCAAACGGCTGACGAGGGCGCCACGGCGCTGCTCGAGGCGGTGCAGCTCTGCGTCGACCTCGGCCTCGACGTCAACGCGATCAACTCGACGG
>Ga0157380_10001651_pt1 | contig 14700 bp, 14 predicted proteins | sample S35metaG_FD_119757 | JGI IMG/M metagenome (GOLD analysis project Ga0157380, IMG submission 119757) | Switchgrass rhizosphere microbial communities from Kellogg Biological Station, Michigan, USA - S3-5 metaG | ecosystem: Host-associated > Plants > Roots > Rhizosphere > Soil | place: USA... | reverse complement strand
CATCAGCTCGATCGAGTCGGCGATCACCTCGCGGCTGATCAGCGAGGCCTTCATCCCCTGGGTTCCCATCGTCACCCCGTCCGAGACGGCGACGGTGTTGAACTCCATCGGGGTCCCGCCCGCGGCGCGCACCCCTTGCTTGACGTGCTCGGCAAGGCCGCGCAGGTGGAAGTTGCAGGGCATCGCCTCGGTCCAGGTGTTGGCGATCCCGATCGTCGGCCGGCTGAGCGCGTCGTCGTCGAAGCCGATCCCCTTCATGTAGGCCCGCGCGTGGGCGCGGTCGGGCCCGTCGAAGACTGCGCTGGAGCGCGGGCGAGGGAGCTTGGTCGTAGTGGTGGCGCCGTTTGAGCTCATAGCCGGAATCTAGATGACTGACTCCAATTGCCGCACCTACGGATGACGCGCCCCCGCGGCCACGTCAATGTGAAGTCAGCCATCTAACTTCCGGAAAGGTTAAAAACATCAACAGGCCCCGGTCCGGCGCCGAGATCGCGCAGGCCGGAGGCCACTGCTGCCGAGGCGATCTCGCGCGCTTTGCGCGCTGCCTCCAGCGGGGTCTCGCCCAAGGCGAGGAAGGCCGCCAGCGCCGAGGAGTGCGTGCAGCCGGAGCCGTGCGATGCCCCGGCGGGATGGCGCTCGCCCGCGATCTCGGCCGACTCGCGGCCGTCGTAGAAGAGGTCGACGACCCGCTCGCTGTGCCCACCGGTGATGACTGCCGCCCGCGGCCCAAGAGCAAGCACCTCGCGAGCGAGGTCCTCCTGTGAATCCCGCTCTCCCGCGCCGGTGAGCGCGCGCGCCTCGGGAATGTTGGGTGTCACGACCGCAGCCAGCGGCAGCAAGCGCTCGACCAGTGCCGCCCGGGCCTCCTCGTCGAGCAGGACCGCGCCGCTCTCGGCCACCATCACCGGATCGAGGACCACCGGCGCCTCGCCGACCAGACCCAACGCCTCGACCACCGCGTCGACGGTCTCAGCCGTCCCAAGCATCCCGATCTTCACCGCGTCGACCCCGATGTCTTCGGCGACCGCGCCCACCTGCGCCACGATCGTCTCCGGCGAGACCGCCTCGACCGCCTCGACCCCGACCGTGCTCTGGGCCGTGATCGCGGTGATCGCGGTCATGCCGTGCACCCCGCAGCGCGCGAACGCCTTCAGGTCTGCCTGGATGCCGGCGCCGCCGCCGGAGTCCGAGCCGGCGATCGAGAGGACTGCTGGGACTCTCGCCTCGCTCAGCTTCGCCGCTGCCTTCGGGCTCGCGCCGAAGCACCTTCCAGGTACGCCTGACGTGGATGGCGCAGCACGTCGATTGGAAGCATGACCAGGGGGGTCAGGAAAAAGCCAACGGCCGCCGAGAGGGCGATGCCCGCGAAGAAGGTTGTCGACTCCGACCATTCCCAGGTATTCGAGGCCACTGCAAGCAAAACACCGAGTGCCAAGGCAACCAGAAAACCAAGGACTATTCGCGGCCGGATCATGTATCGCATACGCCTCACCAATCCTAATGGAGTACCGCACCGGCCAATACCCAGGCGAGTGCAATCGCGCCTGTGAAGCCGGCGCCGATCTGCATCCATTGCCCAGCATCCAATCGAAGGTCTGCCTCCAACCGGTCGGCAACAACCCAGACGAGGTATCCGAAGATCGCTCCTGCGCCCGACCAAGAGGCGACATAGGCAAGCTCGTGTTCCGCCGGGAACCATGCGTCGCCGCACCTCACCGCCCCGAGCCTCCAGGCGGTTGCAGGAGCGTGCGCGAGTAGGACCCGACCAGGGAGCAGGTGACGTAGCCGAGTGCCTCCAGGGTCGCCAGGGCGGATGCGGTCTCGGCGCCGGAGAGGTCGAGGCTGGCCGAGACCGCGTCGCAGGTTCCCTCCCCCTCCTCGATCGCCGCCAGTACGCGCAGCTGCCCCGAGTCCAGTGCCGGCCCGGTCCGTTCGGTCTTGCGAACGCCGGGGCCCAGCATCGCGTCGAGCACGTCCTGGGCGTCGCGGACGAGGCAGGCGCCCCCGGCGAGCAGATCGTTGGTGCCCGCGGGGGCGCGCGAGTTGACCGGGCCCGGCACCGCGCCGAGGTCACGGCCGAGGTCGGCAGCGAGGTCCGCGGTGATCAGCGATCCGGAGCGCTGTGCCGCCTCGACCACGACGGTCATCCCAGCCAGGGCCGCCATAATCCGGTTGCGCGCCGGAAACGACCATCGCCATGCCCCGGTCCCCGGCGGCATCTCCGAGACGACCAAGCCCTCCCCGCAGATTCGCCGCCAGAGCGAACGGTGTGAGGCGGGATAGGCAACATCGGCGCCGCAGCCGAGCACGGCGACGGTGGTGCCGGCCTCTAGCGCCCCGCGGTGCGCACAGGCGTCGATGCCGAAGGCAAGCCCGCTGACGACGAGCAATCCGGCGGCGGTCAGCTCGCGCCCCAGCTCACGGGCGATCTCGCGGCCGTACGTGGTGGCCCGTCGCGCACCCACCACCGTGACGGCTCCCTCCGGCTCGAGACGATCCAGCAATGCAGGGTCTCCACGACCGATCAGCGCCCAGGGTGCGTCGGCGGCATCGCGGAGGCCGACCGGGAAGCGTTGGTCGTGGCGGCAGCATGCCCAACACTGCGCAGCCACGAGATCGGCGAGGAGGCGGCTCTCGGGCACCGCACCGATCTCGGTCAGAATCTGCGCCGCGGCATTCGGCGCAGCCGCCGCGGCAAGGTCCTCGTTGGAGAGGCGAAGCAGTTCGGGCGAGCGCGAGCCCACCGTCCCGGTGGCGATCTTCTCGATGTAGGGAGCCAGGTGGGCGAGCAGCCGCGAGCGGCGCAAGCAGTCCGGGCAGGCTTGTGGCGCGCTCACTCCACATCCCTCCGGCGCAACTGCAGAGCCTGAGCCATCTGCTCGCGCCCGATCGTCTCGGCACCAGCCAGGTCGGCAACGGTCCGCGCCAGCCTCAAGACCCGGTCGTGCGCGCGGCCGCTGAGCCTGCGCCGCGAGTAGGCATCGGCGAGCAGCGCCGCCGCGGGCTCGTCCAGGGCACACTCGCGCACCTCTCTCGGGCCCATCTCGGCGTTGCTGCGCCCGGGACCGAGGCGGCTTTCCTGGCGCTCCCGCGCCACGGCCACTCGCTCGCGAACATCGGCGGAGGCCTCGCCCTGCGGTCCAGCGAGCTCCTCAGCGCTCGGCTGGCGAATGGCCGCGAGGAGATCGATGCGATCGGCGAGCGCCCCGCTGAGGCGTGCCTGGTAGCGGCGCACCGCGAGGGGAGCGCAGCTGCACTCGGGATCGGCCTCGCCACGACCGCATGGGCAGGGGTTGGCGGCCGCGACGAGCATGAAGCGGCAGGGCAGATGACGCCAGGCGCCGGCCCGCGCGATCGACACCCAGCCGGTCTCCAGCGGTGCGCGCAGCGCCTCCAGTGTGTCCCGCCGGAACTCGCAAAGCTCGTCGAGGAAGAGCACACCGCGATGAGCCAGCGTCGCCTCGCCCGGCGCCGGAGGATTGCCGCCCCCGACCAAGCCGGCCGGGCTGACCGTGTGGTGAGGCGCACGGAACGGCCTGCCTCCGGCTTCATCGTCCTCCAGACGCCCGCAGGCGCTGGCGATCCGCGCGACCTCCAGCGCCTCCTCCGCCGCGAGCGGCGGCAGGATCGAGGGCAGCCGGCTGGCCGCAAGCGACTTGCCGGCACCGGGCGGGCCGACCATCAGCAGGCTGTGCCCGCCGGCGGCAGACACCTCGAGCGCGTGGCGAAGGTGACGCTGGCCGCGCAGGTCGGCGAGGTCGGGGACGCCCGCCTCAGAGCTGAGCCGGAGCGGCATCGGTTCGGGTCGATCGGGCATCCACTCCCCCGCTGCCAGGGCGGAGATCTGCGTGAGGTTCTCCAGACAGATCACGCCGACGTCCCCTGCCAGGGCGGCCTCGGGCCCGTTCTCCGCCGGGACCACGATCGCCTCGGTACCCCGCTCCCGCGCGGCCTCGGCGATCGCGAGCACCCCGGGCACAACCCGAACGGCGCCGTCGAGCGCCAGCTCTCCTACCAGCGCCAACTTCGGCAACCGTCCCAGGTCGAGCTGGCCCGAGGCCACGAGCAGCGCCGCCGCGATCGCCAGATCCATCCCCGGCCCCGCCTTGCGCAGGCTGGCCGGAGCGAGGTTGGCGACGATCCGGCGCAGGGGGAACTCGAAGCCGCAATTGACCATCGCCGCCCGCACCCGCTCGCGCGCCTCGCGCACGGCTGCGTCGGGAAGGCCGACGACGGAGAAGGCGGGCAGACCGCGGTGGACGTCGACCTCAACCCGGACAGGGCGGGCGGCGATGCCGTCGAGGGTGAAGGTCTGAGCGGTGGCCAGCACGGAAACCAAGCTAAGGAGCCAAATCCGACGCGTGGTGCGCACAGGCGCGCGGGTGTGTCAATCCTTTCGCGCGCGAGACTCGCTGGCGCTCGAAACCCGGGGACGAGGCCCTATGTTCGCTCGCGGATGACCGCCCAGAGACAGCGCATCGGCCGCGCCGCCGAGGATCTGGTCGCCGCCCGCCTCGCCGCCGCCTCCTGGAAGATCGTCGAGCGCAACGCCCGCACCCGCTTCGGCGAGCTTGACGTCGTCGCCCTCGACGGTCGCACGCTCGTCTTCCTCGAGATCAAGGCCAGGCGTGCCGGCTCGTCCTTCGGCCCCGAGCGCCCCGTCCTCGGCGTCGACTGGCGGAAGCAGCTGAAGGTGAGGCGCCTGGCGACCGCCTGGATGGGCGAACGCCGCGACGCCCCCCGCTACGACGCGATCCGCTTCGACGCCGTCGGCGTCACCTTCGATCGCAGCGGCCGCGCCATCGACGTCGAGCACATCCGGGGCGCGTTCTGATCCGGATGGCGGGTGGCCAAGCAGATCAAGGACGCAGGGAGCGTGGCGTGCTCTGCACGCGAGCGACCGAGGACGCCGATATGCGCCGGCCACGCGTCATCCGGCGAGCTCCAATTGCGAGTACGCGACTGACTGAAACGAGCGGCGGTGCAGGGGTGAGATGCCGATCCGCTCGATCGCCTCTCGATGCTCGGGGGTCGAGTAGCCGACGTGCTCATCGAAGCCCCAGCCTGGGTGCTCGTCGGCGGCGCCGTGCATGTAGCGGTCGCGGGTGACCTTGGCGATCACCGAGGCGGCGGCGATCGCGGCGCTGGTGCCATCGCCTTCGATCACGGCGCGATGGGGCACCGTGCAATCGCGCAGTGCGAAGCCATCGACCAGGCAGGTCGCCTCGTCCCCGGGACGGAGACGTTCCAGGGCGCTGGCCAGCGCTTCGATGTTGGTCACGTGCAGGCCGCGGTCGTCGATCCCCCTCGCGCAGCGGACGACGACGCTCACGCGCGCCGCCGCGCGCAGCACGCACGGGAAGAGCTCCGCGCGCTTCTCCGCCTTCATCTGCTTGGAGTCGTGCAGGCCGGCTAGGGCACGGCGGTCCGCGTGGGAGAGCGCCTCGTAGTCGATCAGCACCGCGGCCGCGACAAGCGGGCCGGCGAGGCAGCCCCGCCCGGCCTCATCAGCGCCGGCAACGAGGGAGCTGCCTAGGCCGCGGTCGAAGGCAAAGAGCTTGCGCGTTCGCGCCAAGCGGCGCTGGTGGGCCTTGCCGCCGACGGGAGGCTTAGAAGATTCCGATGCGCTTGGGGGGCCAGTAGGTGGCAAAGGCCTTGCCGATGATCCAGTCGCGGGGAACGGGGCCCCAGTAGCGGCTGTCGTCGCTTTCGCCACGGTTGTCGCCCATCATGAAGTAGTGGTCGGGCGGGATGGTGATCGTTTTCGGCAAATTGCAGACTGGGGTGGTGCCACAGGGCCTGGTGAAGGATTCTTCGCTCTTTTCTTTGCCGTTGACGATCGGGAATCCGTTGCGGACGAAGAGCGTGTCGCCGGGGCCGGCGACGATGCGCTTGATGAAGTTCTGGTCGGACCGGGCGAGAGTTGGGCGTGGACAGGCTTCCCTCGGCCCGTGTGGGACACCGCACTGGACGCCGTTGTCGGCCCCCGCCGGTGGGTGGAAGACGACGATGTCGCCGATCCCAGGATCGTCGAAGCGGTAGAGAAACCGGTTGACGAGAACTCGCTGCCCAACGTCAAGCGTCGGTTCCATCGACTGCGAGGGGATCTGGTAGGGCTTGATCAGCCAAGCCTGGATTCCCAGCGCCAGGGCCAGGGCCAGGGCCACAATGATGGCTAGCTCAGCCAGCCCACCGCCCTTGGTCTTCGGCTTGGGGAGCTTGGGTGTCAGGCCGAGTCTCCGCCGGAGTCGCCGGAATCTTTGTCCGGCGTCTCTTTCTCGGCATCATCCGCCGCGGCGTCGTCCTCGGTCTCCCCCGCCTCGGTCGCCTCAGCGTCCGTGCCCTGCTCAGTCTCACTTGTAGCCTCGGGCTCAGCCTTCTCCTCGGAGCCCCCCGCGGTCTCCTCGCTTGCCTCGGCCTCCGGGGCATCGTCAATGGCTTCCGCCTCGGGCTCCGCCTCAGCGGCCTCGGACTCGACCTGCTCCGCCTCTGCCGCGGGTGGCGTGGAGGTGGGCTCCTCGCCCGCAGCTTGCGAGGACGAGGAGTCCTCCTCCGCGACAGGACCCGCGGCCTCAGCGGCATCGTCCTGCGACGAGTCGCCTGCCTCCGCTTGAGCCTCTGCGTCTTCCGCCGCCTGACTCACGCCCTCGGCATCGATCGCCTCGGGCTCCGCCGCTGTCGGCGTAGAGATCAGCTCCTCGTCGATCCCCCAGCGCCGCTCGGCGACGCGTGCGGCCTTGCCGATGCGGCCGCGCAGGTAGTAGAGCTTCGCCCGGCGCACGTCGCCGCGGGCAGCGATCTCCAGTTTCTCGATCTTGGGCGAGTGCAGCGGAAACGTCCGCTCGACACCGACGCCGAAGGACTGCTTGCGCACGGTGAAGGTCTCACGGACTCCCGAGCCCTGTCGCCGCAGGACGATTCCCTCGAACACCTGGGTGCGGCGGCGGGTGCCCTCGACGACCTGGAAGTGGACGCGCACGCGATCGCCGGGATCGAAGGACGGGAGTCCTTTCCTCAGCTGACCGCGCTCGATGTCTTGGATTACGCTGCTCATGCGAAAAAAGACCGCCGGGCCCGTGCCGGGCGCCGCGCGGTGGCGGAATGGTAGCTACTCCGGGCCTCAGGGACCTTTTTCGAGCTGCTCCGCCCGCGCCCTGCTCTGCTCCGCCCGCCAGAGCCGCACCCGCTCGTGGTCGCCGGAGAGCAGCACGTCGGGCACGTCCCAGCCCCGGTAGACCGGCGGGCGCGTGTAGTGCGGGTACTCGGGCGCACCCTCCAGCACCCGGCTGAAGGACTCCTCGACGGCGCTTCGCGCGTGCCCGAGGGCGCCGGGCAGCTTGCGCATCACCACGTCGGCGAGGACCATCGCCGGCAGCTCGCCGCCCGCCAGCACGTAGCGCCCGATCGAGACCTCGTCGTCGGCGAAGTGCTCGTGCACCCGCTCGTCGAATCCCTCATAGCGCCCGCAGAGCAGGGCCACGTGGGGCTCCCGCATCAGCTCGTCGGCCAGCTCGTCGTTGAGCAACCGGCCCGTGGGCGAGAGCAGCACGACCCGCGGCCGCTCTTCGTTCGGGTAGGCGGCCCGCAGCGCCGCGTCGACCACGTCGACGCGGAGGACCATCCCAGCCCCCCCGCCATACGGTGCGTCGTCGACCTGCCCAGCCCCGAGCGGCGTCGTGTCGCGGTAGTTGAACAACCTCAGCTCATTGCCTTCGGCGATCGCGTTCTGCACGGAGCGCTGGGTCCGAAACCAGTCGAAAGCCTCGGGAAAGAGAGAGAAGATGTCGAGCTTCATGGGCACAGCCCCCAGCTCTCAGTCCAGGATGTCGACTATGACACGCCGGTCGAGCCGGACCGCGGCGGCCTTGGCAATCGTGCGGATCGCGTTGGCGACGCGCCCGCCCTTGCCGATCACACGGCCGAGATCGTCCTCGGCGACGGTGATCTCGTAGACCAGATCGCCGTCCTCTTCCAGCTCCTCGACCACGACCGCGGAGGGATCCTCGACAAGAGCCTTGACGAGGAACTCCAGGAGCTCGGTCACGGCTAGGAGCCCGAGGCGGCGATGCCCTTGGTGCGCAGCAGCGTGGCGACCGTCTCCGACGGCTGGGCGCCGTGCTCGAGCCAGTGCTTTGCGCGCTCCTCGTCGAGCTCGATCGTCGAGGGCTCCGTCTGCGGGTTGTACTGGCCGATCGTCTCGATCGTGCGCCCGTCACGCGGGGAGCGCTTGTCGGCGACGACGATCCGCCAGATCGGGTTCTTCTTCGACCCGACGCGTCTTAGTCTGATTCGGACTGCCATATGGACTGCGGCAGGTTACAGAACCCGGCGCCGCCTCCTCTGCTCCCGCGTCCGGAAGCGGCTATCTGAACCTTTGGCGGGGGCGCTTTTCGCCAGACATCGCGGCCAGCTGCTGCGCGTCGGGCATCTTGCCGGAGGCCATGTGGCGCATCATCTTGCGCATCTGGTCGAACTGCTTGACCAGCTGGTTGACGTTCTGGACCTTGGTTCCCGAGCCATTGGCGATGCGCTTGCGGCGGGAGCCCTTGATCAGCGCCGGGTTGGACCGCTCTTCCGGCGTCATCGAGAGGATGATCGCCTCGACCCGGTCGAGCTCGCGCTCGTCGATGTCGGCGTTCTTCAGCTGCTTCATCGCCCCCATGCCGGGGAGCATCCCGATCAGGCCGCTGAGCGGACCCATCTTTCGCACCTGGCGCATCTGCTGGAGCATGTCCTCGAGCGTGAACTGGTTGCTCTTCAGCTTCGCCTCCAGATCGAGCGCCTGCTTCTCGTCGATCTGCTGCTCGGCCTTCTCGATGAAGCTGAGGACGTCGCCCATGCCGAGGATCCGCGAGGCCATGCGATCGGGATGGAAGCGGTCGAAGGCCTCGAGCTTCTCGCCGGTCGATGCGAAGAGGATCGGCTTGCCCGTGACCGCGTTGACCGAGAGCGCGGCGCCACCGCGGGCGTCGCCGTCGAGCTTGGTCATCACGACGCCGTCGAACTCGGCCGCCTCGGCGAAGGATTCAGCGACCCCGACCGCGTCCTGGCCGGTCATCGCGTCGACGACCAGCAGCACGTCGTGGGGCTTGACCCGCTTACGGATCTTCGCCAACTCCTCCATCAGGTCCCGGTCGATGTGGAGACGGCCGGCGGTGTCGACGATCAGCACGTCGCGCCGCTCCGCCTTAGCCTGGTCGAGCGCCCAGCCGGCGATCTCGACCGGATCGGCGTCGGTGCCTTTCTCGTAGACGTGGGCGCCGACCCGCCCGCCGACGGTGACCAACTGGTCGACCGCGGCCGGGCGGTAGACGTCGCAGGCGGCCAGGGCAACGTCCTTCTTCCCGTTCTCGCGCAGGAAGCGGGCGAGCTTGGCGCAGGCGGTCGTCTTGCCAGAGCCCTGCAGGCCGGCCATCAGGATCACCGTCGGGCCGGAAGACGAGAAGGCCAGCTCGCGGCCGGTGCCGCCCATCAGCCCGGCCAGCTCCTCGTTGACGATCTTCACCACCTGCTGCCCCGGATCGAGGCTCTCCAGCACGTCGGCGCCCAGGCAGCGCTCCTTCAGCGTCGCGGTGAAGGACTTGACGACCTTGAAGTTGACATCCGCCTCGAGCAGCGCCAGCCGGATCTCCCGCATAGCCGCATCGACGTCGGACTCGCTCAGCTTCCCCCGCGAGCGAACGTCCGAGAGCGTCGCCTGGAGGCGGTCTGAGAGCTGGTCGAACACTTCCCGCAGCTTAGCCGTGCCGCAGAGGTCGCATTTCCCGCCGCATAGCGGCGGAAACTACGACCACAATCGTCGTCTCGATGTCACGCGCTGCTTGTGTTGCATTTCTCGCCGCTATGCGGCGGGAAATGCGACATCACAGTTGTCACTCAGCTAGCAGCGCGTTCGCGAAGTCGCCTGGATCGAACGGACGCAGGTCCTCCAGCGTCTCCCCCACTCCGATCAGCTTTACGGGGATGCCGAGATCGTCGGCGATGGCTAGGACTATGCCGCCCTTGGCGGTGCCATCGAGCTTTGTGAGGACTACGCCGTCCACCTCGGCGGCCTCAGCGAAGATCTTGGCCTGGCGTAGGCCGTTCTGGCCGGTGGTGGCGTCGATCGAGAGGAGGGTCTCGTGGGGGGCGCCGGGGAGCTGCTTGGCGATCACGCGGCGGACCTTGGCCAGCTCGTCCATCAGGTTGGTCTGAGTGTGGAGGCGGCCGGCGGTGTCGACGATGACTACGTCGGCGCCGCGTGCACGCGCGGACTCGATCGCGTCGTAGGCGACCGCGCCGGGGTCGGCTCCCTCTTCTCCGCGGACAAGCTCGGCACCGGCGCGCTCGGCCCACTCGGCGAGCTGCTCGGCGGCGGCGGCGCGGTAAGTGTCGGCGGCGCCGAGGACGACGGAGAGACCAAACTCCTTGGAGAGGTGCCAGGCGATCTTGCCGATCGTCGTCGTCTTGCCGGTGCCGTTGACGCCGACCATCAGCAGCACGGCCGGTTCGCCGCTGAGGTCAATCGGGGCACGGCCAGTGGTGGCGACCTCGGCGAGGATCTCGATCAGGCGGGCCCGCACCGCCTCGCCGTCGGCGGCGACGCTGCCGCCCTCGACCTCATGCTCGAGCCGTTCGACCACCTTGGCCGTCGTCGGCGCCCCGGCGTCGGCCAGGATCAGGGCCTCCTCGAGCCGCTCCCAGGTCTCCTCGTCGATGCGGTCGAAGAAGCTTGCCGAGACCTCCTCGGCAAGCGCCTTGCGACTCTTGGAGAGGCTCTCGCGCAGACGGCGAAAGACGCCGCGGCGCTGCTCGGCGTCCTCAGCCGCCGAGGCGTTCGCGCTCTCGCGCGAACCTAGGTTGAGTATCTCCTGCCAGCTGGTCGTCATCGGACTTGCCGCCGGAGGCTATCCGGGCAGCGGCAAGCAGCTCCTCCACGCTCTCCCGAAGGTAGGCGGAGATGCTCTCGAGCTCGGGCATCGAAGCCCGGTCGGCCAGCAGGCCGAAATTGACCTGGCCGTTGTAGCTGATGATCGCGATCGCCAGCGCGTGGCGGCGAGCGAGGAAGCCGACCGGGAAGACCCCCTCGAGCTCCCGGCCGAGAACGTAGAGGGGGATCTGGGGACCGGGGAAGTTGGTGACCAGCAGGTTGAAGAGCCGGGTCGAGAAGTTGACCGCCGCGGTGGGCAGCAGCAACACAGGTGGCGCGAAGTCGCGGAACCAATCATTTAGGCCCCAGATCGCTTCCGCGCCCAGCGGCTGCTTTGAGGACTTCAGGCCCTCCATCGCGGCATGGACGGCTCTCAGCCGCTCAACCGGGTCGGCGACGCCGACCGGCAGCGGGCCGCGCATCGCGGTGAGCCGGTTGCCGAGCTCGCCGTGCTCGTTCTCGGTGCGGATCGAGACCGGGACCAGCGCCTTCAGCTCCATGCCGTCGACCGGCACCTCACGATCGTGCAACCAGCTCCTCAACGCGCCAGCCGTGGTCGAGAGGATTACGTCGTTGACCGTGACACCGAAGGTGTTCTTGATCAGCTTGAAGTCCTTGAGGGTGAAGCCCGCCCAGGAGAAGCTGCGCGCAGGACCGATCTCGACGTTGAGCGGCACCTTCGGCGCCCGCCTCACCAGGTTCCAGGTGACCTCCCAGAGGCCGACGACGCCATCCACCGCCCGCTTTGCCGCTCGTCCCGGATGGCGAACGGCGCCGCCCAGCCAGCGCACCATTCGCAACGCCGTCCCCCAGACGCCGCTCACGGCACGGGCGACGAGAGCCGGGGACGAGGGTGACTCCCGCGGGCCCCAGGGCTCCTCCGTACGGGTCGGCTCCGCCTTCGGCTCGACGTCAAAGAGAAGGGTGCCAATGTCCACCGCCGAGAAGCCGTCGGCGAGCGCGTGGTGGGTCTTATAGACGATCGAGAAGCGGTCGTCCTCGAAGCCCTCCACCAAAACCAATTCCCAGAGCGGGCGGGAGCGGTCGAGGGGCGGCGAGAGGACCTCGCCGACGAGATCGTGGAACTGGGTGTCGTCGCCGGGGGGCGGCAGGCTCACCCGGCGAACGTGGTTGGCGAGGTCGAAGTCCGGGTCGTCGACCCAGAAGGGCGTGCCCAGGCGAAGGGGCGGAACGGCGAGCCGCTGGCGCAGCCGCGGCAGCAGGTGGACGCGGCTGCGGATATGGGTGACGAAGTCCTCGTGGCTGGGCGGGCTTCCCCCGCACATCAGCACGGCGCCGATCGCCATGTGTCCGTTCGACCTCTCGTTGACCAGAAACGACGTATCGAACGACGTGAGCCTGTCCATGTGCCGTTGGGCCATTTGGCACTCCTTTCGTACCCGAAAAAGAGCGTAGCGCGGCCCCCGCCCTGGGAACATTCTGTTTTCCTTAAGGCGGATCTACGCCGCTTCGACCGAGCCGGGCGCGGTCGCGGCCGGGCTCGCGGGTGGCTGCTCGCCGATCAGGCCCGGGGGCGCAGGCGCATCGTCCTCGGCGTCCTCATCCGCGAGGCCCGCGAACGGCGGCGGGACGGCGGCCTCGGAGGGCATCTGGCCCTCCTCGCGCTGCTGATCTTCCGCGACTTCGCGCGGCAGCCGGCGGGAGACGACCTTGGTGATCCCGTCGCCGCCCATGCTGACCCCGTAGAGGACGTCGGCCGCGTCCATCGTGCGTTTCTGATGGGTGACGATGACGAACTGGGCGCGATCGGAGAAGCGGCGTATCAGCTGCAGGAAACGGTCGATGTTGGCGTCGTCCAGCGCCGCCTCGACCTCGTCGAGGATGTAGAAGGGGCAGGGCCGGGCGAGAAAGACCGCGAAGACGAAGGCGATCGCGACCAGCGACTTCTCGCCGCCGGAGAGCAGTGAGAGCTTGCGGGTCGACTTGCCGGCCGGCGTCACCTCGATCTCGACGCCGAGCTCGTCGCGTTCTTCGGTGGCCTCGTCCTCCTCCCCGCCCTCGGCCTCCGGCGCCTCCTCCTCTGCCGCGGCGTCGCGCACCGGGCGCAGGCTGACCCGGCGCAGGGCACCGCGGCCACCGGGGAAGAGGTGCTCGACCATCTCCTCGAAGTTCTTTGCCGTCGCCTCGAAGGTCTGCTCGAAGGCACGCTCGATCTCACGGTCGATGTCGCGAATCAGCGTCTCCAGCTCGCGCATCCCGCGCTCGGTGTCCTCGCGCTGGGCCTGCAGCGACTCGACGTGCTCGCGCGCCTCCTCGTACTCGCGCTCGGCCAGCGGGTTGACCGGGCCGATCTGGGCGCGGCGGCGCTCCAGACGCTCGAGCCGGCGGTCGATGTCGGCCCTCTCCTCATCGCTCAGGGCCTGCTCCGCGGCCTCGACCTCCTCACCCAGGCGCTCGGCGATCGAGGCCAGCTCCTTCGCTGCCTCGGCCCGACGGTCACCGAGGTGCGCGGCCTCGACCTCGACCTCGGTGAGGCGGTCGGAGGCGGCGCTCATCTCGGTCTGCAGCTCGTACTCGCGCTGGGAGCAGGCGCGCATCTCCTCGGCTATCTCGTCGCCGTCGTCCTCGCCGCCGACGACCCGCTGCTCGATCCGCTCGACCCGGGCGCGGATCGCGGTCTCGGCGGCAGTCGCGGCAGCGGCAGCAGCGCGAACGTCCTCGAGCAGCTCCTCGCCGGCCGCGAGCCGCTTGCGCAGCTGCTCGCGGTGGCGCTCGCCGAGCAGGCCCTCGGCCCGCCGCGCGTGGCGCGAGGCGCGCTCGGCACCGCTGCGAACCGCGCCGAGGGCTGCCTCGCGCGCGGCCTCCCCGGCATCGGCCGAGCGTGCCCTGCCGAGCCCGTCGCCGGCGGTGGCGAGCCCGGCCTCGATCTCTCCCAGCTCCTCCTCGAGCTTGCGCGCACGCTCGCCCGGCGCGGCCCCGTCGCCAACGTCGAGGGTCAGGGGGCCGAGCTCGGCACGCAGGGCCTCCAGGCCAACCGCAAGCTCGCTCTCGCGGCCCGCCAGGCTCGCGGCGCGCACGGCGACCCGCTGCTGCTCGCCGCGCAACTTCGTCAGCACTCCCCAGGCCTGGGTGCGCTCGCGGTCGCGGGCGGCGAAGCGCTCCTCGGCCGCGCGCCGCTTGCCGCTCACCTCGGTCAACTGCGCCTCCAGCTTCGCCCGCTGCGCCCGCGCCTCTTGTGCCGCTTTTTCGGCGGCAGCGGCGCGATCGGCGCCAAAGCGCAGTTCCTCGGCGACCAGCTGGCCGCGCAGGCCCAGCTCCTCGCGCTCGATCCGGGCCCCGAGCTCCGCCGCCTGCGCCTGGCGCTTCAACGGCCGCAGGCGCGCCCGCGCCTCGCGCTCGAGGTCGAGCGCCCTGTCGAGGTTGTCGCGTGCGGCGCGCAGCTTCAGCTCAGCCCGGCGGCGGCGTTTGCGGTGCTTGCCGAGGCCGGCTGCCTCCTCGACCAGCAGACGGCGCTCGCGCGGCTTGGAGTGGACGATCGACTCGACCCGGCCCTGGCTGATCACCGAGTGCATCTCGCGTCCGAGGTTGGTGTCGGAGAGCACCTCGGTGACGTCGACGAGGCGGCAACGGGCGCCGTTTAGGCGGTAGCTGCCATCGCCCGAGCGGTCCAGCGTTCGCCTGACCGCGATCTCGGAGAGCTCTGTCGCGGCGCGGCCCTCGGAGTTGTCGATCGTGACCTCGACCTCGGCCATGCGGCGCTGGCCGACGCCCTTGCCACCGGCGGAGATCACGTCCTGCATCGAGGCGCCGCGGATCGCGCCCGGGCTCTG
>Ga0157380_10001650_pt1 | contig 14700 bp, 11 predicted proteins | sample S35metaG_FD_119757 | JGI IMG/M metagenome (GOLD analysis project Ga0157380, IMG submission 119757) | Switchgrass rhizosphere microbial communities from Kellogg Biological Station, Michigan, USA - S3-5 metaG | ecosystem: Host-associated > Plants > Roots > Rhizosphere > Soil | place: USA... | reverse complement strand
GATTCACCAAAGAACGCCGCGGTAGCAAACAAACGACCCGCCTGCGACAACCTGCGTTCAATGCGCAGATTCATCACGGCATCGCGCGAGCCCGCGGCAGTATCCACCAACCCACGCTGCGCCTCCGGAATCAGAACGTAACCATCGGTGCGAAAGATCTCTGCGGCTAAACTCGCCGACCATCCTCGCCGCATTCCCGACACGAACAGCGATCCATTAGGCGTGAACTCGTTGCCATATGAGGCTGAAAGTGAGACGTGATTATTTGACGCCCTTTTTGTCGAGATGTCGATTAATCCGGCGAGTGCTGTGCTGCCATACAAGTGAGAAGCTCCGCCCTCCAGGACCTCAACCTGACTAATCGATTCGCGCGGCACTCGGTTCCAGTAAACCCAGCCGCCAAAGGGATCATTCAGTGGAACTCCATCAGCCAGCACAAGAGCGCGGCTTGCACCACTCGCCCCAATGCCGCGAAGCGAAACACCTTGCGACGTTGGATTTGCGGTACGACTACCGCTGCGACGAAATAAACTAAAACCAGGAACCTGACGAAGCGTGTCGTCGAGTGTAACCGCGGCCGTTGTATTCAGATCCGTACCTTGAAGCAGCACAACAGTCGCCGCCGTTTCATCCGCGCGACCCTCAACACGCGCGGCAGCAATAGTCACCTTCGCCGAAACCCCGGCCGGCATCAGAACAATCTGCAAAGCTGCTTGAGAGGTAAATGAGAGTTGCTGTTCGTGAGTCGCGAAACCTGCTGCTTTGACAATCAGGGTTAGAGGCTGGTGATTATCTGTGAGTATTCGAAAACTTCCATCTCCGCGTGTGGTTGTTGCAGCAACAAGGCCACCCGAGTTCGCGATCTGGACCTGTGCTTCGACGATTGGAGCGCCGGCCGAATCAAGCACCACTCCTTCAATCGTTACTCCGTGGTTGTTCTGTTGCGCGACCGTAAACGAAAAGCTACTGGAGCAAATCAGGGTGATGAAGATCAGTACAATACTGCGAACGAAAACACCGGATGAAACTATTACCGATTGCAGATTGGCGATTGAAGTCATGGCCGATTGCGCATTGTCGATTGCCAATTGAAAGATGCAACGTGCGAAACAATCAGCGGTCGACTTCACTGAGAGAACTCAAGCTCAAATAAATGCAGTCAGGAAGAGGGGCTTGCCCCCGCTCAAGCTGCGTAACACTGAAGCTCCCAGAAACTGTTGAAGCATATCGGACATTTGATTGAGCAGCTTTCGGGCGCTTGAGTGTTTGCAACTTGAGCGGGGGCAAGCCGCGCTTCCCTACTGGGATTTGGTTACATTGAGTTTTCTCAATGCAGGCTGAGTGCTGATGATTTTGTACGTTGCACTTTTGAACCGATGTCCAAGTGTTATGGATCTTGAGCGACGTACAGTACTGGTCGCTTCTACTTTTTGTTCAAAGCGTTCTTGTAGGTCACGCGCCAGATCTTGTTTGCGCCGTCGTCCGTTATGAGCATGGATCCATCATTGAGGACCAAAAGACCAACCGGTCGTCCCCACACGTCGCGACTTTTTGGATCAATCATCCAACCGGTCAGAAAATCGTCATAGCCCCCGATCGGTTTTCCGTTTCTAAAGCGAATGCGAATGATCTTGTAGCCCGTCCGTTCATTTCGATTCCACGATCCATGCAAAGCAACAAACGCGTCGCCTCGATACTCCCTCGGAAACATCGAGCCCTGATAAAAAGCCATACCGAGAATTGCCGAGTGGGCTTGAATCAAAACGTTCCCGGTGATCGTTTTTTGGACCAGGTCAGGTCGTTCACCTTTGCGGCGCGGATCTTCAAAGCCCATGTAAGCATACGGCCAACCGTAGAAGCCGCCGTCTTTGATTTCGGTAACGAAGTCTGGGACCAGATCGTCTCCTAATCGATCGCGCTCCTGCACCGCAGCCCAAAGTGTTCGCGTGCCGGGTAACCAATCGAGTCCGATCGGATTACGTGTACCGCTCGCGTAGATTCTTTTGCCTGTGCCGTCGGGATTGTACTCAACGATTGCGGCTCTCATCGGCTCCGGCTCTACGCTGACGTTCGTTTCTGATCCAACCGTGACGTACATCTTCTTGCCATCACGACTAAACAAAATGTTTCTGGTCCAATGTTCGCGATAACCGCGGCCGGGAAGATCAGCAATCTTCTCAGGAGTACCTTCTGCTTTTGTTTGTCCCGGCTTGTAAGTGAAGCGAATCACCGCGTCGGTGTTACCGATGTAGACGTACCCGCGCCAGAAAGCGATACCAAACGGCTGCTTCATCGCTTCAACAAACGTGAAGCGCTCTTCTGCGACGCCATCTTTGTTCGCGTCGCGAAGAACAAAGATCTTGCCGGAGCGTGAATCTGACAGAAACACGTCGCCATTGGGTGCAAGCGCCATCCAACGTGGTTGCGTAAAGCCGCCTTCAGCAAAAGTGTCGACTGAAAAGCCCGGGGGCAGATTCAACTTCGCGTCTGCTGGTCGCGAAATAACACGTGGCGGATTCGTAGCATCTTCGGTTGCATTCGGCGCCGGCAAATCGCTGGGCTTGATGTCGAAATGGGCCAGCGTTGCAGTGTTGTTTACGAGCGGCGTTGACGAACCACCGCCAGACGTTTGAGCGTTAATATGCGCAACGGGAAAGAGTGCAAGCAAAACACTCAAACACACGTCCAGCAAGGTGGGTCGTCGAAAGGTAATTTGCGTTGTCATTGTGGCTTTATTTTCGCCACAGCCTAACAAGAAGCGCAAGCCCCGGATGGTGTTGGTGGTAATCGGATTTCTATAGTGTCAGCCGCAAGTTTATTGCTAGACTTCGCACCCGATGCCCGACCCCATAGCCAACACTGGCCCAATCTCCAAACCATCCGTCCGCACTGAAGCAATCGCCGGTATCACAACTTTCTTCACGATGGCTTATATCGTCGTTGTGAATCCGTCGATTCTTTCGACGCCGGGAACCGGAATGGCTTTTAGCGGGGTCCTGACTGCGACGGTTTTGATCTGCTTCTCGATGACGTTGATGATGGGACTTTACGCAAAGCTTCCCTTCGCCGTCGCGCCGGGAATGGGAATCAACGCCTTCTTCACATTCACCATCATCCTGACGCAGAAAGTGTGGTGGCAGGTCGCGCTCGGTATCGTTTTCTGGGCGGGTGTGTTGTTTCTTCTCATCTCCATCACTCCAATCCGCGAAACGATCGCGAAAGCGATTCCGGGTGAACTCAGGATCGGTACGGCGGCCGGCATCGGCGTATTTCTGACTTTTATCGGATTGAAAAACGCGGGTTTCATCGCTTCCGATCCAGTGACGTTCGTTAAGCTCGGGACACTCGATGAAAAAGCGTTGCTGGCGGTTGCCGGCCTCGCCCTGACTCTATTCTTGATGATTCGTCGGAATGTCTTCGCTTTCCTGAGCGGCATTCTTGTTGTCACCTTAATCGCCTGGTTCCGTGGTCTAATTCCAACCCCGGAACATTTTTTCAGTCCTCCTGATTTTCAAACCGTGTTCTTGAAGTTGGATATCTTCGGCGCGTTGAAACTTTCGCTGGTGCCGGCGATCATAGCGATCCTCTTCACCGATCTTTTCGACTCGATATCAACCTTCATTGGCGTCGCGCACGCCGCCGAACTGCTCGATGAAGATGGCAACCCTAAAAATCTTCGACAGGGACTAATCGTCGACTCATTCGCAACCTTTGGCGCAGGTCTCGCCGGCACATCTTCCGGTACTGCATACATTGAAAGCATTTCAGGAATAAACGTCGGTGGACGAACGGGGTTGACTTCGGTCTTCACCGCTCTCTGTTTCCTTCCGTGTTTTTTTATTGCGCCAATCGCTGGAATGGTTCCGGCGTTCGCAACAGCTCCCGTCTTAATCCTCGTTGGCGCTTCAATGTTCAAGAGTGTCGGTCAGATCAGGTTTGCTAAAATCGAGGAAGGTTTTCCGGCTTTCCTGACAATCATTTTGATCCCACTGACGTTTTCGATCACGCAAGGAATTCTCTGGGGCTTCATTTCACACGTTGGGCTTTATCTGCTGGTTGGTCGAAGACGCGAGATTCACCCGGTAATGTATGTTCTCGCGGTGATAGCGATCGGGTTGTTACTACTCGAGCATGTAAAGCTGGGTTGAATTCGGATTTCGGAAACTAATCTAGAATGACTCGGAAGTCGTTTTAGTTCGTGTTTAGTTCGTGTGGTTTCGTGGATCGTTTTCGTTTGTCCAGAAAAACAAGGACGATCCACGAAGTCACACGAACCAACACGAAACTGCTTATCGAGCGAAATCGACTTTTTCAGGCAAACACTGTCTCCTAACACGAAATCCGAAATCCGCATTCCGAAATCCGAAATCTGTTTAATGGGTGGTACTTGTTCGTTTTGTCCGGTACTCTTACGTCTCATCAGTAACGTCCCACGTTGTAGGTTTCAGGGGGTATTCAAATGTTCGCCCGCATCAAACCACTCCTTACTATTTCGGTGCTGGCTCTCTCAATCCCAGCGTCTTCCAGAGGTCAGTCACCAAGCCCAACTCCAACTCCTTCAAATGATCGCGGACTTGGCGTTCAGAGCTCGTCATCGCAAGCGAATCAAGCGAATAACCAGCAATCGCGAGAACAAAAGCCTGAACTTGTTTTGCAATCCGGCTACAACAGCCTAATTGGCGGAACACGATATCTTTTCAGTCCCGACGGCCGACTGCTCGCCACCGGGACGGTGCGCAGTACAACGATCAAACTTTGGGACACAAGCAACGGTCGACAGTTGCGCGATCTCTCGTCCGGCGGTCTGAGTGCTGTTGGCTTATCGCCAGTTTTTGCTTTCAGTCGAGACAGTCGGATGATTGCTGGCGCAAGCATGAACACGGTGAAGATTTGGGATGTGGTTTCTGGTCGAGAACTTCACGTGCTTGAGGCTGCGGCGTCTGGAACAGTTAGTTCCGCAATAGGAGTCACTTTTATCGACTTCACGCCTGATGGACGTCTCGTAACGATCAGCGACGCGATCCGCATCTGGGATGTAGCAAGCGGTCGCGAATTGCGTTCGATCGCTTTCGACGCGATGAGCACGCCCAACGCGCTCCTGGGCGGCTCCGGCTTCAGGCTAAACGGTGATGGTTCTCAGTTGCTCGTCGTTCATCCATCCGTCGACAACACTCAGATTCTTTCTCTCGACCTCTCGACTGGCCGCGAAGGGCGTACCACGAAGATATCCGGCGACGACGTACACAATGGCGAGGTTGCCGTAACGTCTACAGGGAACCTCTTCGCTGCTGGAATTGTAAACAAGCGTCTTAAGCTTTGGGACGTTTCCAACCGAAGCGAAAAGGATCTTGGACCAACTAGTAAAGAGTTCAACCCGGTGACGTTTAGTCGAGATGGACGGCTACTCGGCTACTCAGACAACTACAACGCGCGCGTCTGGGACACAGCAACTGGACGCGAGCTGAGTCAATTCACAATCCCGCACGGCGGTAATTTTACGTCTGATACCGGCGACGCTTTCGTTGCGTTTAGTGAAGAGGGCAAGAAGCTCGCATCAGGTGGTTTCGACACGCCGAGCATCGTTTGGGACGTCGCGACGGCGAAGCAACTGTTTCGCCTGAACGGTCGCACGAACATGGCCTACAACGTCGAGTTCAGTACAGATGGAAACCGATTGACTTCGGGCGGACGCACACGCTGGGACCTGCGCACTGGTCGTGGTTTACGGATTGCGACCGGTGTGCCCGACGACGCGTTTGGCTGGCCGAGTCCTGATGGACGTTTGCTTGCCTTACAACGACTCAACTCAAGTGCCGTCACGGTTGTCGAAGCACCATCGGGCCGCACGCTGCACACGCTGAGTGTCTCTGGAATGGTCGGTAACGTACAAAAGATTCGCTTCACGTCTGACAGTGCTTTTGCAATCGTTAGTTACATGTCAATTGTGGACCAGAATCCGTCGATATCATCGGTCGGTGCGGGAAGTCAGGTTAAAGTCTGGGATCTGCGATCTGGAAAAGAAGTGCGGACACTAGCCGAGCGTGAATCGCCCAGCGATGCAGTTCCAAGTGTAGACGGACGGATGATTGCGACGATTGCCGCGATGGGCCAAATATCGCTTTGGGACAATCAAACGGGAACCAAAGTGCGCGACCTGTCAACGTCGGCAATGAGCAAGATGGCCGACATGAGCAAGATAATGACGGTTCCACGCTCTGGCTCGGGCATGCCTCAAATGCCTCAGATGCCGAACATGGCCGATATGGGATCGATGATAACGGAGGTTCTCGGAACCATGTCGGCAGGCACGATGGGCCGTAGCGCCACCTCAGTCGCGTTCAGTTCTGATAATCGAGTGATCGCGGTTGGCGGAGTGGAGTCGAAATCAAACATTGACCTCGCCGCGATGATGTCAGGCATGGCGGGCCAAAAACAAAAAGGTCAAAAACAAAAAACTCCGACTAATCCGCAAGACATGATGAAGGATCTGAAGGTTGAGCCCATCGGTCGGATTATTTTGTGGGATGCGTCGACTGGCCAGGAGATCGCAACTCTGCGCGGTCATGGCAAAGGCGTGAGCCAGGTTGCCTTCAGCCGCGACACGAAGTTACTTGCGTCAGCCGGCAGCGACAACACGATCCGGATCTGGGACGTAACGTCGCGACGCGAGTTGCGCACAATGGCTGGTCACACAGCCGCGATCGAGTCGATGGACTTCAGTCCTGACGGTCGACTCCTCGCTTCCGCAAGCGAAGATGGAAGCACCTTTCTCTGGGATACGACTACCGGCGAACACTTGTTGACACTCGTTTCTCTGGACGACGGTGGCGAGTGGATGGTTGTCACACCACAGGGATTGTTTGACGGTACGCCGCCAGCATGGAACCAGATTCTTTGGCGATACAATGGAGATACATTCAACGTCGCTCCCATCGAATGGTTCTTCAACGAGTTCTATTATCCCGGGCTGCTCTCCGATGTCTTTTCGGGCAAGCGGCCTCGCGTGGCACAGGACGTTTCCAAAAAAGATCGGCGACAACCAGTGGTGAAGTTGACTCTACCGGGTGAACCACCGGCAGCGTCCGGAATAACCCAACGCACTGCAAAGGTAAGAATTGAAATCACTGACGCTGTACCTGATCGTGATAATCCAACCGGTGCCGGTGCTCGCGACGTAAGGCTGTTTCGTAACGGCTCGCTGGTAAAGGTCTGGCACGGTGACGTGCTTAAGGGACAGCCAAGGGTGACTCTTGAAGAAGAGATTACTATTACGGCAGGACCTAACCGACTCGTGGCCTATGGGTTCAATAAAGACAATGTGAAAAGCAAAGACGCCCCGCTTGAATTGATGGGCGCAGACTCGTTGAAGCGAAAAGGAACTGCCTACATCATTGCCGTAGGTATCAATCAATACACTAACGATCAGTACAACCTAAAATATGCTGTTGCTGACGCCGAGAGTTTCGCCAACGAAGTACGAACACGACAGAATCAAATTGGAATGTTCGAGCGCGTCGAAGTAGTTTCGCTTGTCAATGAGAACGCGACTAAGGCAAACATCCTTTCCGCTTTGAAACGACTCTCAGGCGAGCCTGGAGCACCAACGCTAAAAGCGACAGGTTCCGATGCGCCGCTGAAGAAGATCGAACCTGAAGACACTGTGATCATTTACTTTGCCGGGCATGGTACGGCGCAGGCGCAGCGTTTTTATCTAATACCGCATGACCTTGGCTATACCGGTGATCGGACCAAGCTCAACGAGAAAGGCTTGCAGGAAATTCTGTCACACAGCATTTCAGATCTTGAACTCGAGCAGATGGTTGAAGGTTTAGACGCGGGCCATCTTCTGCTGGTGATCGATGCGTGTAATTCTGGACAAGCGCTGGAAGCCGAAGAAAAACGACGCGGGCCGATGAATTCCAAAGGTCTGGCCCAGTTGGCCTACGAGAAGGGAATGTACATCCTGACCGCCGCCCAGAGTTATCAGGCAGCGCTGGAAGCGGCGCAACTGGGACACGGATTACTAACGTATGCGCTCATTGAAGAGGGATTAAAGACCACGAACGCTGACACGCAACCAAAGGATGGCGTTTTGATCGCGCGCGAGTGGCTCGACTTCGCAACTGATCGCGTGCCGCTAATGCAGGAAGAGAAGATGAAGCAAGCGCGCGGCGTCGGTGTGGGAATCGCGTTCACTGAAGGCGAGAAGGAGGTTCCCGATCAAAATCGAACGGTGCAGCGTCCGCGCGTGTTTTATCGAAGAGAGATGGAAGCGAATCCGCTGGTAATTGCGAAGCCATGAACTCTTTGGAGTGCGCCGACCTGTCGGCGCTTTTAAAACTGCGCGGCAGCAAGCTGCCGCGGACCAAAGCGGTGACAGGTCACCGCACTCCAGATGTCAACTATGAATGCAATCGGTAGATCCGTTCCCCGCAAAGAAGGACGCCAGAAGGTTACCGGACAGGCGCTTTACGTTGACGACATCTCATTTCCAGAAATGCTCCATGGTGTGACTGTCCGCAGCTCGATTCCTCGCGGGCGGATCAAGCGCATCTCTTTTGATGGAAATATTCCCTGGGACGAAATCACGATCGTCACCGCAGCAGATATTCCGGGCGCGAATCATGTCGCGTTGATTCTCGAAGATCAACCCTTCCTTGCTGCGGACACAATCAATCATCCGGAAGAGCCCATCGTTCTTCTCGCTCACAAAGATAAGTATTTAGTCGAAGAAGCGCGCCGGTGCGTTTCGTTCGAAGTTGATGAACTACCGCCAGTGTTGTCACTCGAAGACTCGCTCTCGAAAAAAGAGATTGTCTGGGGCGAGGATAATGTTTTCAAAACCTTTCGCGTAGACAAAGGCGATATCGATAGCGCGTGGGCCAATGCCGATTTGATCATCGAAGGCGAATACGAAACTGGTGCACAAGAGCAGCTCTACATAGAAAACAATGGCGCGATCGCAATTGCGAATGCCACAGAGGGCGTCACAGTTTGGGCGTCGATGCAGTGTCCCTACTACGTGCATAAAGCGCTCGTAAAACTTTTTGGCTTGCCGGAAGAAAAGATTCGTGTGGTGCAAACGGAAACCGGAGGCGGCTTTGGTGGTAAGGAAGAATATCCATCGTTGATTGCCGGCCATGCTGCGCTGCTCGCCTGGAAGTCCGGTAAGCCTGTAAAGATGATTTACGATCGCGCTGAAGACATGGTGGCAACAACCAAGCGTCATCCTTCACGCACGCGTCATCGAACAGGCGTTACAAAAGACGGCAAGCTGGTCGCAATGGAGATCGACTTCGTTATCGATGGCGGCGCCTACTGCACGTTGTCGCCCGTTGTTCTTTCTCGCGGCACAATACACTCAGCCGGTCCGTATGTTTGTCCAAACGTGCGCATCAACAGCCGCGCTGTGGCGACAAACTATCCTCCGCATGGCGCATTCCGAGGCTTCGGTGCGCCGCAAAGTATCTTCGCTCTCGAACGGCAGCTCGATAGGGTTGCCGTCGCGGTTGGACTAACGCCCGAGGAGTTTCGTCGCAGGAACTTCATCCACGAAGGTGAAACCACAGCGACGAGTCAGGTGATTCGTGAACGCGTCGATATGGACGGCTTGTTGAATCGAGCGTTCGAACTTTCTGACTATCATGCTAAGCGAGAGCGCTTCAAAAAAGAGAATGCGAATGGGTCGGGCCGTCGAAAACGAGGGATTGGTTTCGCAACGTTCATGCACGGCGCTGGCTTTACTGGTTCGGGTGAGGTTTACCTGCAATCCGTCGTCAGTGCTGAAGCAACCAGTGAAGGACGTGTGCGTATTCTTGCGGCGAGCACGGAAATCGGCCAGGGCACAAATACGATCTTTTCACAGATCGCCGCCGAGGCTTTGAGTCTCGATTTCGATTTGATTGAAGTGGTACAGCCGGATACGAGCAATGTGCCCAACAGTGGACCAACTGTCGCTTCGCGAACCGCGATGGTCGTTGGCAAACTAGTTGAGTCGTCGGTGATCGGTTTGAAGCAAACTTTAATAGGCGCGGGCTTGTTGAGTGAGTCATATAACGAGCAGGATTTTCGGAAGGCGTGCGCAGAGTACATTAAGAACTTCGGCCCGCTGCGCTCGTCGAGTAAGTATGAGCCTCCACCAAACGTGCATTGGGACGACGAGAAGTATCAGGGCGATGCTTATGGAGCGTATGCGTGGGCGGTGTATGTTGCCGAAGTTGTATTCGACGAACTAACTTACGAAGCGCGTGTAGAAGACTTTGTCGCACTACAGGAAGTTGGTCGCGTTATTAATCCGACACTCGCAGCCGGACAAATTGAGGGCGGCGTTGCGCAGGCCATTGGATTCACGTTGTTCGAGAACGTTGTTTGGGAAAACGGCCGCATGCTGAACAATCAGATGACGAACTACATCATTCCAACACCGGCCGACATTCCGCCGATCCGCGTATATTTCGAAGAGAATCCCTACGCGTATGGACCAGGCGGCGCGAAGGGTATCGGTGAGTTGCCGATGGATGGAGCAGCGCCGGCAATCCTGAACGCGCTTGAGAATGCAACAGGCATCAGCTTCAACCGGGTACCCTTGATGCCTGAAGAGATGATGCGAGAGGTTTGTGGCGCGAAGTAACCTCATTCACCCCAGGCTTTAGCCTGGGGATCGAACAGTCAGAAGGTCAAGAGAACCGTTTTAACGCGTTTCCATCTTCTGCGGTTAGATCCAGCTGAAACCGTTGAAACGGTTGCCCAATCTTCTTCACGGCCGTGAACCCCGGGCTAAAGCCTGGGGAGAATGAGAAGTTGAAATGCAGATGCTCGGTTTAGTTGAATGACAAACGTGTCAACAAACACAATCAGTCTTAGCTTTACTGTTAACGGAGAGTCCAAAACTGTTGAAGCCTTTCCACTCTCGCGCTTGCTCGATGTGTTGCGCGAACAGCTACAACTGAGCGGAACCAAAGAAGGTTGTGGTGAAGGGGAATGCGGAGCGTGCACCGTCGTACTCAACGGAGAGATCGTTAACAGCTGTCTGGTTCCGATGGCCCAGGTTGAAGGAGCTCAAATCAGAACAATCGAAGGTGTCGCGATGGGTGATGACCTGCATGCTGTGCAGCAGGCATTTATTGAACACGGCGGCGCTCAATGCGGAATCTGCACGCCGGGAATGGTGTTAGCTGCCGTTGACTTATTATCACGCAATCCAAACCCGACCGAGGATGACATTCGCACAGGCTTAGCGGGCAATCTCTGTCGCTGCACCGGCTATATGAAGATTTTTGAATCCGTCGTTCGCGCTTGTCAGAAATAATGTCCTCTGCGCAACCTCCGCGTCCTCTGCGCCTCGGCGGTTATGTTGGTTGAAGCATCACCGCGGAGACGCAGAGATCGCGGAGGTTGCGCAGAGAGTTGGAACCGCAACGCGAACCGGTTAAATGCGGCATACTATCAGTCGTTTCGCGAGATGGTCTGTTAAAATTGCAAAGATTCCAGTCTGACTCGGAATAGTGCGCGCTTACATCCCCAGCTACCAGCTAGTCACTCCCCAGTCGCTCGACGAAGTTCTGTCGTTGTTAGCCAGGGAACCACGCAAGTGGAAACCATTCGCCGGCGGCACGGATTTGATGGTCCTGCTGGAAGCGGGCAAGCTTACTCATCGGAGCTATCTCAACATCTTGCCGCTTCAAGAGCTCCGCCAAATCGAAGTAGACGAAACTCACGTCACACTCGGCGCCCTTTCTACGTATACTGAGGTTCAGAAAAACGTGGTGCTCGTTGAAGAGTTTCCCATGTTGTGCCAGGCGGCAAGCGAAACCGGGGGCCTCGCAATTCAAAACCGCGGCACGCTCGGCGGCAACATCATCAATGCTTCTCCAGCAGCAGACTCGCCGCCGGCTCTTCTTGCATACGATGCTCAACTGGAGTTGTCTTCAACCGTCGGTGTGCGTTGGATACCGTATGAGGGTTTTCATACCGGATACAAGCAAATGGGAATTCGCGACGATGAACTACTCACGCGAATTCGTCTACCTCGTTCCAAAGAGCCGTTCATTCATTACTATCGAAAGGTTGGAACACGAAAGGCTCAAGCGATTTCAAAAGTATGCTTCGCCGGCGTGCTTCGCCAGAGCGGACAACAGGTCGAGGAAATCCGGATCGCCGTTGGCAGCGTTGCACCGATTCCGTTGCGATGTTCAAAAACGGAGAAGGTGCTTCGCGGTCAAACGATTAATGACAAACTGGTTGAAGTGGCAGTAAAAGAGTTCTCCAGAGAGATCTCGCCAATAGATGACATTCGATCGACAAAGAACTACAGGCAGCGGGTCGCGGAAAACCTGCTTGCAGATTTTCTATCCCTTGAGCCTCAGTAAGCGGAGAAACCGATGACAAACTACCCTGATATCCCTTTCAAACGTAACGCAGTTGAACCGATGACGTGTTTAAGAGAAGGCTTCGACCGCATTAAGGACAAGTACTGGTTCTTTGTAGGTCTGACCTTCGTCGCGATTCTTATTGGCAGTGCTGTGCCGTTAGGGATTCTGCTGGGTCCGATGATGTGCGGCTTATACATGACGTTCTTCATGAAGCGATTGGGCCAACCGATTGAGTTCGGCACGCTTTTCAAAGGATTCGATCATTTCGGTCAAAGCGTAATTGCCACACTAATCCATGTCGTTCCGATTGTGATCATCGTCGTGCCCGCTTATTTACTCTTCTACGTGGGATTCATCGTGACGATAGCGGCGAGCGGCGACAGCCAGGAACCAAATCCTACTGCGATGTTCGGTTTTCTCGGATTCATGATCTTATTTTGGCTCGCGATTGTGCTTGTCATAATCGTCGTATCCATCCTGTTCACTTTTTCCTACCCGTTAATTGTCGACCGGCGTCTACAAGGAATTGATGCAGTGAAGCTGAGTGCCCGAGCCGCACTGGCGAACTTCTGGAGGCTGCTCGGCCTTTCGTTGATTACTGGCTTGATGGGATTCGTTGGCGTCTTGATGTGTTACGTTGGAGCGTTCCTCGTTATGCCAATCTCCTATTCAGCCCTCGCCGTTGCTTATGAGCAGGTGTTTGGTATCAGCAACACTCCGGTCCAACCGAACATACCTCCACCGCCGCCCAGTTTTAACTGAGCAACCATGGACGCGGATCTGATTATTCGCGGGCGGAATGTCGTACTGCCAGACGCCATAGCGCCCGCTTCAATTCACATTGCAGATGGATTAATAATCAATGTTGGCCCATACGACGGTCCAACTGGCGACTGCGATGTGATCGATGTCGCAAGTCCGGCCGTTGTCATGCCGGGACTGGTAGATACTCACGTTCACGTAAACGAACCTGGTCGAACCGAGTGGGAAGGCTTTTACACAGCAACGCGAGCCGCCGCTGCCGGCGGCACCACGACATTGATCGACATGCCTTTGAACTCGATACCCGCCACAACAACTGTTGCTGCGTTCCGCACAAAATTAAAAGCGGCCGAAGACAAATGCCACGTCGACGTTGGGTTCTGGGGCGGCGTCGTGCCTGGAAATACGAACCAGCTCGAAGGTCTCTTCGGTGCAGGCGTTGTTGGCTTCAAATGTTTTCTCGTTCCTTCGGGCGTTGACGAGTTTCCGCACGTCGCCGAGCAGGACCTTCGACTCGCGATGCCCGAACTAACACGGCTCGGCGCACTCTTGATCGTTCATGCCGAGTTGCCTCATGAATCAGACGAGGTGAATGGAAAGGATCCCACTCTTTACGACACATTCCTCTCATCGCGGCCATGCGCAGATGAAAACAAGGCAATCAAATTAATGATTCGACTAAGCCGCGAGTTTGGCACTCGCGTGCACATCGTGCATCTGTCCTCGGCCGAAGCCTTGCCGATGCTTCGAGAAGCGCGGGCATCAGGCGTCAAGATCTCAGCCGAGACGTGCCCACACTATTTGCACTTTGTGTCTGAGAGTATTGCTGCGGCTTGCACTGAGTTTAAATGTTGCCCACCGATTCGGGATCTAGATAATCGCGAACAACTTTGGCATGGTCTTGTTGATGGAACTATCGAAACGGTTGTTTCGGATCATTCACCGTGTCCAACGGAGATGAAATTGAGGGAACAAGGCGACTTCATGCAGGCGTGGGGTGGAATTTCATCTCTGCAATTACGTTTGCCGATTGTTTGGACAGAAGCGCGACGCCGCGGACTATCGATACTGGACCTCAGCAGATGGCTTTGCTACGAGCCGGCGCGGCTGATTAATCTTCACCATCGCAAAGGCTCGATTGCTCTGGGCCAGGATGCCGACTTGATCGTGTGGGATCCTGAGGCAGAGTTCACGGTAAGTTCCGAGATGCTTTATCACCGAAACAAACTGACGCCTTACGACGGTGAAGTACTCTCTGGTCTTGTACAAAAAACATTTTTGCGTGGGCAAAAGATATATGATGGCGGCGAGTTCTTTGCTGAAAACTCCGGCAGTCTTTTGCTGCTGGAGCCATGATTGGTCAATGTAATAACGATGAAGTGAGTAACACCGTCGCGGTCGCGGTGGTGCTATTCAGTACCATTCGCGGTAGCGGATGGTACTGAATAGCAGCCACGAGCTCCAGACTCGTCGGGATACTGACTTCATGACACTGCATTGACCGATGGACGCATAGATCTGAAAGCGAGGTAACATGCCTGATATTGAATGGGCGTCAACCGAAGAT
>Ga0157380_10001647_pt1 | contig 14705 bp, 10 predicted proteins | sample S35metaG_FD_119757 | JGI IMG/M metagenome (GOLD analysis project Ga0157380, IMG submission 119757) | Switchgrass rhizosphere microbial communities from Kellogg Biological Station, Michigan, USA - S3-5 metaG | ecosystem: Host-associated > Plants > Roots > Rhizosphere > Soil | place: USA... | reverse complement strand
GTAAGCGATATCGATAAACCAATAGCACTCCATAATGAATAACGGCCACCAACCCAATCCCAGAATTCAAACATATTTACTTTGTCTATTCCAAATTTTGTCACTTCTTTTTCATTGGTAGACAAGGCAGCAAAATGTTTTGCGACATGTGTTTCATCCTTGGCCATTTTTAAAAACCATTCTCTTGCTGTATGCGCATTGGTCATGGTTTCCTGCGTAGTGAACGTTTTGGAGGCAATAAGGAAAAGAGTTTCTTCAGGGTTTACTTTTTTTAATGTTTCAGCGATGTGCGTGCCGTCGACATTAGAAACAAAAAAAGCCTCTATCCCTTCAACCCAATATGGCTTTAGCGCTTCTGTAACCATATACGGACCGAGATCGCTGCCACCAATACCAATATTGACAATGTATTTAATTTTTTTGCCACTATAACCTTTCCAATCTCCATTGTGTATTTTATTGGAGAACTGTTTCATTTGTTCTTTAACCCGGAGCACGTCTTCCATTATATTCTTACCTGCAAATTTTACAGGTAACCCGGAAAAGTTGCGCAGAGCAGTATGAAGTACCGCACGGTTTTCTGTCTCGTTTATTGCTACTCCATCAAACATTGCAGTTGATGCCTCTTTTAAATTGCATTCGTTTGCCAGTGCAATCAATGCTTTTAATGCTCCATCATCAATAATGTTTTTTGAAAGATCAAATACGATATCATCAAAAGAGAAACTAAGTTTTTTAAAACGGTCAGCATCCTCTTTAAATAAATTTTTTATGTGCGTTTTTTTTAAACGCTCTGAATTCTGCTGTAATACACTCCAGGCTTTGGTTGATGTTGGGTTGATGTGTGGGAACATTCTAAAATAATTTTGTTCTTAATTAGTCAAAGTTGGTTAATAGTTTCTATTGTTTTTTCTGCTTTTGCAGAATCGATATCTAAATGTACGACCAGCCTCACCTGGGTAGGAGAGATGGCATAAGATAAAATACCTTCTTCTTTTAGCCTGGCAACAAAAGATGCAGACGTGAATTTATCTTTTACTTCAAAAATTACAATATTGGTTTCCACCGGTAAGATAGTTCCGACAAAATCTTTTTTGTCAAGAGCATTTGCAATTTGCCTCGCCAAATCATGATCTTGTTGCAAGCGATGAATATTATTTTGTAAAGCATAAATTCCTGCTGCTGCTAAATAACCTGCCTGCCGCATGCCGCCACCGAATACTTTTCTTATTCGTCTCGCTTTTTTTATAAAATCTTTTGTGCCCAGCAGAAGACTGCCCACGGGGGCGCCCAACCCTTTACTCAGGCAAATAGATATGCTATCAAAAATGTTCCCATAATCTTCAGGAGTTTCTTGTTTCGCCACCAATGCATTAAACAGCCTCGCCCCGTCTAAATGCAAACGCAGGCCGCGTTTCTTACAAACCTGTTGTATTTTTTTTATCTCTTCCAAATCATAACAGCTACCACCTCCCCGGTTGGCTGTATTTTCAAGGCTCACCAGGGTGCTATTAGCCCGATGAACATCTTCCGGGTTTATTCCTTCTTCCACCTGTGATGCCGTTATTCGGCCTCTATTTCCATTGATAAGTTTTACAGATGCTCCTGAATTAGAAGCAATACCACCGCCCTCATATTGATATATATGTGAGCCTGCTTCGCAGATTACTTCATCCCCCGGTTGGGTGTGGCATTTTATAGCTATTTGGTTGGTCATAGTGCCTGAAGGACAGAAAACGGATGCCTCCATTCCAAACATTTCTGCGGAAAGCTTTTCTAATTCGTTAACGGCAGGATCATCACCCAAAACATCATCTCCAACTTTGGCTTTCATCATGGCATCGAGCATAGAAGGAGTGGGGTGGGTAACCGTATCGGAACGGAAATCAATGATCATGGAATAGTTTGCTGCAAGATAACAAGAGCATACATATAAAAATTTGCCTGCCGCTTAACTCAAAAATTTACCAGTCAACCAAAAACAAAAATCTTTTGTAACCTCTTTTTAAGTCCTACGTCACATCCATTGTTCGTTCCTTACCAATTATCATTAAAAATCACCGTTAACTATAAAATAAGGTAGTATGTTACACATAGTACCTATGTTTGACATGAAATCATTAAAAACAAGTACTAAACATAAGCTCATGAAGAAGATTTTAAACTCGTTGATAATTATTGCAATAGCGAGTTTTTCGACCGACCTCCAGGCTCAAAACACCGGGGGAAAAATAAAAGGACAGGTTATAGATGGCAGCCAAAAAACTGTTGAAGCAGCGACTATCTCCCTATTAAATGCTAAGGATTCCTCTGTAGTAAAATTTTCAGTAGCCAATAAAACTGGCAATTACCAGTTCGAAAATATACCTGTTGGGCAATACATGATCTCAGTATCGGCTGTAGGACATAATAAAGGTTATTCAGAAAAAGTGGAAATTAAAAATGACGAAACCAATATTTTAAAAACAATTGAATTAGTTCCGCAGCCAAAAGGGATGGCGGGAGTAACCGTTACTTCTACCAGGCCGTTTATTGAACAAAAAATTGACAGGACAATTATTAATGTAGAAGCATCTGTTACTAATGCCGGTGCAACAGCACTTGATGTTTTGGAAAAATCGCCTGGAGTAACTGTTGACAAAGACGGCAATATTAGCCTGAAAGGAAAACAGGGAGTGATGGTAATGATGGACGGCAGGCCTACCTATTTAAGTGCAGCCGAATTAACTAATTACCTGAAAAATTTACCTGCAAGTGCTATTGATCAAATTGAAATTATGACCAATCCGCCTGCGAAATATGATGCGGCTGGCAATGCTGGTATTATCAATATAAAAGCGAAAAAGAACAAACAACAAGGATTTAATGGAAGTTTTAATGCCAATTATGGACAGGGTAAGTATTGGAAAGGCAACACTGGTATAAATCTTAATTATAGAACAGGCAAAGTAAACTTATTTGCAAATGCCAATGCCAGTGAGTGGAATGGCTTCCAGACATTAACCATTCATCGCCGGTTTAAAGATGATGCAACGCAAGAAACAAAGGCAATTTTCGACCAGGTTTCTGATATGCTAAACAGCAGTAATTATTATAGCTTAAAACTTGGAGCAGATTTTTACGTAAGCAAAAACACAACAGTTGGATTTGTAACAACCGGTTTTTTAAATCCTGAAAAATATAGCAGCAACACCACAAGCTACCTGCAGAATGCTAACAATAAAGTAGATTCTATTGTGTATGCTTCTAGCCAGAATGAAAATAAGTGGAAGAACGGAAGTGTCAATTTGAACATGCGCCACCAATATGATTCAACCGGAAGAGAGTTAACTGCAGATGTAGATTATGTTACTTATGAGTCAAACAACAATCAATCTTTTTCCAACACGAGTTATAATCCTTCCTGGTTAAAAAAAGGTGAAGAAAAGCTCCGTGGAAATTTGCCGGTAGCAATTGATATTTATTCTGCAAAACTTGATTATACGCACCCGCTAAAAAAAGATGCAAAGTTTGAAGCAGGTTTAAAAACAAGCTACGTGCATACAGATAATGCAGCAAACTATTATAATGTTTTTATCGATGCTGAATCCATAGACTTTAATAAAACCAATCACTTTCTATATAAAGAAAATATTAATGCAGGCTATGTAAATTACAACAGGCAGTTTAAAAAATTTGGAGTGCAGGCTGGGTTACGCTATGAACATACTTCATATAATGGAAAGCAACATGGTAATCCGCAGCGGGTTGATTCATCCTTTAGCAGAAGTTACGGTAATTTATTTCCTACCATTTACGTAAGTTATAAGGCTGATAAAAACAATCAGTGGGCTGTTAATTATGGAAGACGCATCAGTCGCCCGGCTTACCAGAATTTAAATCCTTTTTTATTCTTTATTGATAATTACACTTACCAGGCAGGTAATCCTTTTATCAAACCACAATATTCAGACAATGTAGAGCTAACCCATACTTTCAAAAGTATATTAACCACCACATTAAACTATAGCTATACAAAAAACCTGATGACCGAAACTTTTGAGCAGGTAAAAAGCCTGAACGGTTCGGATGATTATGCAACTATAGTTCGCAATGGAAACATAGGTAAAAGAAATTCTGCCGGTGTATCCTTAAGTGCACAAGTACCTATCAAAAAATGGTGGACGGGTATTTTCTATTCCAATCTTAACTACAGTAAATTCAGTGGAGAGCTATACGGAGAGTACCTGAATATTGATGCCATCAATGTAACATTCAATGTTAATAACCAATTCAAACTTAATAATGGTTGGAGCGCTGAGCTAAGTGGATGGTATAGAACCAAGGGTATTGAAGGGCAAATTATGATCGAACCAATGGGTTCTGCTTCGGTTGGCGTAAGCAAACAAATACTAAAACAAAAAGGCAGTTTGCGATTGAATGTCAGAGATGTGTTTTACACACAATTTCCCCGCGGTCATATCAACTTCCAAAATACAGAAGCTTATTTTGAGAACAGGAGAGACAGCCGCGTAGCAAACCTTACATTTTCTTATCGTTTTGGTAAGCCAATTAAAGATCAACGCCAGAGAAGAAAGGTTGGTGGAGCAGATGATGAGCAAAACAGGGTGAAAGTTGGCAGCGGCAGCTAATAGCGGATAAGAAATAGTGATCGGGATCGAAAGACCTTATGAAATTTTAACAACTAATGTTTTTCATGGGCTCTATAAACCGTTTGTGTATTGATCATAAAATTGTCCCTTTCAAAACATCATAACAAGCGCTGTCACAAACGATTTGAGCGACTGCCGAATTAGATAAATATTTACATCAACTACCAACATTTATATATGAGACAAATAATTACACTATTGGCTGCACTAATCGTCTCTGTCAGTTCAATAGCCCAGTCAAAAGGTTCTGTGTCAGGGAAAATTACTGATCAACAAAATAAGCCGATGCCGTCCGCAACAGTCTCCTTGCTAAAAGGAAAAGATTCATCGGTTGTAAAGTTTACTGTTACAGATAAGGCAGGAATTTATCAATTTGAAAATATTACGTCCGGGCAATATCTGGTTTCAATTACAGCTGTGGGTCATGCAAAAAATTTTTCAAAGAAAATAGAAGTAACTGACCAGCCGATTTCTTTAGAAGCTATTGAGCTTTTGCCGCAAGCAAAATCGCTGGGTGGTGTTACAGTCACTTCTAATAAACCATTAATTGAACAAAAGATTGATAGAACGGTTGTCAATGTGGAAGCCTCCGTAACTAATGTAGGAAGCAGCGCTTTGGAAGTGTTAGAAAAATCTCCCGGGATAACAGTTGACAGAGATGGAAACATAAGCCTGAAGGGAAAAGAAGGCGTTATTGTTTTGATCGATAATCGTCCTACTTATTTATCTGGCCCAGACCTGGCAAATCTGCTACGCAGTATGCAGGCAAGTCAATTAGATCAAATTGAAATTATGACGAATCCGCCTGCAAAATTTGATGCAGCGGGAAATGCCGGCGTTATCAATATCAAAACCAAAAAGAATAAACAATTTGGTTATAATGGAAGCGCTACTGTAGGATATGGTCAATGGAAGTATCCTAAATTCAATGAATCTGTAAACTTTAATTATCGCAAGAACAAGGTAAATTTCTTTACAAATCTTGGCCATAATTATGGAGAAAGCTTCGGGGTACTTAATATAAAAAGAAATTTTCGGGAGAAGGATACTAAAGGGTTGATCTCTTCTTTTGACCAGGAGACCAAAAGAAAAAGCAATAGCAACACATTTAACGGAAAAGTTGGCATGGATTATTTTGCCGGGAAAAACACAACTTTTGGAATAGTAGTTACAGGCTTTACAAGTGATCAAAACAGGACCAACAATACATACACGGATATATTTGAAACCAAAACAGGAACTCTTTCCAAACAGTCGGGTGTTTCCAAAGAAGAACAGGAGTGGAAAAATTTCAGTACCAACCTTAATTTTCGCCAGGTGCTGGACACTACAGGCGAAGAATTGACGGCCGACCTGGATTTCATTAGGTACAATTCGGACAATGCAACAGCACTTTTGAACTATTATTTTGATGGTGGCGGAGCAATAACAAGCAGGCCGGATACTTTAATAGGATCGTTACCCCAGGACATCAAAATTTACAGTGGTAAAATGGATTACCTGCGGCCGTTGAAAAAGGGAGCAAAATTTGAAGCTGGAATAAAAAGCAGCATTGTAAAAACCGATAATAATGCTGGGTATGATAGTGTATTGAATGGTGCGATAGTGCATGATTATAACCGAAGCAACTATTTCATTTATGAGGAAAATATCAACGCAGCCTATGGAAACCTGAGTGGTTCGCTGAGCAAAAAATGGAATGCCCAACTAGGTTTGCGATTGGAAAATACGAACTCAAGAGGCAACCAGGTAACCACTTCGGAAAAATTTGAAAGACATTACACGCAATTATTTCCCACGGCTTATTTACAGTACCTGGCAAGCAAGAACAATAGTTTTGTATTAAACTATGGTAAAAGGATTCGTCGTCCCAATTATCAAAGCCTGAATCCATTTATAAGTTTTCTTGACCGGTATACCTACCAACAAGGCAATCCAAATCTAAAACCGCAATTCAGCCATAATATTGAATTAAGCAATACGTATAAAAACTATTTTACAACAACCCTTAATTATTCACGCACTACCGATATTATACAGGAAGTGATTGAGCAGAATGAAGAAAAAAGTGAAACATATGCAAGACAGGCAAATATTGCAAAACAACGCCAGTTCGGAATTTCGTTCAACACCTCAAAACCTATTACCAAATGGTGGTCAAGTAATGTTTTTGTAAATGTATTTAACAACAAATTTGATGGGCTAGTTAATAATACTCCTATTTCTATTGAAGCGACTACCCTGGTTTTGAACGGCTCCCAGCAGTTCAAATTTGCAAAGACCTGGAATGCCGAAGTAAGTGGTTTCTTTAGAACACCCGGTATTGAAGGTGTAATTCAAACCCAGGCTATGGGCATGGTGTCACTGGGCTTTGGTAAACAGGTAATGAAAGGAAATGGAAATATCAGGATGAACATTCGTGATGTGTTGTATCTGCAACAGTTTCAGGGAAAAATTCAATACGGCAATGTAGATGCGAGCCTTAGCGGACGAAATGAAAGCCGTGTAGTTAACATGAGTTTTACTTATCGCTTTGCTAAGGGCAAAATAAATGGAACTCCAAAAAGAAGGGCCAGCAGTGCAAGTGACGAACAAAGCCGCGTAGGAGCTGGCAACTAATCTTTAGTTTCTAAATGGCAATCGTTGTTTTATATAGCAGGCTTTGTCTTGAAGTTTGACAAAGAACTTCGGCCCCTTTTTCCAGAGGGGCCTTTTTACTATTTCCATGGTTACAGGTAATCAGCACTCTTGCACAAATCTATTGCTCCATTTTTTTTCTGGACGATGAACGGATTGCGACGCAACAGGCGATGCTATGAAATATTGAAGCTGGTATTAAACTTAATGCCTCCACAAATCTGACCTATAAAATGTGCATGCAATCCGCGATAAAAATCGTAAATCTGCACTCGAAATCTAATTCTATCATTTTGTAAAATCTTATTATGCCCTCGTTTGATATAGTTAGTAAAGTAGATATGCAGGCTATGGACAATGCTGTTAACATTACTAAAAAGGAAATCAGCAACCGGTTTGATTTTAAAGACGCACCCGTAGAGATTGATTTTAATAAGAAAGATTCAAAAATTGAAGTAGAATCCGGGAGTGATATGCAAATTCGCCAATTGGTTGATGTACTGATATCGCGATCGATGAAACAGGGTATTGACGCTGCGGCGCTTGATGTTTCGAAAGAGCCATATCAAAGTGGTAAGACGGTGAAAAAAGAAATAGCTGTAAGAAATGGTCTAAAGCAGGAAGATGCTAAGAAGATTGTAAAGCTGATAAAGGATGCAGGATTAAAGGTACAGGCTCAAATAATGGATGACACGGTGAGGGTAACAGGGAAGAAAATCGATGATCTGCAGGAGGTAATTCAATTATGCAAAACCTCCAATCTGGGGCTTCCTATGCAATATATTAACATGAGAAGCTAAAATTAACAACCTTATCTTTTGGCTAAAAAGAGATTTTGCCCTAGTTTTGCGCCTCAATTTGATTTTTATGAAACAAGGTCTTCATCCTGAAAGTTATCGTTTTGTAGTGTTTAAAGATATGAGCAATGGCCATAGTTTTTTGAGCCGTTCAACTGCTTATACAAAAGAAACCGTGAAATGGGAAGATGGTAATGAGTATCCGCTGGTTAAACTGGAAATTTCTAATACATCTCATCCTTTTTTTACCGGTAAAAATGTATTGGTTGATACAGCAGGCCGTATTGACAAATTCAAAAAGAAATACGCAAAGAAAGATTAAGTATTATTGTTTTCGCCACGATATTATCCCGCCTGCAAGCGGGATTTTTTATTTTTATACCTAAAGGACGGGCATGAAAAAAATTGTTTTTACAGAAGAGTTTTGTCAGCCAGAAAATTTATTTCCATTAACCCTAACTCGCCACGTGCAGGATATTCGTGTAGGAATTTTGACGATCAGGGAAAAATGGGAACTGGCGCTTGGTTTACCTTCTTTTGATAAACACGAAGGGGATTACAAGGATCTGGATAAAGCTGTTACAATAGATGAATCGATTGGCAATGACATCATTTATCTCATTCATGGAAATGTGCTACCGACAATAAAGCTTATAAAACAGATAAAGAAACTAAGTCATGGAGAATTTATTTCTGTGGGTGATACAGAAAGTATAGCCTACTGCATTTCAAAAAAAGAAATACTTAACGAACATAGAATTAAAGTAGGAAAGGCTATAGAACTGGAGCATGAAATAAAGGAGATTAACTTTCCCTGGGATATTGTGCAATTAAATGCATGGGCAATTGATCAGGACGTGGAGCTACTGAAAAAATCCAAAAAATTTGAAAAACTACCCGCTACGAATAGAGCAATTCATCCATCGAGGATATTTATTGAAAAAGGAGCACATGTTGAACACAGCATCTTGAATGCGAGTTATGGGCCAATATATATCGCAAAGGATGCAGAAGTGATGGAAGGATGTATGCTTCGCGGTCCATTAGCAATTTGCGAGGGAGCTACTATAAAGATGGGAACAAAAATTTATGGCGCTACAACGATTGGCCCTGGCTCTGTAGTAGGGGGTGAGATTAAGAACAGCGTTTTCCTTCGCTATTCTAATAAATCGCATGATGGATACATTGGAGATGCAGTAATAGGAGAATGGTGCAACCTGGGAGCCGGTACTTCCTGCTCTAACATCAAAAACACCGCTTCCGACATAATGGTGTGGACTCCCAAAGGTTTGGTTAATGCAGGCATGAAATGCGGAGTGGTTATGGGTGATTATTCACGTACAGCAATTAATACTTCTATTAATACAGGTACCATCGTTGGTGTAAGCAGCCACGTTTATGGAAACGGGTTAACACCAAAATATATTCCCAGTTTTTCGTGGGGCAGTGAAGGGGTGGAGCGTTACGAATTTGAAAAAGCAATGTCAAATATCGCTAAGTGGAAAGCACTAAAAAAACAAGTTGTATCAGAAAGCGAAAAGTTTATTTTGAAACATATCTTTGACCACCATTAAAACCATCCATGAGAAAACAAATTGCCGCTGCTAACTGGAAGATGAATTTATCCTACCAGCAAGCCGAAAAATTATTAGATGAGATTTTAGGCGCTAAAATCAAATTGACTCCAAAACAACTAACCATTTTTGCCGTACCATTTCCGTACCTCATTTTGGCGAATAGTGCAGTATCTGGTTCTGAAAATTATTTTATTGCCGCACAAAATTGTTATGATAAAATAAATGGTGCCTATACCGGGGAGGTCTCCATTACCATGCTGGAATCAATAGGTATTAAATATTGCATTGTCGGCCATAGCGAAAGACGGGAATATTTTGGTGAGAACAATAAAGTACTTGCAGATAAATTAAACCTTTGCCTGCAATATGAAATAACGCCAATTTTTTGTTGTGGTGAACCCTTGCCTGTAAGAGAGAAAGAGGAGCAGAATTCATATGTTCAAAACCAATTGGAAGAATCCCTTTTTCACTTAACGGAGGATGAAGTAAAGAAGGTGGTTATTGCCTATGAACCGATTTGGGCGATAGGTACAGGGAAAACTGCAACTACAGAACAAGCGCAGGAAATGCATAAATATCTACGTTCTGTAATAGCATCAAAATACGGGGCAAAACCAGCTAATGAGATTTCCATTTTATATGGTGGTAGTGTAAAAGCAAATAACGCCGTTGAATTATTTGCTTGTCCTGATGTAGATGGCGGCCTCGTAGGCGGCGCATCTTTATCTGGCAACGAGTTTATAAAAATTATTCAAGCTCTGAAAAAATAAAATCTCCGGCAGGATATTATATAGCGATTACACGGGAGAGCCAGTTTTTAATAAACTTCCTTAACATACGTGTAATAATAAATGGTAAAGACATCTATACACTGGTGCCTCAAAAACCGGTGCTCATTTCCCTTGATAAAAACAATGCAAAGCTTGTAGCAACAGATGGCTTTCATTATACCAAAACCCTGGACTTAGTTTTCCCGTTTCCCCAAATTTATCAGGTTAAAGTAGAATGTGCGATAGACAATAATTTATTGATTACAGGAGTTGTGTTGCTTGTGATCTTTGCTTTGGTTGGTCTTGTATCGGATTTAGTATTCCTGCGGGTATTGAGTTTTGTTCCTATTTTGTATTTTTTGTTTTTGTATTATATAAACCGGAGAGAGTTTATAAGGATAAGGGTAGATTAGTTTTAGAAAGTAGCATCATGGAGGCTACATATTTTTAACAATAATCTCCAAGGGGACATTGCCCATTTTTGCAGCCATTTGAGAAAAGCTACTATAAAAAGAACCTAGGATTTTTTTGCTTTGGCTCAAGCAATAAAGGTCTATTAAAGCAAAAATAATACCCTCGGTAGTGTTCCTGGTTCGTTGAGAAGTTCCACTAAAAATTTTTTCACCATATATGTTTTCCAAAATGTCGAATACTTCCTGGGAGTCTGTCGAAATGTAGAATTTTACTGTGGGTAACTCCTCCAATAAAGCATTCATCTTTTCAATGAAAAGTTCGAACGGAGAATTCTCTATCGCTGGTGTACTATCAGTTCTCCTTATGTGAACGCCAATAAACTCTCCATATGGCTCCAGAATCTTTATAGCTTTCTCTTTAATACTCTTTTTCACAATAACTGGAAAGGATTGAGATACAAAACAAAATTCATAACATGTTTCTATGTATACTTTATTGTTTGATTTTGCTACTGTGCTAAAAAAAGTTTCTTCAGGCTTTGGGGTTCTATCATCGTTAAGATAAAATCTTATCTCATTATCATACAGTCTTATGTTAAAGATTAATTTTCCAAACCATGAAAGGACCCTATAAATAATTTTTCTCCTTATCTTAAAAAATAAATCATCGCCTGAACAATTTATGTTAATGATCTTTACCGTCTTCAATGGTTCGAAACATTCTTCATAATACGCATTCAGAATATTATTTTTCTCCCATAGTATGATCAGTCGGGCATCATGCTTTAATGCATAGCCGGCGGCCGTTTCTATAACACGCATTCTATTTGCTAATCCACCTAAGGGTCTTACAATTAGTGTTTTCATTTCTTAGATTAAAGCATCCACTATGTGCGTCATTTTTTGACCAATACAAATATGCCACATCCATACTGACATCCAAAATTGGACTGCATTGCTTCGGGGGTTATAGCTACATCTTCATGTAGGTTGTTATTGTCATCCACATAAGAAAAACTAACCAGGTTGAATTTGTCGAAAAGTATTTTAGACAGATACTCAATATTAAAAATTCTATGCGCATTAAATTCTATCCTCTGTGCACCGATTGGAACAGAGAAATAGAATGTTCCTCCTTTTTTTAATATTAAATATATATTCTCCAGCGCCTTGATGTGACCATAAGCATCCATTGTGTCGTTGTATCTTCCCAAACCAAAATGCTCAATAGCATGTAGGGACGACAAAGAATTTGTATAATCCCTTAAATCTGCTTCGATGTCTTTCATTAAATCAGCCTGTATGTACTTAACATTAGAAATTTTTTTTGACATAGGCCTTATATCAAAAACTTCTATCTCCCGGTAAGCAGCGACATGAGCAACAAATCCATCTATTCTTGAGCCAATGTCAATATGCCTTTCAGGTTTGTTCTTAAAAATTTTTTGTGCAACTAAAAGATCCTGGTGAAAATAATGAAAAGGCAAATGTCCATTCTCTCTGCTTTTCTCAGCTGTGATAGGATAAAATTTTCCAAAGGGAAAATTCAAGTCGTGTTTTAATAAAGTCTTTAACTTTCTGTAATCTTTTATAAAAGACGGGATGTTTCTCAAATTCTGTATAAATGTATCTTTTGAAAAACCTAAGAAAGTTAAAAGGCCTTGCTTCATCACGAAATATTTAACTATTAAAAATTGTCTGCACCGGCGGGAGAGTAATTGCCAACTTCCTGAATACTATTTTTTAGAATAGGAAAATATTCTTTTAAGAAAAAATAATAAAAAAACCCTCCTGAGAGAGAATTAACCAGAAGCATCATAAAATTATTCATACCGCTATTTTTTACCAGAATACATACAGCTAGAAAAACCATACTCGCCAACAATAATTTTTTTAAAATGGCAGACAGATGCAGGCTCAAAAAGAATGACCAATTTTGTCCTACAAAAAAAATCGTTATTGAGAAATAACTTGCAAAGGTCAGGATTGCTGCTATTTCTACTCTAAAGTGTTTTAGCAAAAGCATATTAAGTACCAAATTTAGTACAGCATGAACACCTACTATAATCGCTACTATCTTAATACGATTAAGTATTTTTAACCGTGTTTCAAAAAAGTTTGCAAAACCGTAAAAATAAATTCCGACAGCAACCCAATTAAATACGGATGAGAACCCTCTAAAATCTTTACCTAAGAGCATATCTGTAAAAATTGAACTATTAAATATAAAAAGACACAGTAACGGAGAGAAAAGCAGTACATATAGCTGGACAATCCTGATATTCGATTGATTATTTTCCTTCGTGCCTAAGTTTTTGATATATGCAGGAAGGAAAATGGTTGTAAAAAGTTGAATGAAAGAAGAAAAACCTACCGTTGCCAAACTATAATTTTGCGAATATTGACCTAATTTTTCTTTGCTTTTATAATGGTCAATAATGAAGCGATCTCCATTATTTAAAACAGTAAAAAAAATGTTTATAATAGTTAGCAGCGCCGAGTATGAAAACAACTTTTTATAATGATTTTTATCAATGGTTACAAAAGAAAACCTTCTTGAATAAAGGGGAGTGAGGTAGAAAAGCAATAATAGACAGTTGGCCAATAAAGTGCTTAGGAAGATACTTACAATATCGAGTCTATAAATAATTACAAAAAGCATTAATAGCAAAAGGTTCAGTAAATTTTGAAAACAAATAAAAAAAGACCATTTGCTTATGTGTCTTTTATACAGCAGGTATGTGATGTACAATGAAATTAGTTGGTTGCTTAGGCTGGAAAAAAAAGCGATTGTTAAAGTAGCTGCGTTATTGGCTATAGTAAAGGATAATGCAAAAGTCGTAGCTCCCGCAAATAAGAATGCAAAAAATAAAATAGGGAGAATCCCGCTTAGCAAAGAGCTATAAGTTTGAAATTTTTTGTCATAGAGATTGCGCCATATTGTGCCATTAACCCATGAAAAAAAAATAATGTCTATATAGGCTAAAACAGAATTGATAAGTGTATAAGCTCCTAATTCTCCTGGTGAAAAAAAATTAGTTAAAAACGGAACTTTAAACAACGCAAAGCAAAAGGCGAAACCATAACCTAAGGAGTAATAAAAAAAAGTCTTCGGCATTTTTTGTTTGCGCATAGATCTGATTCTAATTTACCTTTTGATACCAATCTTAATAATCAATGTTTTTGTATAAATCCAAAAGTTTTACTTTTTCTTTTGCCCAATTATAGTTTGTTGCAACCGCATGCTTTCCGTTTCTACTTTGGATTTCATATAAGTTCTTGTCTGATAAAATTGTTGTCATTGCGCTGGTGATATTTTGCAAATCTCCATAATTAACCAGTGTTCCACATGCAGATTCTTTTACTATTTGGGCCGAAGGTCCATGGTTTGAAAAAATAACTGGTAGGCCAAACGCCATATACTCAAACAGCTTTATCGGAATAAACTTATTATACTTCGGTGTATTATGAAAGATGCCTAGCCCAACTAATGCTTTGCAATAAAAATTGGAAATTTGGCTAAAAGGAACAGCGTCTTTAATCATGACATTTTTTTGAATGCCTAATTCAAATATTAAATGTATAACGTACTCTTTAAAATAACTGGTTTCGAAATTTCCGATGAGTAGAATTTTTATCTGTGGCAATGTTTGTTGTAAGCAAGAGACAGATTTTAGAATTTCTTCTATTCCCCGATTTTTTGAAATTAAACCGGTATAAATGAGGTCATACTCTTTTTCAACTTCTTTATTAAATAAATGCGGTAAGAAATAGCTATAATTATATATGATGTTACTTTTTATCGAAGGTAATTTCTTAGAAAAAAAATCTAAGGTATATTCATCTGTCGCAATTATAT
>Ga0157380_10001644_pt1 | contig 14722 bp, 14 predicted proteins | sample S35metaG_FD_119757 | JGI IMG/M metagenome (GOLD analysis project Ga0157380, IMG submission 119757) | Switchgrass rhizosphere microbial communities from Kellogg Biological Station, Michigan, USA - S3-5 metaG | ecosystem: Host-associated > Plants > Roots > Rhizosphere > Soil | place: USA... | reverse complement strand
TTCAACGGCTTCCTGCGGCAAGGTGTCGGCGATCCGAGGCAGGTACAATTGGCAATAAGATTCACGTTCTAGGATTACGCTGGGAACGCCGGGTAGCGTCCTGGTTTGTAGGGGCGTCCCTCCGTGGGCGCCCCACTCTGAGCGGCGCAAGGAGGAAGATGAGGCGCCCCTCCGTCCACGGAGGGACGCCCCTACGAACTAGGACACCACCGAACGATGTGTTTCAGCGTCCCAATGCAAGTGAAGCACTTTGATCCTGCACGGCAGCAAAGAAGGCACTGAGCTTCGCCTCGTCCAGCTCTCCGTTAGTTCTAACACCGCTGCAAACATCTACGCCAAACGGTCCGACCGTTCTGATCGCGCCTGCAACGTTATCGCTTCGGAGTCCGCCCGCAAGAAAAACTGGAACACGGACTGTCTCGGTAATCTCTCGGCTCACACTCCAATCGTGCGTGCGACCTGTACCACCCAATTCCTTTGTTGGCAGGGATTGATTTCCTGAGTCGAGCAGAATCGCGTCGACGAACGGCGCAACTGAAACCGACTCGGCAATAGACTCACGACCAGTAACGTGTATCACCTGCACTAACGAAACTCCGGGCAATGCCTGGCGCAGTTGTTTGAAACTGCCTCTCTGCAAACGGTCGCAAATCTGAATCGTATTTACGCGTAGACGGCGCTGCTGCTCGATTATGGCTTCAACGTCCTCCTTACAAGTGAGCAGAAACGTGGCCACTGCAGGCGGAACAGTCGCCGCTATCTCGGCTATGAGTTCCTCGGGAATCGGACCTGGACCACTCGGCATTGCCGATACCAAACCGATAGCCGAGGCGCCATGATTTATCGCCATCCAGGCTTCTGCGATGCTAGCGATGCAGCAGATTTTGACGCGGGGAATAGGCATGATTATCTTTGGTCTTTGGTTTTTGGTCTTTGGTCTTTGGTCCAGGATCAACTTCTCATACACCCCAAGCTTCAGCTTGGGGATCAGCGCCGCCGGGTGGATCCCGAAACCGTTTTAACGCTTTTCGCACACGACAACTGCTCTCAAGCTAAACCTCAAAAATGATCCAAGAGCTCCGTCATCCTCTCCAGATAAATATCGGGCTTTGCATTCAACACGCGACTACTGCTCGGATAAGCACTACGCACACCGATGGTCACAACATGTCCTCTTCTACCCATCTCAATGTCTTCAGGTGCATCGCCAACGTAAGCACATTCACTTGAGCTGACACTCAAAGCGCGCATTGCCCGCTCCAAACCTTCGGGGTCCGGCTTCTTATTTACAATGTCTTCGTTACAAACAATTACAGCAAACGCGTCGCTCAAAACCGACTGCTCGACCTCCCGGCACACTCGACTTCTACTACCGCTGGTGACGATACCCAGTTGATAGCCTTTACCATGCAGTGAAAGCAGTGTCGCACCTGCTCCATCAATGAGTTCAGCCGCTTGATCGCCGTAGTGTTGAATCCACAGGTCGTCAGCGGTCTGCCACTTCTCTTTCGGCAGCCCAAGTGCTTCGTAAGTTGAATACCAGTTGGGCGAATACGCGGCCTCGTAAACGTTGCGGGCAAAGGCAACGCCGAGTTCAGCAAAAGTTTTTTCAAATGCGACAAGGCCAAGGTGCGCGGAGTCGGCGAGCGTGCCATCCCAATCGAAGATTAAGGTTTTGACTTGGCCCAACTGATTCATGTGCTTGCGATATGCTTTTCCGGGCTGCGGAACATTTCCTCTAGACGCTGAAGATAGCGCCCGACATGTAATCCATCCACTAACGCGTGATGAACCTCGACTGAAGTGGGCATCACTACGCGGCCCTCCTGTTGGATGAACTTGCCGAACGCTACTTTCGGCACTGAATCTTCCCTTCCCCAGTTTCGCGCATGGGAAAAACTTGTGAATGCAATCCAGGGAACGGTCGTAAAGTGGATTGCGTCGTCATTCGGCCGTGGGCTAAAGACTGACGAGGCTATTGCTTCTTCTACATTTCGCTGGGCTGCCGGCATGAACTTATCGAAGTCTGGATCAAAATCGAAGTAGGCCAGAATAAAAGCCTCGTTTGGCAACAACACAGTAGTGCCACCATGAATCACGTCGTAGACGATTACCCTGCCATCTTTGAGCCGATAGCGAAAAGGTTCAATCTCATTTGCAACTCGCACAGCAAAGTAGTGGTAGGCGAGCGAGACGCTGTAACCGGGACGCGACTTTAGAAACTCGAGAAGATTAGTAACGTCAAGAGTCGTGCAAACGTTGAAGTACGGTTTATCAAAATGTCGGAAGAACTCAAACGTGTCACGACGAGCCCAACTAGCTATGTCCAGATAGTGCGGCATGACCGAATTGTACTTGATTTGAAGTTTTGGAAAACGCTTCGGGCGAATGACATAAGAAATGTCCAGATATATGACCAATGATTGGCTTCCGTCGTAGAATGTCCGTCCCCCAATTTTGAAACCAGAGGAACTATTATGCCGCGTTATATAGTTGAACGAACTTTTCCCGACGGGCTGAGGATTCCTGTGAATGATGATGGCGCCCAGATGTGCCAGCTTGTCGTATTAAACAACGCTGAAGACGATGTGACCTGGGTCCATTCCTACGTACTTCTGGACAAGAGTAAGACGTTCTGCGTCTACGATGCCCCGAACCCCGAAGCAATTCATAGCGCCGCAAAACGAAACAGTCTTCCAGTGGATCGAATTACGGAAGTTACCGTCCTCGATCCGTATTTCTATCGCTAAGTTAGGTCGCAGATTTACGCAGACAAACGCGGATCAGAAAGAAGAAGTAGTTTTCTCTGTGCACCCTCGGTGTAGTTTGTGTCTCTGCGGTGCTGACAGTGCCGGCAGATTCAACCAGAGACACAAAGCTGAGGATACACAGAGAAAAGCATTCACTTAGTTTCGCGGCTTGGGCCACGCGATGCCAACTCATGCTACGATTCGCGTGATCGCAAATTCCCCCGAGGAGTCGAAAAGATGAATCGTGCATCAGTCTGCCTTCCCTTCCTAATTATTGCCGCGCTAGTTCTTGGATGTTCGTTGGGTAAAAAATCGCCTTCGAGTGACACCAGTGGAACACCCGCTCAGAGCTCTAACACGCAGAAACCTGCCAAACAAGAAACGACGCAAGCGCAAGCATCGGGCGAGTTGCAACCAGGTCAGGCAAGCGGAACTTACACGGCCAAGGGCGAAACTGTCGAGTTGAAATATGCGTACGCCGGTCGTGCTGAGCGCTTCAGTGAAGAGGCGATGGTAATTCTGCTGACTGACAAACCGATTCCACCCGAAGCCCTGGCTGAAGAATTAAAGGACACGACACTGCTGGACGGCGACAAGATCCGCGGCCTGGAATACGCCATCATGAAAGACGGCATGTGGGTTTGCTTCCACCACTCGAATCAGTATCAGGAAAGCGGCACGATGAAAATCAAGGACTATAAAGTTGAGAACGACGTTGTGCGCGGCACAGATGAGGCTGATGGCGGTTTTTCAGATGAAAAGTATACGCGGTCAGTGAAGTTCGTCGCGACAATCGTGAAGTGAGACAAAGAAGTTAGACCATTGAGGACCTCGTCAACGATCGTTCAGGCCACTATGCAATGACTGGGATCTTTGCGTCACGATCATCTACTTCTCATTCACCCCGGGCTTCAGCCCGGGGTCAGACGCTTTCTTGTTTTTGAACCGTTTTAACGGTTTCATTTGTGGCCCATCTTGTGGTTTCAACGCCACCTTCGAAAACCGTTAAAACGGTTCTTTTAGTTAAGACCATCGCCGAACCCCAGGCTGAAGCCAGGGGAGAATGAGAAAACAATTGGACTCAATGCACCCTGAACATATAATCCCACGCCTCCCCAGTCAGACTCTTACAACCTCGTTGGGTTACTGAAATGAAAAGACTAGGTCTCATTGTCACCTGCATCTTGTTCCTGTGTACGGTTGCTGCGGCGCAGACTCCGCAGTCTCGACTGGTAGAAGTTAAAGAAGGAGACCTGAAGTTTGAGCCCTTCACCATCCCCTTCGAAAGTCAGAACGTGACAGCAGAGTTGGGGCGCCTCGTCGTACGAGAAAATCGGAACAATCCCAAGTCAGGAAAAATCCAACTGGCGTTTGTCAGATTGAAGAGCACTTCGGACCAGCCCGGATACCCCGTCGTTTATCTTGATGGTGGGCCAGGCTCTTCAGCGATCAATATCGCGCGAGCGCCCGAGTACATGCGCGCCTTCATGAAATTGCGCGAGGTGGGCGATGTCATCCTGTTGGACCAGCGTGGCGTAGGTCGTTCGAAACCGAGCCTGTCGCGTATCGCCACCGAACCGTTGCCCACGGATGTCTTCGCTGACAATGATGTCGCGCTGCGTGTGTTGAAAGAGCGAACAGTTGCTGCCGCAAGTTATTTCCGCGAACAAGGCTTCGACATCCAGGCCTACAACACAATCGAAAGCGCGCATGATGTCGACGATGTGCGAAAAGCATTAGGCGCTGAAAAACTGAACCTCGTCGGTTTCAGCTACGGCACGCATTTAGGTCTGGCTTGCATTCGCTATCATGGCGCGAACTTAAATCGAGTGGTCCTGGTCGGCACTGAGGGACCCGATCATACCAACAAATTGCCTTTCACCTCGGATGCTTCATTGCGACGTCTTGCGCAGCTGGCGGCCGCAGCTCCTGAACTGGAAGGTAAGGTTCCAGATCTTGTCGGAATGCTAAGAGAGGTCCTGACGCGTTTTGAAAAGCAGCCAGTCACCGTTCAGATCACTGATCAGCGCACTAAGAAACCAATTGAAGTGAAAGTCGGAAAGAGTGGTCTCCAGTTTCTCATTATGAGAGATCTGGGCGACACGAATGATCTGCCGATATTTCCCGCGTGGTTCTACACGATGCATCAGGGAGATTACTCGATCCTCTCGAGATTTGCTGAGAGACGTTACAACCAGTTTGCCGGTGGGATCTCGCTAATGACTGTGGTGATGGATGCGTCGTCGGGTACGAGCAAGGCACGAACTGCAAGAATCCAGGAGGAAGCGAAAACTGCGTTGCTGGGCGACATGGTCAATTTTCCGTTTCCGGGTATTGATGACGCGATAGGAAACCCGGATCTCGGCGACAAGTATCGCTCGCCAATTAAAACACTCGTTCCCACTTTGTTTTTTAGCGGCACGCTCGACAACAACACACCTCCTTTTCAAGCCGACGAAGTGCGTCGCACATTTCGAAACAGCACTCACATCGTTGTTGAGAACGCTGGACACGAGAGCATGGTGGTTGATTCACGAGTTCAGCAAACGATGGTCGACTATCTGCGTGGTGGTGATGTCAGCAAGACAAAGATCGAATTGCCACCTCTGAAATTTAACGTACTACCCAAGCCGAAGAATTGATGTTAGTGGAAGAACCTCGCCTCTCATTCTCCACGGGGCTGATAAATTAGTAAGTTCTACTAGTGTCTAATTAACCGTGGCGATCCGATGTCTAACAATTGCAGTCTATGGCGAAACAGGCCGCGAATGGCATCTCGAGAAATTTCGTAACCCGACCTGGGATGAGATTGTCACTTCCATCAACCGACTCGACAAATTTCGTTATCCCTGGGTGTGGTTATTTATTGGCGATGAAGACGAGGATGCGACCGTTGATTGCCTGACTGTAATGGGTGGCGAGGGCGTCTACTGGCTGGGGCTCACGGCCGGTAAATATGAACAGCTCCGATTATTTGACCACAAGAAGAGCACGGATGAAGTTGCGCTCTGGACCAGTGACCAGGGATTCGGGGATGAAGAACGTTACGTTACCTACGACATCGATCTCGTATTACGAATTGTCAAACACTTCGGCGAAACAGGTGAACCACTACGCGAAGCTGCGTGGGAATCATGATCCTCCAGGGCTGCTCGATGAGTACTGTTAATAACAATTCATCCGTTCTCGCGATCGGCATTGATGCTGCTGAATCTACTGTGGTGCGGCAAATGATCGAGCACGACGAGATGCCCGCGCTCAGATCATTGTTGGCTGAGGGGCAGTGGCTGGTTGTGCGATCTCCGGCACCAATTGGCAGCGGAGCTGTGTGGCCCACCTTTCTCACAGGCGAAGACCCAACTGTTCATGGGATCTACAGTGAATGGAAGTGGCTTCCGGAAACAATGAGTCTCGGTCGTTATGAAGGTCGTCACTTAACTCCGTTCTGGCAATCACTCGCTCAACAGGGTGTATCAATTGGTGTGTTCGATGTTCCTTTCGCACCTCCGGTCGGAATCACAAGCGGCTTCGAAGTTTGCGAATGGTGGGCACACGACTGTACTGCGGCGGGGCTGCGAGCTGGTCCTGACGAAATTCGTTCGCTAGTGCGAGCATCACCGACGCATCCCCTCTCGGCAAATCGATTCTTCACCGCCACGCCTCATAGTAAGGACAATTTAGAGGCGCTCGCCGGCGCCTGCTGTACGGGAGTACGACTGCGCGGTTCGCTGGCTAGACGTCTAATCTCAAATACAAATCCGCAGTTGTCAGTGGTCGTCTTTCCGGAGATTCATCACGCCAGTCATCAGCTTTGGCACACGATCGCGGGTAACCATCCTATTTACGGTGTACTGGAACGCAATGGCACTTCGGTAAAGGGGTTGTTGAAGGAGGTGTACCGTGCGATCGATGAACAAATTGGAAAACTGATCAGTTCGAGCAGTGCAGAGACAGTGATGGTTTTTGCGCTTCACGGAATGCGTCCTGCTCTGGGGTTTCCGGGATTTCTCGGCCCGCTACTTTGCGAACGAGGTTTTGCAAAACTTGCAAACTGGCGGTCACAAACGTGGTCTAAGCGCACCATGTCGCTGTTTGCTGCAACGAAACGACGTGCACCTGCGCGGCTAAGGAAACTCTATTACCAAGTGACACCAATCACCACGACTTACAAGCTGGCACGTCCAACCATGTTGCCAACCTACGATTGGCCGAACACTCGAGCATTCGCCCTTCCCACTGACCAGTACGGCTGGATCCGAATTAACCTGATGGGACGAGAGGGACAAGGGATTGTCCGTCTGGATGAGTATGACAGGCTCTGCAACGAGTTGGACCAAATGCTATCAACGCTTACTTCTGAAGAAGGAGAGTTGTTGGTTCACAATATTGTCCGAACTGCCGCAAATGCAGAAGAGGCGCGTGGCAATCCACTTCCCGACTTAGTGGTCCACTGGAAAGACGCAGCGTTAGGGTCAGCGATGAAGATTAAGGGAAGCAAAGTGCAGGCGCAGGGGGTTAGTCAGAAGTCTACTGGTCAACACGCTTCAGAGGGCTTTTGCATCTACCGTGGTGGTCGCGGCGTAGACGGCATCGTGGAAGCAAGAGAACTGGGCCGACTGATTGCGGAAAGCAGGTAAGAGCAGTCTACGGTAAGAGCGAAGTTAGAAACGGCAAGCTGTCCATTGATGCACATAAGGTAGTGGTTCAAGTGGACGAATCGTTTGTTATTAACAGTGAATTGTTAGTCGAAAAGACTTGAGCCGACTGATTACCCTGGGGCTGACTTTGAGTCAACAGATTACGACTCGAAGAATATCTCATCAGCATACTCATAAAGAATGCCCTGCCTTACGCAACACCTCACTAAATCGCGGCTCTGAGCGCAGCACGTCCCATGTCGGATCATGTTTAAGCCCCGGTAAAATGAGGTCACGGTATTCGTAAGCCTTTTCCAGCCAGTCGAGTGCCCGCTCCTTCTCTCCGAGACCAACGTAGACCATTGCTATGCTAAACGGTAGAACGAACTCATTCTTTGATCGCTCCATTAATTGGTTGAGTGCCTTCCGCGCCTCACCCTTCTTTCCCAACAATCCATAAGCCCAACCTGAGTGGGCCAACACCAGCGGCTCATCACTAATTTGTCTCGCCTTACTGAACTCTTCGAGAGCCTCTGGATACATTCCTTTTAATCCATAAACTACTCCCAGCATGTCATGCGCATAGCTGAAGTTCGGGTCCATCGATAGTGCCTTCTGGAACTGCTCGATTGCCTGGTCATACTGGCGTGCATAAACATAGGGCAGCCCGAGAACCGTTTTGATGCCCAGGGAGAGCGGGTCTAACTCTTCCGCCCGCCTTAACTCTCTAAGAGCATCGTCGCGGCGATTCATTACGGCTAAGTAAATGCCATAGTTGTTCCGAGCCAAGGAAGAACCGGGATTGAGCTCAATAGCACGCTTGAAATCTCCATCAGCACTCAACAGGTCGTATTCATAAAAGGCTTTGACCCATGCCAGTGTCGAATGCGCATCGGCAAGTGAATCGTCTAACTGCAACGCCTGTAAGGCAGCCCCTCTTGCTTTCGGCATTGCTTCCGTTGGGGGTAAGAACCATGAATTGCTGTAAGCATCGCTTAATCTGGCGTAAGCCAAGGCGAAGTTACTATCTTTTTCGATGGCCTGATTATAGTAAGTGATCGCCTTAGCTATTCCTTCATCAGTGAGCTTATCCGCGTAATAGTTACCTAATAGGAGAAGTCGATAAGCCTCGTCGCTTTGAGTGTAACGTTTGGCAAGTCCTTTTTCTTCTGAGGGGGTAAGCCGAACACGCAACTTCTCGGAGATTTCCCTCGAAATGTCCTGTTGTATCGCAAGAATGTCGGACAGCTTTCGTTTGTATTGCTCGCCCCACAACTGACGATTAGTATTTACGTCCGTCAACTCCACGCTGATCGAAAGCTCATCGCCCTTCAGCACCAGCCTTCCCGTAACGACGGCGCGTACATTCAACTTGTGCGCTACCTCCTGAGGATTCGTCTCCTTACCCTTGTACTGAAAAACTGAACTGCGAGCGATCACTTTTAGTTGCGGTAGTTTTGAAAGACTATTAATGATGCCGTCGGTGATACCGTCCGAGAGATACTCCGCATCGGGCTTCGCGCTGAGGTTGACCAGAGGCAGAACGGCGATGGAGTCTATGGCCGCCTCACTTGCTGGGATCACAGTCTCACTTTTATTAGGTGGAGATGTGTGCGCTGAATTATAGAAGTAGATGCTTGCCGACGTTACGGCGAGAAGCGTTAACGCCGTGACGAACGCAGCTTTCTTATGGCTTTTAACTCCGCCGATTGCGGACTCAATTCTCGACGCGGGTCGCGCTGTCTCGTTTGCGCTGACGAGTGCAGTCGAATCAATAATGGTTTCGGCTGTCGCTCGGTTTTGAGCATCTGATGCATGCGCGCCGGAGCTTAAGTTCTCCTGCGTAGAGCGCTCCAACTCGGCATTAAACTCTAGCCGCTGTTTGAGGACACGCAGATCAATCATCAGGTCTTTCACAGTTTGATAGCGCGCCTCGCGGTCTTTCGCCAACGCCTTCTCTACGATGCGCTCCAGTTCGATCGGCGCGTCCGGCCTGAACTGCTTGAGTCTCGCGGGATGGTTCTCAAGTATGGAGACGATGACATGGCTCACCGTCTCGCCAAGGAATGGAGCGCGCCCCGCCACCATCTCGTAAAGCACAACTCCCAAACTCCAGATGTCAGTCCGCTCATCCACCGGGAGGGCGCGCGCCTGTTCAGGCGATACATACTGCGCTGTGCCCAAAATCGTGCCCGGGTCTGTTTGCAGTAGCGTTGAGGCATCGGAATCTGTGGCCCGGTGGGTTGACGATTTTTCAGTGAGCTTGGCTAGACCGAAATCGAGCACTTTCGCGTAGCCGTCGCGCCGAAGCATTATATTTTCCGGCTTGATGTCGCGATGGATGATGCCGGCTTCGTGCGCAGCCGACATGGCGGAAGCCACTTGAACAGAGATCTCGAGCGCCTCGCCTAGTTTCAACCTTTCACGCTTTATGCGCTGCCGCAAAGATTCCCCATCTATGAACTCGGTGGCGATGAAATGGGTGTCGCCCTCCGACCCGATCTCGTGAATGGTGATTATGTAAGGATGATTTAGCGCTGATGCGGCATGGGCTTCCTGCTCGAAGCGACGTAGTCTGTCATCGTCCTTAGTGAACTCCTGCGGAAGCACCTTGAGCGCAACAGGTCGCCGAAGTTGAGAGTCTTGTGCGAGATAGACTTCTCCCATTCCGCCTGCGCCGAGTTTTGAGCGGATTTCGTAGCGCCCTAAACGCGTTCCTATATCAACAGCCATACTTGCATCGCAGCCAGCTCTGCGTTTGCGCCCGCAGTACTCTAGCAGAGTTTCGAAAAACACATTGAGACTAATTGTTTCCTAGCTGAAGATATGAAGCTGCGCGTCCTGGCCTCTTCGAGGTGCAGACGAAGCTCCAATTCAAGTGTTCAATGCTCACCAGCTATTTTTACGCCATCGTGTTCAGCGAGGTCTACGCATTCACTCAAGCGCAAAATCGGCAATCTAGAATCAGAAATCGGCAATGCTTAACTCAAGAGTGTGGTATAAGCCGCTGGTCCTCGCGTTTATCAATCCGGAACCTTTGATGCTGGCATCGTCCGTAGCTGGAAAGTGGTCGCCTGCGACGATTGCTAAGCTAACACCAAAATCGGGTTGACCTACCATCTCACCAAAGTTTGGAGGCTCTCGTGCAAATCCACGTCCAACCATTCACCTCTATTTTAAGAAGTGGGCTCATTTTCACTTTATTGCTTGTTAGTTTTTCAGGCTGCAACGACACCAGCAAGAAAAAACTAAATCATGCAGCAGCGCTCGGCTGGCGAGAGTATGTTCAGACCGATCTCGACATGTCGGAATTCTACGGCAGCAATTTCACACTCGCCGCTCGCTTCATGGTCCAGTATCCGAAAGCTTACGTTGGGCCAATCATGGCTGCGTCAGGTGGAGGATTCGAAATCTCCAAAAAGGACGATGCGACGAGTTTGGTGGCGCGGTTTGGCAATACAAATGTTGAGTATCCATCTGTAAATATCCAGGTGGGCAAGTGGCACCATATTGCGCTAGTCCGCATCACCAATTCGTTGCAGCTATTTTTTGACGGACAACAAACGTGTCCGTCGGGACTAGCGAATTGCTGGGTCACCGTGGGAGGTGCTCCGAGCGGAACGCTGCGTCTCGGGCGACCGGGACCGAATCCCCTCTCGGGCAACAATATCGAATCGCAACATTACGGATTTATCGATGACGTTGCCGTTTTCAAAGCTTCGCTCTCGCAGAATGAAATTCAATCGCTTATCAACGCGCCACGTCTACTCGGTAATGAGACCAATCTCTTCGCGGGGTGGACTTTTGATACCGGCACACCAAGCGGCGGAGATCTGCCGCAGCAACTGGCGCGGCCGGTCGTTTACCAAACGATCACTTCAAGTAACACGATCGTCAGCCAGTTCCCTCATACCGCGCCTGTTTCGCAAACGCGCGATAACGCGTTTGACGCGAAACTGATGAAGTTTCCAAACAACCAGGTTTCGTTGAAGCTACCATTTCCAAAAAACGAGGTGTGGATGGTTGGTCAAGGATGGGAGGGAACGATTAGCCATTCCGGACGCGCGGCGTTCGCATGGGATTTCAATCTGGCTTCAGGTACTACGAACGGCAAACCATATTTCGCCGCAGCCGCTGGTCCAGTGATCGACTTTAAGAATGATCGAAATTGCTGCGGTTGTGGTTGGCCGGCGGATCACATCGACATTCAACATGCGTCGGACGAAATCGGTGTTTACTTACATCACGTAAAAGACAGTGCGTTCGTGAGCCAGAATCAGAATGTGAATGTGGGAACAAAACTAGCCAACGCGGGTGATACCGGCAATGCACCTTGCGGTTCTTTCCATCTTCATTTCTCGATTCATAATAAGACCGAGAGTAACGCGTTTACCCTGGTCACTATTCCGGCGACTTTTGAAAACTACGAAGTCTCAACCGACAGCGGCGCTAGTTGGAGCCTTATCAAGAAGGGTGTTCCGAAACAAGGTGAATGGATACGAAATCCATAGATAGGAACGCCTCTACGGCCTCTGCGGCCTCTGCGGCCTCGGCGTTAACCTCTGACGCCTAAGCTTTGACCGACACATTCATAAAGCAGCGGACGCAGAGCACGCAGAGGGTATGCAGAGAGTTGAGTGTTGACCATTCGCTGCTGAATAATCCCGCCAAACCGACCGACCTCAAGTCAATCCAAAATAGGTATCGATCAATTCCAAAATAGGGAATCCCTCCGATTCGCACTTCCTTCAGAATCTCTAGTATTCGTCTCGCTTTGAACGGTTAGAAGAGAAAGGTAGGAACTGTTATGCCGCGCTACATCGTTGAACGGAACTTTCCGGAGGGTCTAAAAATCCCGGTCAATGATGAAGGAGCAGAAATCTGCCGGAAGGTTGTAATGATCAATGATGAAGAGACTGTGACCTGGATTCGATCTTACGTAAGCGATGACGGAAAGAAGAGCTTCTGTGCGTACGATGCGCCGTCGCCGGAGGCAATTCGGCGGGCCGCAAGACGCAATAACTTGCCGATAGATCGAATCACCCAGGTCCGCGTTCTCGATCCTTACTTCTTCCGGTAATAGCTCGATGACACCGCACAGATAGGTGTCACGCGCAGGATAACTAACCACAAGCTCAATAGGGGCGTGTGTCAGGAGACGTGTGTCTTCGAGTCGACAAATCCAGGCGGAGGCGGAAAGAGGATATGAGAACACCACACACTGTTTTTCAAAATCGAACGCCCACCTTGGCTCGGGCACGTTTGAACGAGGCTTTCCGGAGGGCCTGAAAATTTTTTCACCAGCGCGACAGGAGCTTTTGAAATGGAAATCAAAGTGAAAGAAATGAAAGCAATTGAAGAGATCACGATTCGCACTCGCTCCAGCGACTACTGCTTTCGCCTCGTCGATCCGTCGCAAGGTCGAGGCGTTCTGCGAGGAGGGCGATTAACTGAAGATCACGAGGCCGTATTCGTGGAAACGATCCGACCAACAAGTAGCGCGGCGCCTGTGTCGGAACAACTGGGACCAGGAGACAGAGCGGTGTTCCTGGTAGGCACCAACGAACTGAGGACACTGACTACATCACCAATTACTGAAATCGTAATAACTGAAGCGCCGCCGACGGACGCCGACGATTGTTGAGTTCCTGGATAAGCCTCGAGTTCGAGGACTGTTGTCGCTTATTCAAATCGGAACGACTCTTAAGTGAGGAATCATGAGAACACTACAAACTTCTGCCAGCAACCACACAACATTCAGGCAAACGCGATCAGTCTGTGCCTTGTTGATTACCCTGGCGTTGGCTCAATCAACTCCTGAACAGAGTAATCAACTCATCACTTCTGCAAACCACGTAAAAACGGATCTTGGCTGCCCGTAGGCACAGCACACGACCGTTTAACTTCAATCTTAATTTGGAAAGGAAAACGTCAATGAAAAGATTTTTGTCTCTATTTGTGGCCGCATGCGCGACTCTGATCGCTGTAACGACGGCTAACGCACAGAAAGCAACAGCTGCTGGTTGTCAGAACCTGCCATCCGAATCACAACTCCGCCAGCTACTCAGCCAGGCTCAGAACATCAACAAGCCGATCGGTGGTCTCTTCGAGGGCGCGCGCATGTGGGCCGCCGTCGTTAACCGCGATGGTGGAGTTTGCGCCTTCAACACTTCGACTGGCGACGCGACGCAGGTATGGCCCGGCAGTCAGGCCATAGCCAAGTCAAAGGCATACACAGCAAATGCTTTCAGTCTTGACGATCTAGCGCTGTCGACCGCGCGGCTTTACACGTTCACGCAGCCGGGGCACTCGCTCGCGAGCCTGGGCCAGTCGAACCTCTTCAATCCAAGATTTCTCGCGCCACCCTCAGGGGAAGAAGGAGGCGAGGGTTCTATCGCCGGTGGCTTGATCTTCTTCGGTGGTGGAGTGCCGCTCTATCGCAACGGAAAGATCATTGGCGCACTTGGTGTAAGTGGTGACACGGCTTGCGCCGATCACGAAATTGCTAAGCGCGTGCGCGACCTGGCAGGTCTCAATCCTCCGGGCGGAGCGTTGGTCGATGACATTGTCTATTCGGGACCCGATGCGCCGTCAGTTTTTGCTCACCCGGTTTGTCTTAATACTTCCAGGAACGGAATCAAGATCGGAAATGAGGCGCCGGCCACTTACCCGTTTGTTCCGCCGACACCGTAGGCGGCAACAGTCTTTCAAAACCATTTGAACTAAAGGAGGAGAGATGAAAAGAAAGATAACCAACTTGCAAGTTCTAATACTGCTACTGACAGTGAGCTTTGTTTGGTCGGCCCAACCGGCATCAGCGCAAAGCGTAACGTCTAGCCAAAGAGAAACAGGACATGTGAATACTAATACCAGAATCCTCTATCACAATGGCCAGGTCATGGTCGGACCTCAAGATGTTTACTTTATCTGGTATGGCTGCTGGGACAACACTTGCGGGAACAACGGCGATACCACCACACAAAATATCTTGACGGATTTCATGTCGAACGTCGGTGCAACTCCCTATTACGCGATCCTTAGAACCTATTCGAATAGCGCCGGCCAAATTCCGAGCGGCGCCGCGTATTTTGGAGGCCAGGCTTTTGATCAATATTCGCGCGGGCTTGAGCTCACGACGTCGGATCTTCAAGGCATCGTCAACGATCAGATTACCAACCATCGTCTTCCCCAGGATTCGAATGGGGTTTACGTCGTGTTCGCCTCGGCTGATGTGAGTTCGCCCGCGACGGGTTTTTGTGTCGCCTCAGCGCAGCCCTATCATGGAATTGTTGAGGTGTTTGGATCTGATATGCGGTACGCATTCATCGGCAACCC
>Ga0157380_10001642_pt1 | contig 14730 bp, 8 predicted proteins | sample S35metaG_FD_119757 | JGI IMG/M metagenome (GOLD analysis project Ga0157380, IMG submission 119757) | Switchgrass rhizosphere microbial communities from Kellogg Biological Station, Michigan, USA - S3-5 metaG | ecosystem: Host-associated > Plants > Roots > Rhizosphere > Soil | place: USA: Michigan... | reverse complement strand
TGCAGCGCGAGCACGTCCTTCGACAGGTCGACGCCCTGGTCCTTCTTGAACTCGCCCACGATGTAGTCGATCAGGCGCTGGTCGAAGTCCTCGCCGCCGAGGAAGGTGTCGCCGTTGGTGGAGAGCACCTCGAACTGCTTCTCGCCCTCGACGTCGGCGATCTCGATGATCGAGATGTCGAAGGTGCCGCCGCCCAGGTCGTACACCGCGATCTTCTGGTCCTTCTTGGCGATCTTGTCCTCGCCGAAGGCGAGCGCCGCCGCGGTGGGCTCGTTGATGATGCGCTTCACCTCGAGCCCGGCGATGCGGCCGGCGTCCTTGGTGGCCTGGCGCTGCGAGTCGTTGAAGTAGGCCGGAACGGTGATCACCGCTTCGGTGACTTCCTCGCCGAGGTAATCCTCGGCGGTCTTCTTCATCTTGCGCAGGATCTCGGCCGAGACCTGCTGCGGGGCGATCTTCTTGCCGCGCACCTCGACCCAGGCGTCGCCGTTGTCGGCGCGCGCGATCTTGTAGGGCATCAGCTTGATGTCCTTCTGCGTCTCCTTCTCGTCGAACTTGCGGCCGATCAGCCGCTTCACCGCGTAGATGGTGTTCTTGGCGTTGGTCACCGCCTGGCGCTTGGCCGCCGCGCCGACCAGCACCTCGCCGTCGTCGGTGTAGGCCACGACCGACGGCGTGGTGCGCGTGCCTTCCGAGTTCTCGATCACCTTGGGCTTGCCGCCCTCCATGATCGCCACGCAGCTGTTGGTGGTACCGAGGTCGATGCCGATGATTTTTGCCATAGGGGTGCCTTAGGGTGCCTTAGTCCAAGTCTTTGTCGGATATGGGGTCGGCTCTGGTTTTTGCAACCGTGACCAGCGCCGGCCGCAGGACGCGGTCGTGAAGGGCGTAGCCCTTCTGCATGACGGAAACGATGGTGTTCGGGTCAGCCTGCGCCTCGACCGCCGCCATGGCCTGGTGGCGATGGGGATCGAAGCGCTCGCCGGGCTTGGGGTCGATCGGCCGGATGCTCGACTTCTCGAGCGCCGCGCCGAGCTGCTTCAGGGTGAGCTCGACGCCGCTGATGTCGCTCGTCTTGAGCGCCGCCTCCAGGCTGTCCATCACCGGCAGCAGGCCCTCGGCGAACTGCTCCAGGGCGTACTTGCGGGAGGACGCGGCCTCGGTCTGGGCGCGCTTGCGGGCGTTCTCGGCGTCGGCGACCGCGCGCATCATGGTGTCGCGCTGCTGCTCGATCTTCGCCTGCGCCTCGGCGAGTAGTTCTTCCAGCGATTTCTGGGGCTGAACGGTTTCTTCCTGCATCTTGTCCTAATGGGGATGGGTGGCTGGCTTTCAAGCCGGGCGAGTGAAACTGCGGCTAGATTAAAGGTATTGATTTTATGAATAAACCAGTGAAATACACGCTGCTTGGCCTAGCCGGGCTTCTGGTTCTCGTCATCGCCGCGGTGGCGATTTTCGCCGCGACCTTCGACCCGAACCGCTACAAGGGCGAGATCGAGCGCCTGGCCAAGGAAAAGACCGGCCGCACGCTCAGCATCAAGGGCGACATCAAGATGGCCTTCTGGCCCAGCCTGGGCGCCGACGTCGCCGGGGTGAGCCTGACGGAAAAGGGCTCGGACGAGGCCTTCGCCGCCTTCGATTCGGTGCACGCCTCGGTCAAGCTGATGCCGCTGCTGCACGGCCAGTACCAGGTCGACGCGGTCAAGCTCACGGGCGCGAAGGCGCGCATCGTCAAGCTCAAGGACGGCAAGTTCAACTTCTCCGACCTCACCGAAGGCTCGGCCGAAAAGCCGGCCGAGACCAAGAAAGCCCCTGAGCCATCCACCGGCAAGCCGGTGGAGTTCGACATCTCGAGCGTCAGCATCGAGAAGGCGGCGATCACCTACATCGACCAGCTCGCCGGCCAGGAATACGCGATCGAGGATTTCCACCTCAAGACCGGCCGCATCGCGCAGAACGCCGAGGGCAAGCTCGAGCTCGGCATGGTGGCGAAGCGCAAGGCGCCGGCGCTGACCGTCAAGCTGTCCGCCGACGGGAAATATCAGTTCAAGGCCGGCGTGCTGAGCGGCGACGTCACCGCCAAGCTCGACGATTCAACCATCAAGGCCAAGTTCACCGCCGCCGAGCCGTACGACTTCGAAGCCAGCATCGACAAGATCAACGTCGACCGCTACCTCGGCGAGCCGGCGCCGGCGCAGGCCGCGGCCAAGCCCGCGCCGCAGGAGAAGCCGCAACCCACCGCCAAGCAGGAGGACGCGCCGGTCGATCTCTCCGGGCTCAAGGGCTTCAACGCGCGCGGCAAGCTGACAATCGGCGAGCTGCAGGTGCGCGGGCTGAAAGTCGCCGAGCTCGACGCGCAGCTGAACGCCAAGGACGGCCACGTCGCGATCGCGCCGCACTCGGCCAAGCTCTACGAGGGCACGGTCACTGGCGAGGTCAGCGCGGACGCCAACCGCAACGCCATCACCCTCAAGGAGCAGCTCAAGGGCATCAACATCGGCCCGCTGCTGCGCGACGTGGCGCAGCGCGACCAGCTCGAAGGCAAGGGCGACATCACCCTCGACGTCACCGCCGTCGGCAAAAGCGTGAACGCGATGAAACGCTCGCTTGCCGGCAGCGCCAAGCTTCACCTGCAGGACGGCGCCATCAAGGGCATCAACATCGCCGAGATCATCCAGAAGGGCCGCAACCTTCTGGGCGGGCAGTCGGCGTCCGCGGGGCAGAGCGCGAACGACACCTCGCGCAAGACCGACTTCAGCGAGCTCAGCGCGAGCTTCGTGATCAAGGACGGCGTGGCGCACAACGAGGACCTCGACGCGAAGGCGCCGCTCTTCCGCCTGGGCGGAAAGGGCGACATCAACATCGGCGCCTCCAGCCTCGACTACACGGCCAAGGCGGCGGTGGTCGCCACCAGCAAGGGGCAGGGCGGCGCCGAGCGCGACCAGGTTGCCGGCCTGACGGTGCCGGTGCACCTCAGCGGCCCGTTCGACGACCTGAAATATCAGGTCGACTACCGTGCCGCGGCGGGCGACGCACTCAAGTCCGAGACCGGGCAGAAACTGAAAGAACGCCTGGGTCAAGAGCTCAAGGACGACAAAATCAAAGATAAGTTAAAAGGATTGTTAGGGCGGTAGGGTTTACCCCGGCGGCGGCTCAGGAAGTCCCCGAGTGCGGGGCCCCCGGCGCGCTCGTATGCTGGGCGCGCAATGCTGAACCTGCTGCGCTACTCCCAGCTCCTGGCGCTCGCGGTGCTGGTCGCAGTCGTCGCGGCGCTCGCGCTCCTCTACCGCGACCTGGTGTCCGACGCCCTAGTCGAAGCCGAGACCCACGCCAGCGTCGCCCTCACCAAGACCTTCGCCAACGCCGTCTGGCCCGCGCATGCCGATTTCGTTAAGCGCGCCGCGTCGCTCGATCGCCGCACGCTTGCCGAGCGTCCCGAGCTTGCGGCGCTCGACCATGACCTGCGGCAGCTCGCCTCCGGCCTGTCGGTGGTCAAGGTCAAGATCTACGATCTCAACGGCCTTACCGTCTATTCCACCGACCGGGGCCAGATCGGCGAGAACAAGCTCGCCAATCCCGGCTACCTGCGCGCGCGCGACGGCTACCCGGCAAGCAACATCACCTATCGGGAGAGCTTCGACGCGTGGGAGGGCCAGATCTCCGACCGCCACATCCTCGCGACCTACGTCCCGGTGCACGGCTATGACGCCGCGCCGGTCGAGGCGGTGCTCGAGGTCTACAGCGACGTCACCGATCTGGTGGCCCGCATGCACCGCAGCCAGTGGACCATCCTCGCCGCGGTGCTGGGCGCGATGGCGCTGATCTACCTCGTGATCCAGCTCATCCTCGTCCGCTACAAGCGCCTGCTGCGCGCGCAGGAGGCGGCGCGCGTCGCGCAGGAGGAGCGCATCCGCCACCAGGCGTATCACGACTCGCTCACCGGCCTGCCCAATCGCGCGCGCTTCGGCGAGCAGCTCGAGGAGGCATTGCGTCGCGCCAAGCGTAACGGCGCGCCGCTCGGGCTGTTGTTCCTCGACCTGGATCTGTTCAAGCGCGTGAACGACAGCCTCGGCCATGACGCCGGTGACGCGCTGCTGCGCCTTGCCGCCGAGCGCATCCGGCGCGCCGTGCGCGAGGCCGACCTGCTTTTCCGCATGGCAGGCGACGAATTCATCGTGCTGCTCGAGGACGTGCGCGGGCCCGAGGAAGCGGCAATGGTCGCTGGCCGCGTGCTGGAAGGGGTCGCCGAGCCGCTGCAGGTCGGCGAGCATCAGCTCGCGATTACCGCGAGCATCGGCATCGCGCTTTACCCGGACGACGAGACGGTCGGCGAGCGCCTGATCAAGGCCGCGGATACCGCGATGTACCGCGCGAAGGAGCTCGGCCGCAATCGCTATGCGTTCTTCGCGCCGGAGCTGAACCAGCGCCTGCAGAGCCAGGTCATCGCCGAGGCCGCGCTGCGGCGCGCGGCGTCAGGCGGCCGCGCGGCGGTTGGTAGCTAGGCGCTCGTCCACCAGCGCCACGATCGCGTCGACTTCCGGGTGGCTCGTGCCGCGGTGCGCGGCGATCGTCTGCACCAGCTTGTCCACGCGCTCGATATAGGCGGCGCCGTTGAACACTGCGCGCGCCGCGGAGGAAGGCGCGGCCAGGCTGGCCGCGGCGGCGGCGTACTTCTCGAACGGCACCAGGTCTTCCGGCGCGGCGCCGAGCCCGATGCACAGCTCGCGTACCCAGTCGTAGACCGAGCGCGCGCGCTCGGCGTCGCCATGCACCGCGTCCTTGATGGCGCGCGGGCCTTCCGGCGTGATGCAGCGATAGTTGCCCGCGAGCAGCATGGCCCACTTCGCGAGCGGCACGAACAGACTGTCGTGCACCTTGAGCTTGACCGGCAGGTCAACTGCGCCGATGTCGGTCTCGAGGCGGCGCAGGATGGCGGTGTGCTCGTCCGAGCCGAAGCGCGCGGCCTTGAAGTTGGTCGGCAGGTTGACCTTGAGCACGTTTGGCGGGCCGCCGGCCGGGCGCAGGGCCTGCGGGTCGGGGCTGCACAGGCTGAGGGTTGCCGGGTCGAAGGAATGCCAGACCGTCGGGTCGGTGTAGCAGCCGGCCGGCAACTCCGCGGGTAGTCCCGGCAGCCGCCGCAGGTAAGGCGGCGGCGGCATGTTCATCAGCGAAAGACACGGCACGCGTGCCTTCGCCGTGCGGTCGAGCAGCTCGCGCACGCCTGCCGAGCCGTATTGCGGCTCCTGCATGGCGAGCACCGCGAGATCGTATTCGGCCGGATCGACCGCCGAGGGCATCGCGGCGCGCACCGCGCCGCCGAGGGTGGTCGAGGCGATTTCGAGCGGCGTGCCGCCCTTCACCGGGAACAGCACCCGGGTGCCTTCGCGGTTGATCAGCTCGGACGTCGCACGCTGGCATACCAGCGTTGCGTCATGGCCGGCCGCGGCGACCTTGGTTGCGAAGAGCGAGCCATAGGACGCGCCGAATACCAGCACTTTGTACGTAGCAGACATCGCGACAGCTTAGGCGACTCATGCGCGTGCGATCAGCGCGAGGGCGCTGATCCATTCGGGGGAGTCGTTGAGGCAATTGACCAGATAGAGCTCGTCGCCGCCGGCGGCGAGGAAGGCGCGCCGCGCGGTGATGCCGATCTCCTCCAGCGTCTCCAGGCAATCGGCGACGAACCCGGGGCAGACCACGTCCACGCGCTTCATGCCTTCGCGCGCCAGCTCGACGAGCGTGGGCTCCGTATACGGCTGCAGCCAGTCGGCGTAGCCGAAACGCGACTGGAACGTGACCTGCCAGCCGGGCTCCTTCAGCCCAAGCTTGTCGGCCAGCAGCCGCGCCGTCTCGCGGCATTCGGTTTCATATCTTTGAGAATTCTTCTTCGGCAGGCCGTGAAAGCTCATGACCAGCACCGCGCCGCGCCCGTACTTGTGCCAGTGGCGCTGCACGTTCGCCGCCAGCGCGCCGATATACGCCGGGTGATCGTGGAAGCTCTCCAGCATCTTGACGCCAGGCGGGACAACATCGCGCACGCTGTCGGTCGTGCTTTCCGCGTATTGCGGATAGAGCGGAATCACCACCGGATCCTTCAAGCCGGCAAGCGCGGCGGCGACCGAAGGCTGGCCGTATCTCATCGCATAGCGCACCGGGATGCCGAGGGTTTCCTGCAGCAGCACGGCCTGGCGCATGGTATTCACCGCGAGCGGCGAGCCTTCGGGCAGCCAGATCTGAGCGTATTTTTCGGCCGACTTCGCCGGCCGGGTCCTCAGCACGATGCCGTGCAGGATCGGCAGCCATAGCCAACGCGGCAGCTTGACTACGCGCGGGTCGGACAGGAATTCGGCGAGATAGGTCCTGACTGCCGGGGCGGTGGGGGCCGCGGGGGTGCCGAGGTTGACGAGTAAAACCGCGCCGCGCGTGGCCTGCACAAGGCGCGGACTTTACCCCGAAAGCGGACGGTCAGCGCGTCACCGTGGCGAGGCGGTAACGGTTAAGGATGATGATCTCGCGTCGCGCTACCCAGATCAGGCCGCGTGCGACCAGCCGGCGCAGCATGCGCGACAGCGTTTCCTTCGTGATGCCCAGGTGCGCCGCGACCAGCGTCTTGCTCACCGGCAGGCGCGCGATCCAGGTTCCCGGCGTATAGCCGGGCTCGGCGATCGAGTCCAGGTAGGCCGCCAGGCGCTGCAAGCCTGGCAGCATGCCGCGCTCGAGCTCGCTGAGCAGCGCGTCAAATTTCCGCGAAACCGCATTCGCCATGTTGCGCGTCAACGGCAGATCGCTCTGCGCCTGCGCGCGGATGCACGCCGCATCGATCATCACGAGCAAGGAGTCGGCAAGCGTCACCGCATCGACCCTCGCGGCGCGCACCAGCAGCGCCGGGACCTCGGCGAACGTATCTCCGTGTCCAAGCAGCGCGAGCACGAGCTCACCGCCGCTGTGGTGCTGAAGCCGCGTCTTGACCGAGCCATAGGCGATCGCGAACATGCCCGGCACCCGTTCGCCCCGCCTTACCACGGTCTCGCCGCGCTTCGCGGTGATCACCGTCGACTGCTTGGCGATCTGTTGCACCACGAGCGGGCCGACGCCTTCCATCAGCGGCAAATTGGCGAGCACGCCCTCGATGAGGCGCAGGTTGCGGGGCCGCTTCCGATGCAAGCTGGCGTTCCTGGCGTGTCGTTGTTGCGTTGCAACCACGACATCGCCGCGCAAGCCAGTATTGACCGGGGTCAAATCCGACGTTTCCGCGTGCTCGAACTGGAACCGGGCATCTGTCGTGCCCATTGCGCCTCCCGCACCGGCAGCTTCAATCGGCTTCGGCCGGTATGTCTGTGCGCTACCGAACATAAGGCGCTACCGGGCCACGGGGTGCCGGCCGAGCTTTCGCTGCAGCGTCTTGCGATACATGTGGAGCGCGCGCGCGGTTGCCGAGATGTTGCCCTTGTTCTCCGTCAGCACGCGCTGCAAGTATTCCCACTCTACGCGATCGACCGAAGGCAGATTGTCGCTCGGACGGACCGTGGCATCCGCGCGGTCGTGGTGGAAGGCGGCCTCGATCGCCGGCACATCCACCGGCTTCATCAGGTACTGCGTCGCACCCAGCTTGATCGCCTGCACAGCGCTGGCGATGCTGGCATAGCCGGAAACCATCACGATGCGGGCATCGGGAGAGACGGACTTGACGCGAGGGATCAGCGTCAGGCCGGTCGGCCCGGGCAGGCACAGATCGATCACGGCGTAGTCCGGTCGCCAGCCGTCGAGCAGCGCGCTCGCGGAAGGCGCGCAGGCGGCTGTCTTCACTTCGTAGTCGCGTCGCTCGAAGGCGCTGGTCAGCGCCCAGCAAAGCGGCTCGTTGTCATCGACGATCAGCAGCCTGCGCTTCGCGTGGACGCCAGGCGGCTCGCTATCGGCGGGATTCATCTTGGTCACTCCCCTTGATCACCACACGTGTTCCTTCGAACGGGAATATGCCAAGGCCGAAACGAAATATGTTCCACCGCGGAGCTCAAAAGATTGATCGAGGTCAAATCCAACTGCGCTTCCGGAACAGCGGATAAAAGCGCCGCGTCAAGAGGACGCGGACAAATGTCCTGCGTCGGGCAGACGCGCGTCATCGTGACTGATTCCGCGATTCGGGCGGCGGGCGTAAGTTGGCCGCGAGCGCAATGGATCGGAATGCGCACGTGCCAACGGGAGATCACATGAATTCTTACTGGAAGCTCACCGCAGTCGCCGGAGCGCTGCTGCTCTCCACGCAGGTCCAGGCGGCGATCACGTGCGCGCGCACGCTGACCGCGGACGTGATCGCGCTCGACCAGCCGATCATGTTCAACCGCCTCGGCGCGGCGAACGTGAACGGCATGATGTACGCGCTCAAGCGCGACGTCGTCAACAAGTCGACGCAGGTCCCCCTCACGGTGGATCCGAAAGGCGCCGTCGCGGGGCAGGTCGCGTTGCGTCCTGACAAGCGGCCGCGTCCCCTCGTCCTGCGTGTCAGGGTGGGCGACTGCCTGGATGTGACGCTGACCAACCTGCTGGCGGCGGCGGCCAACCCGAACGACACGCTGCCGACCAGCGTGCCGCCGTTCAGAATCAAGGTCGACGAGCAGGTCGCCGACCGGCACGTCGGCTTCCATGTCACCGGCATGCAGCTGCGCACCGGCATCGCCGACGACTCGAGCATGGTCGGCCGCGTGGTCACGGATCCGGGCAGCCTGGTTCCGCGGGGCGGCACGAAGGTCTATCGCCTGTTCGCCGAAAAGGAAGGCGCGTTCGTTGCGCAGAGCCTCGGCGGGCCGTTCGGCTCCGAAGGCAGCCAGGGCAATTCCGCCAACGGCCTGCACGGCCAGGTGGTCGTCCAGCCCAAGGGCGCGAAGATCTACCGTAGCGTGGTGACCGAGGAAGAGATGCGGCTCGCCTCGATGGACCTCGTCACGACCTCCCTGACCTGCGGCCAGCGGCGCCTCACTGCCGCAGGCCAGCCGATCATCGACTACGAGGCAAAGTATCCGAGCGCGAACTGCACGAACGGCACCAGCCTCGGCGCCCCGGTGTGGGCGAACGAAGGTAAAGCCGGCCTGCCGATCCTCAATATGCTGAACGGCACGGCGATCGTGCACAGCGAGATCGACGGCCTGGTTGCCGGCCCGAACGCCGACGGCAGCTTCCCGGCGGCGACCTACCCGCTGGAGAGCAAGGGCAAGCGCAACCCGACGGTACCGAACCGCCTCGAGGCGTTCCGCGATTTCGCGTCTGTGTTCCATGACGAGCAGGCGACCGCGCAGGCCTTCCCCGGCTTCTTCCGGGACGACCCGGTGTTCCGCTACGTCCTCTCGGGCGTGGGCGACATCTTCATGATCAACTACGGCTCCGGCGGCATCGGCTCCGAGATCATCGCCAACCGCCTCGGCGTCGGCCCGATGCACGACTGCCTGGACTGCGCGTACGAAGAATTCTTCCTCACCCACTTCGCCATGGGCGAAGTGGCGCAGCTGGTCGACGTGCCGGCGAACTTCGGCCTCGAGACCCTGCGGCCCGGCCAGACGCCGCCCGCGGGAACCACCGGGCCGAAGGCGAACATGGCGCTCTATCCGGGCGACCCGTCCAACGTGCACAACAGCTACACCGGGGACTTCGTCAAGTTCCGCAACACCCACATCGGCAAGGAGCAGCACGTCTTCCACCTGCACAACCATCAGTGGCTGTTCAACGCCAACGACGACAACGCGAACTACCTCGACGCCCAGGGCATCGGGCCCAGCATGGGCTTCACCTATGAGATCGCTTTCGGCGGCTCGGGCAACCGCAACAAGACCGCGGGCGACGCGATCTTCCACTGCCACTTCTACCCGCACTTCGCGATGGGCATGTGGTACATCTGGAGGCACCACGACGTGTTCGAGGCCGGCACCAGGCTGCAGGTGAGCGGCGCCGCCTTCCACACTGTGCGCTGGGGTCTGAAGGACGGCACGCCGGCCGCCGGCGCGCGCGCCCTGCCTGACGGCGAGATCGTCTTCGGCGTGCCGATCACGGCGCTGGTGCCGCTGCCCGGCAAGGCCATGGCAGTGACGCCGGGACGGGTCACGGTCAAGCCCAATCCGTTCACCACGCCGACCGGCCGCCCGGTGGGCAGCCTGGCGGACGTGATCGACCGCAACATCAATCCCGGCTATCCGTTCTGGATCGCCGGCATCGAGCACATCGTCGGGCAGCGTACGACGACGCCGGTTCTCGACATGGTCACGCCCGCGCTGGTGAACGCGCTCAAGGCCACCAAGGACCCGCTGTGGAACAACCTCGACGCAGCGCAGGCCGACGGCTGGGACGGCGGCCTGCCGCGCCACGCGCTGCACGGCGTCGCCGCCGGCGGCGTTGCGCACACCACGACTACGCCCATCGACTTCAGCAAGGAGATGCTGAAGGCGCGTCCGGTGTTCTTCCCCGAGGAAGGCACGGACCTCGAGAAGGTGGCGATGCGATTCCACGCGGTGCGCAACCACCCGAGCTTCAAGGTGGCCCTTACTGGCGCGCGGACCGCGACGGCGGCCAACTTCATCACCAACGGCAGCGGCGGGCCGGCAGTCGGCGCGCCGTTCCACGAGCCCTGCATCGACGACACCGGCGTGCGCCTGAATACCGGCGTGGTCGGCACGTTCTTCAGCGGCGAGACGCTCACGGGTCTTTCCACCCGCGGCTCGAGCTTCTTCAACGCGCAAAGGCCGCGCATATACAAGGGCGCCAACATCCAGTTCGACGTGGTGCTGAACAAGGTCGGCTACCACTACCCGCAGCAGCGCATCATCTCGCTGTGGGAAGACGCGGTGCCGGTGATCAACAAGCAGAAGCCGCCCGAGCCGCTGGTCATGCGTCTCAACACCTTCGATTGCGCGGTCTACTCGCACTCGAACCTCGTGCCCAAGGACTACGAGGTCGACGACTTCCAGGTGCGCACGCCCACCGACATCATCGGCCAGCACATCCACCTGCCGAAGTGGGACCTGACCACGACCGACGGCGCCGCCAACGGCTGGAACTACGAGGACGGCACGCTCTCGCCCGGAATGGTGGTCGAGCGCATCGAAGCCATCAACTGCTTCAACGGCTTTGCTGCTTCGTGCAGGCCCGGCGTGACCCCCGGCCCGGTGACGGGTGCGGCGAAGCTCGAACCCAAGGCGCACCCGTTCTTCGGCCAGTTCGGCCGTCCGGACTGGGTGGGCGCGCGCACCACGATGCAGCGCTGGTTCGCCGACCCGCTGGTGAACACCGAAGGCGTGGATCGCGGCCTGGGAATCATCTTCACGCACGACCACTACGGCCCGTCGACGCACCAGCAGATCGGCCTGTACGCCACCGTGCTCACCGAGCCCGCGGGCTCGCGCTGGGTGCATAACGAGACCGGCGTGCAGCTCGGCGCCGGCCCGAACGGCGTCGGCGGCCGCGCCGACGGCGGCCCGACCTCGTGGCAGGCGGCGATCCTGCCGCCGACCGCGCCGATCGCGGGCAACACGGTGCAGTCGCACACGCTGGAGGCGTTCCGCGAGTTCTATCACGAGTTCGCTGACTTCCAGCATGCGTACGAAGCAGGGGTGTACGTCGGTGTAGGCCAGGACGGCCGTCCGCTCGCGGGCGCCGGTCAGGACCGCCCGCCGGTGGCGTTCAACGCCGGCAATCCGCTGTTCAACAACAACGTGGCCGACGCCTTCCGCTTCGCGATCAACCCGCCGAACCGGGGGCAGATCAACCCGGTCTTCCCGGATCTGGTGGTGGAGCGTGCAGGCGGCGTGGTGCCCGAGTGTCCGACGCGTCCGTGTCCGCAGGCGATCAGCGTGCAGGATCCGGGCGTGCTCGTGACCAACTACCGGATGGAATCGGTCGGCTTGCGCGTGTTCGATCCGAACCGCAAGGGCCCCGACGGCAAGGACGGCGTGCAAGCGGCAGGCCAGCGGGGCGATCTCGCCTTCGCGCTGCAGTCGCGCACCGACCGCGCCATCGCCGCCCTCAACGTGCAGCCGACGGCCGCCACGGTCATCAACGGCACGCGCTTCCCGCCGCCGATCAACGCGGGCGGGGTCGTGGCCGGTGATCCGTTCACGCCGATGATGCGTACCTATCCGGGCGATCTCATCCGGGTGAAGATCCAGGCCGGCGCGCACGAGGAGGAGCACAACGCCTCGCTGCACGGCATGAAGTGGCTGCAGGGCGGCTCGGGCCACGGCACTTCGCCGAACACGGGCTGGAGGAACTCGCAGGCGGCGGGCATCTCGGAGCAGTTCACGCTCCATACGCCCGTGATTCCGATCGAAGACCAGCTGCCGCAGGCCCAGATCGACTACCTGTACAGCATGGACTACGGCAACGACGGCTTCTGGAGCGGCGCCTGGGGCATCACCCGGTCGCACCAGAACCTCGTGCCCAACCTGGTCTCGCTGCCGCAATCGCAGGTGCCGGTGGTGTTCACCGCCGCGACACAGGCCGGTTTCATCGGCGTGTGCCCGGCCAATGCACCGATCCGTGCCTTCGACATCACCGCGGTGGAAGCGAACAAGGTGCTGCCGGCGAACCCGAACGTGACCATCCAGGATCTGTTCCCGAACGGCCACGTCGGCGGCCGCCCGCAGGCAAACGGCGGCACGCTGGTCTACAACCACCGCACCACGACCGTAGGTGGCCAGACCGTCACCATCGAGCCGGAAGGCGAGGTCGTCGTTCTGCCGACGCACCAGGGTCCGCTGCATGATCCGACGGCGCTCATCTACGTGCGGACTTCGGATCTCGTGCCGGCCCCTGGCGGCGGTGCGCTGAGCCTGTTGTCCTTTGCCGCCGCAACCACCACCGACGCGGCGACTGCCCAGGCAGCATGCGACAACGGTGGCGCGACGAACATGGCCTGCCCGGTCGTGCTCGCCGCCAACGCGCCGATCGAGCCGCTGGTGCTGCGCGCCAACGCCGGTGATTGCATCACCGTCACGATGCGCAACCGGCTGACGGGCAATACTCCCGAGCTCGTCACCTTTACCACGCTGCAAGGCGTTGTGAAGCGCGACCGCTTTGGCCAGGAGGGCTCCACCACGTTCCAGACCAACCTGATCCAGGCGTCCTCGTTCATTGGCCTGCATCCGCAACTGGTGCAGTTCGATCCGAGCCGGGCGGATGGCACCGTGGTCGGCCTGAACGATCGCGGACTGAGAAACCCCCTGGCGGGCTTGACGCCGCCGCAGGGCGTGGAAACAGTGCGCTGGTACGCGGGCGATCTCAAGCCGACCAAGGTCGGCGGGCAGTACGCTCTCGCCGCGACCCCGATCGAGTTCGGCGGCGTGGCTCTTTCGCCGGCGGACAAGATCAAGCAGGGCATGAAGTCGCTGGTCGGCACGCTCGTGATCGAGCGGCAGGGCGCCACCTGGAGCGAGAACACCACCAATCTCGATCACCAGCAAGGCACCGGCACCCGCTCCACGCGCGCGCAGGCCGACGTTTGTCCGGGCGGGCAGAACCCGTGCACGATGGCGGCGCCCGGAGCACTGCGCAGTCTCTCCGTGGTCATGACCAAGGCCAATACCCATTACTACCGCGACAGCTCGCCCGTCGAGCACATCAACGGCGAAGCAGTGGGAATTCCCGAGGACAGCCAGGAGTCGACCGGCATGTCGCTCAACTACGGTATCGAGCCGCTGTGGTTCCGCTTCGGGCTCGTGCCGCAGGCGCCGTTCAACAACCAGCCGGGCGGCTTCGGCGGCGTGCCTAACTCGCACCAGTCGTACAGCAACATCCTGAGCGGGAACCAGGACCCCGTGACGCCGGTGCTGCAAGCGGTTGCCGGCAGGGAAGCGCGCGTGCACTGGGTGGTGCCGTACGCCACGACCCGCGGAACCACCATCAACATCCACGGGCACGTGTATCAGCGGCAACCGTACGTGTGCGAAGGCTCGGCGCGTAACGCGCTGACCGGAGCGTGCACCATGACGGAGGTCGGCTCGCGCAACATCGGCGTCAGCCCCTACGACTTCTATGAAGGGGCGAACGAGAGCGTGACCCCGAATGCCCACTGGACGTGGCAACTACCGAGCGCGGGTGGCGGTAACGCGGTGAAGGGCGACTTCCTGTTCCGCGACAACGCCGGCTTCGGCAACACCAGCGGCCTGTGGGGCATCCTGCGGGTGCAGTAAGAGCGAGGCTGGATCGAGTGCAGCGCCCCGCCAGGGGGCTGCACTCGAAGTTTTTTGCAGGGGGAATCGTGGATAGAACAATCAGGCTCGGCGCGGTATGCGCGCTCGGAATGTGCGCCGCCGCGGTTGCCGGCGAGGCGGTGCAGCAGAAGCACGCCAGGGAAGGCGTGATCATGGAATTCAGCGCAGCGCCCGCCTACGGGAAGGTGCTGATGGAAGGCGAGCTCGCCGACCTGCGCTTCAAGCTCACCGACGAGGCGAGCGGCCAGCCGCTGCGCGGCGACGTGCCCGGCGCCTGGCTGGACATCGGCCAGGTGATCCAGGGAAAGGCCGGCGCCGAGCAGAAATCCTGCAAGGAAAAGGTCGCGCTCTACCTGCGCGGCATCGTCGGTATCCGGCCGATGATGGATCTGAACAGCTACTACGTCGTGGTGCTCAACCGCGACCCGAGCATCTCGATCGTCGATCCCAACGTGTCGCTGGCGAATGCGACCAGCACGCTCGCCCGCATCGTGCTGCCCCGCTCCGGGGCGGACTGGGTGAAGAGCCCGGACGGCAAGCGCCT
>Ga0157380_10001641_pt1 | contig 14733 bp, 7 predicted proteins | sample S35metaG_FD_119757 | JGI IMG/M metagenome (GOLD analysis project Ga0157380, IMG submission 119757) | Switchgrass rhizosphere microbial communities from Kellogg Biological Station, Michigan, USA - S3-5 metaG | ecosystem: Host-associated > Plants > Roots > Rhizosphere > Soil | place: USA: Michigan... | reverse complement strand
ATTCAAAACTGATCACGGGGAAAGAAGCACCAAATGCCTGCAAAGTTAACGATGCCGGATTCACCGTCATGTACGGTGAGCTCACGCTGATAGCGCTGCCGGGAACTTGATCGATACCATCGCCGCCGACGAACAGTGTGTAGGTCTTTCCCGGCTCGACCGGAACTGCAACGCTCGAGAGCTGCGAGTTCAAACCCAACAGTTTTGGCTTTAACGCGGCCGCTGTGTTTTGTGGAGGAACGATATTCCAGTTGAGGCTCGTAGCATTACCGATTCCCACATTGACCTGGTTGCCTAGCTCAGCAGTTCGAAATGAGGTTTGCTTCGACATGCCTGCATAGGCACCGCCCGCGGAAGCTATATCAGCGGCAACGACCGCTCCATCAAGATAGGAAGCAATTACTCGATACTGTCCCGGGGGCAGACTCTCGATGCGATAGTGGCCATCGGCAAGTGTTACTCCGCTGGCGATAACTCGGCCGGTCTGCGCGTTCTCAGCCCACACATGCGCACCAAACACGGGGTGCGCGGTGCCGCTTGAGCTGTCCTGGATTCTTCCTTCAATGGCGCCAAGCCCTTCGTGCGGTCCATAGATGCCTCGAACTGCGGCGCGATCGTCCTCAGACAGAGTGCGATTTGTAGCCGACGTCAGATGGTCGGCCCCGTTCAATCGCTGCCGCGCCTGCATGGTTGCCGATATCACGCCGCTATGTTCCAACCCGAGCAAATGGCCAAGCTCGTGAGTGAAGGCTGACTCTAAATCAAACGTGCCCGGCGTTTCATCGGTTGAAAACTGCACCGGCAACCCGTCAACCGAAAGCGGATGAGGATTGATGACTATGTCGGCTTCACTGATGGCGCCGCTGGTAGGGTCGTAAAAGACTCTCGTACGTCCTGTATTGTTGGGTCCCGCAAACAGGGCATTGTTCTCAGGAGTATCAGCGATGGTGATCAAGCTTACGCCGTCACCCGCCGTGGCTGGACTGATCGATTGCGCCCTCGAGGTCACTTCCACAAATTGTATGTTGGCTACGCTCGACCAGCGGGCCATGGCTCGATGGAGGGCGCCAATGACATCGCTGCCGGTCTTAATCTCCGGCCCCGGATTAGTGAGGGAAGAAGATAGTGCTACGGGAATTCGCCGTCGAGCCCACTTTATCTGCAAATCACCTGCGGGATCAGCGAGCTGGACAGTGTAAGGACGTACCTGAAGCGTTGAGCCCATCACCAGGGACAACAGCAGAGCAATGGCAGCGGAGCGTCGCATTGAACCGAAGTGGAAGATCCTTACCGAAGTCGTTGAGGCGCGAGTGGGAGCCTCTCTCGCCGAGGCGGCAATGGTAGCATGCTTTCGTCAGAAAAAGGCACATAAACGAGCCGTGGCACGGCCGTCCCGCCCGTGATCGCTTCGCGTCTGGACGTCACTCCTATGATTGGTTCGCGAACCGCTTCTTACCCTTCTGAAATTCCTATAGTTCTTGTAAATCCTGTCCCTCACCTTCAGTTCACGGGCAGGACGCCCGATGTCACTAATTGACTCGAGCCACTGCTTCCCACCCTAAAATGGAAATTCCTGTAGTTCCTGTAATCCTGTCCCTCACCTTCAGTTCACGGCAGGACGCCCGTGGCACTGATTGACTCGAGCCACTGCTTCCCACCCTAAAATGGAAAATCCTGTAGTTCCTGTAATCCTGTCCCTCACCTTCAGTTCACGGGCGGAACGCCCGGTGTCACAAACTATCCTCGGCCAGCCGGACCTGCCTCGCGTCTAACGTTACAGATTCGAGGTCGAAGGACAGCGGGTCCGTTTTCAGCCTACGAACTCCGTCGTTAGTCAGTCAGTTTGATTGGTTTTCCAGTCAGGATTGTGCCAATTTGCGAATGATCTCGTTGACAGGACAGTTTGAACGAAGCTACACTGAGTTGCGTCTTTATGGACGCGGCCCCGCGCTTATCAATAGGACAAGCAACCTACCTCGCCAAAGAGATTTCTAATGACAATCGCGGTTTAGCCAACGAATTGAGGAGCCTTCTGATGTTTAAGCTGACAGTTCTGACAGTTACGCTAGCCTTGGCCGCAGTCGTTGCCTTTGGCCAGGCCCCTACTCTGGAAATCCGTACTCCCGACGGACCGAACCTTCCAGCCGAGCTATTTTACGGTAATGTGAAAGTTAAGCCGCTTCGCTTGCGTCCCGGAACCAATCAGGTCATTACGATTGACGACTCGGATTTCTTTGTTAACCAACATTACGTCGATTTCCTCAATCGTTTTCCGGATACCGGTGGTTTCAATTTTTGGGTCGCCGCAATTACAGCTTGTGGCAGCAACCAAGCCTGCATCAATGCGAAGCGAATTGATGTCTCGAATGCATTCTTCTTCGAGTTGGAGTTCCAACAGACCGGTGCCTACGTTTATCGCCTGTATCGTGGATCGTTTGGCAATAATCAGCCGATCCCTAATCCCAATGCAAATAGCAATTTTCCTGGCGAAAACCTGAAAATGCCGAGCTATGCTGCTTTTAAAGGCGATCGTCAGCAAGTGGTGGGTGGCTCGAACTTGGCCCAAAAGCAGTTGAATCTTGCCAATGATTTCGTCGGACGTGCTGAATTCACCGCGAAGTACCCAACCAGCCTTACTGCTGATCAGTTCGTAGATGCAGTCTTAGCCACGATCCAGAATGACCTCGGCGTGAATATGTCTTCCGAGCGTAACAATCTGCTAGCCTTATATGCTCAGCTCGGTCGGGGCGGCGTGATTTATCGTCTCGCCGATGACAATGTCGGTTCGAACCCAATCAACAACAGGGCCTTCATTGATGCCGAGTACAACCGCGCGTTTGTTTATGGCGAATACTCTGGTTATCTACGTCGCAATTCGGACGTTGCGGGATTCATGTTCTGGTTGGGCCAGGTGAACAGCGGCGCCCTTCGTGATGTCTCGAAACAGCATGCGATGGTTTGCTCGTTCATTACTTCGCAAGAGTACCAGTTACGGTTTGGTTCGACCGCAACGCACTCCAACCAGGAATGTAACTAACGCCTCAAGGTTCTTAAGCAAGTGGGCCGGCTTCGCAAGAAGTCGGCCCTTTTTGTTTTGCGAGGAATTAAGTGCCGGTTAGGTGCGCTTACTGAAACGCTCGATCGCTTCTTCATACACGGCCCGCGTGTCTCTCGCACATCGAGACCAGGAAAACCTCGCGGCGTGCTTCAGACCCGCTCTCGAAATGTCCCGTCTCTGGTCCTCGGAGTCAAGCAATTCGAGAATCAATGCAGTCAACTCTTTTGACTTGTTATGGTCGAAAGAACAGCAGGCTCCGCCAGTGACTTCAACAAGGCTGGGAATGCGGCTAACGATCACCGGAGCGCCACAAGCCATCGCCTCGAGCGGTGGCAGCCCAAAGCCTTCGTAAACTGACGGGTAAATAAAGGCAGTACATGATGAGTAAAGCGCAGCCAGCTCCTGATCGCTCAGATATCCGGTGAGAATTATGTTGGCAGCTACCGGCGAACGTTGGAAGGATTTGAGCAGATCATCAACCAGCCAGCCCTTGCGACCAGCCAGGACCAATTGCAAAGGCTGGCTGTGCAAGCGAACACAATCCTCAAACGCGGCCAACAGAATGCGCAAGTTCTTCCGTGGCTCAACCGTGCCGACATACAGCAAGAAGTCTTCGTTGATTCCCAGCTTCCTTCTTACAGCTCGGTTCTCTTCTTCCTTCATTGGCTGAAAACAATCGCGAGCACTTTCGGACACCGCTACCACTCGTTCCAGCGGAATCGCGAGGTGTTCATGAACCTCTCTTCTAACTGCTTCGCTTGGCGTGATGACCATGGTTGCGGCACGCGCCATTACTGGTATGCGAGATTGTGCGCGTCGCACCAACTTCTTCTCGTGGGTCTTTGGGTGCAGCAACATCGACAAGTCGTGAATAGTGAGGACGGTTGGACATACTTGCTGTAAAGGCACTTCGAAATTTGTACCATGAAAGATATCGATTGAGCGGCGACGAAGGTGCCGCGGAAGACCTAGCGACCACCACCTGCTATTCCATGGACTCGTGCGTGAACGGATGAAGCTGAGGTTCGCAGGTCGATTCTCGTCAAGGTGCAGAGTGCGAATGAAAGGTCGCGGCGATACCACCTCAACAGTGTCCGTGGAGTTTTCCGAAGCAAGATGACGAGCCAGCTCGTTTGTATAGTGACCGATGCCCGTAAGTATTTCGGTAAGTGGCAGGCCATCAATTCCGATATGCATTGGAGGTTTAACCGCAGGTTACATCGATTTCGCAGATTAAAAAATGTGTTTTGCTCTTTGTTCTTAAGTTCTTGGTTCTTGGTTCTTGGTGTGTTTCGAGGATTTCGGTTTTCTGATTAAGGGCTTGTCGCCCCCTCACCCCGCCGCCCCGTCCCGACCTGGCTCACAGTTTTTTAATCGGTGTAATCTGCGAAATCTGCGGATAAGTCTGCTCTTACTATCCGACTCTGCCGAGTTCGAAAATCTCTTTTGCTACATTCTCGACTGCTTCGACTGCGGTCCTTGAGTTAGCCCATTCCGAAAGCATTACACCCGTTCTGTCCGCCAGACGATTCATGGTTACTTGCGGGCGACGGGCTTGGGATTGCTTAGCTAGTTCCAAAATGGCTTGAACATAGCGGGCCGGCGCATGCTCTGCTTCCAAAACTCTTCGTCCCAGTCTTCCCATTTCCTCAAAACGTTTCGGCTCCTTCAACAAAGCGCGGAGGTGAAGTTGAATATCCCCGATTTCATTTTCATCCGTGCGAACGAAGGCAACTGTTTCAGCCGGAAGCGATGAGTACCATCCGACTTGCGAAACCAGGGACGGCAAGCCGTGCGACCAGATCCTCAACTGGCTGCCCGAAGCTTCGCCCATAGTCGGATATCGCAAATTAATCGAAAGATGGGCCTGCCCTAAAGCTTCATCGAGTTTCTTTTCTGACGCAAATCCGTGGAGGTGAACTTGTTGCTTAAGGTCGAGAGCGCGAATCTGGGAGCGGAGCTGATCCTCGTCATCGAGTATGTCGCCGTAGACGTCGAGCTGGAATTCGGAACGCTCCGGCATGTCAGCGAGAGCCTTCAGCACCGATAGGAGCCGCCGGCTCTTACCGATATATCCAAACGCAATCAGACGATAAGGCGGACCGCCGGCCTTGCTAAGGGAAGCTTCGATGTTCCGCTTCGCATTGAATGGCAACGGTGCGAGCAGGAGTGGGCAGTCTTGATCTCGCGAAAGAATGTCGAATGCCTCTCCGGTGTGTACCACGACTCCCAACTGATGTTCGACGGCCAGCTGAGTGAGCGGATAATGTTCGGCCATATGATCGATATTCCGTGCATTACCATGAAAACACTCGCTTGCATCCAGTCGTCCGGCTTCGCCGTAATAACTTTCCATCACAGCCAGGTAGGAATCCAGGTCACGCCAATTGACTCGAAAGATATCGTCGAAGAAATGATGCAGCCGAAGATCATGCAACACGACTATGCCCGCATGCAGTCTCGATATCTGCCAGATCGAACTGTGAAAGAGTGGGTTGTTTCCGATGTTGTAAAAATTCGCGTCGGCCCGGTTCAACTCTACCCAGGGAATTTTTCCCAGCCGGTAGGAACGCACCGCCACTTGCTTCGTCAGCGACTGATCCCAATCGCTCTGATCCGTCCAAAGCGTGACCTCCGCCAACTCGGTCAGTGCCGGCAGCACACGAGTTGTATAGTGGGCGATATCCGTCCGAGCCGGGGGCAGCGGTGAGAACCAGTTAATCTTCATTTACATCACGCCAAAAGTTTTCTCACCACGTTATCCCAGGTAATGTTCATCTCTCGATATAAAGCATTCCCAGCGGCGCCCATCTTTTTTGCCGCGTTTCGGTCCTGCCACAGCCTATCGAATGCTCGCGCGAGTTTGGCCGCCTCAGGTTCAGAAATCAGTCCGGTTTCTTCGTCACGTACAAACTCCAAAGGACCACCTGAATCCGTACAAACAACGAGCGGCTTTGAAGCCAACATCGCCTCCAGAGTCACGTAACCATAGTCTTCATCAATTGGCGGATAAATAACTCCTAAACAGCGGGCGTAAAGATCTCGCTTCTTTTCTTCATCAATGGAGCCCAGCCATTCAACACGATCGTGCACTCTCAACTTGCGAGCGAGTGTCTTGAGTTCACTCTGATAGGCAGGCTGGTCCGCCGCTCCGGCAAAACGCACCCGCACAGGCTTCTTAGTGTTAGCTAAAGCTTCCAGAACCAGTGATTGACGCTTGGGCAAACAAAGCCTGCTTGGAAAAAAGAAATAATCTTCGGCCTCAGCCGTGTGGAACTTATCTGCGTGTGGCGGCGGATGATAAAGTGGCGACGCATTTATATCGCAGAAGAACTTCAAGCGCGCCGCTACGTTTGCGGAGTTGGCGTAAACCACTTTGGTCTGACCAATAAAATGACGATCTGCGTGGCGGATCGCGTCTCGCACTTCGGCGCCATTGGGAGAGTAAATCAAATCGCCCAACTGGTGGTCCCAGAGTTCATACGCGGTGCGAAACTGATGCAGTATCCAAAGGACCTTGTTCGGATGTGGGATTAGATACGCAGGAAAGCGAAGCCCAATCAGCAAGTCTACGGGCGTACCCATGACCTCGGTAACATCCAGCAGCCTGCACGCCAACATATGATCGATGATGCGTTCAGCCGGATACCACTTGAAAGGAACCGCGATGATTTCTACTTCGTGGCCAGCCGCGCGCAAGGCATCGCGCAACCCCTCCGCGTGAACTTCAGCTCCCCCGCGAATGAATGGCACATGAACTGTAGCGATAAGGATGCGCATAACTCAAATGACGATAGACAATAGACGATGGACGACGGACTGACGATGCTGCCTACGCAATTGACTTTCGCATCGCTTGCAGACTCCGGGCAAGTGTCTCACTCAAGTCTTTCATTCGTTTCAATAAATCGGGGTACTTCTCCAGATATTTTCGACGCTCAATGATGTGACGGCACGCGACCGTTTCAAGCAATGATCTTATGGAGATCGAAAGAAAGCGGCCTTGTTCAGGGTCGCTTTGACCAGTTGATCCCTCCGCAATGTTAAGCGCGATTGAGGTTGAAGCTCGCTTTATTTGCCCGTTGAGATTGTAATCCTCGCTGCGAGGGAGTTTCGCAGCGACGTCGTAGACCAAGTCGATATAATCCAAAGCAAGCTGATAGACCCTTAAGCTTTCAAACTTAAACATATGTGGCTCCTTTCTGGGTGAAAGAGGACACCATTCGCAGTCCATCGTCCATTGTCTGTCGTCTATCGTCTTTTGTTGGCTAAGGCCTAAATCCAATGACCGCATAATCCATTGGGCCGTAGAAGTATTGATTGAAGCGACGGGCTAGCTCGGAGTTCTCGTCTACGGGGGTGTCATCCGAAGGATTAAGGTTCATCACCTCAACACGATTGAACCCACGAGATTCAACCAGAAATCTCGTGACCGCGCTGGGCAAAGGATTTCGATGGGTAGGATCAAAGTAGAAGTTGCAACTTCCAACCAGAACGTTTTGTGGGTTCGGAGTCTCAAAAATGACTGCGCCGCCCGGTTTCAAAACCCGCACGGCTTGATTCAGAAATTCAACCAGAGTCTCAATCGGTAAGTGTTCGATGATGTGGAATCCGGTGACTGCCCCGAGGCTCGCGTCCGGAAGCTGATGAAGATACTCAATCAAGTCTTCCTCGGTCACGTCGAGATGGCGATTCCGGCACCACTCAACCAGAATCCGATTTGAATCAACCCCTCGAGCCTGCAGTCCCTCTTCCTTAAGTAGCTCAAGCCACTCGCCGCGTCCGGAACCTACATCAAGAATCGGCATTGATTCAGCGCCGATGCTGTTTTGATTTATTTTCGGCAGGTAAATCCGTAAGCGCTGCTTGATGTCTTCGCGACGACCACGGAATTGTTCATCGAATGAAGCATAGAACGCATCCAACGCATGGTCTTCTTCCTTTGCGAGCGCGCGTAATTCCTTTTCATCGAAAGCTGGCAGACGCTTTCGAGCTGCTGCAAGCACCGTGGCCAAACGCTCACCCTGCAAAACAAGTTCGGTACTAACCTGTTGCTGCTTGTCAAATACGCGGGTCACTTCCTCCTTCAGTTCTCGAGTCGCAATTTCAATCTGTTCACGTTGTCTTTCAATCTCGCCACGCTGCTGATCGAGTTGCTCTCGCTGGCTCGCATCACTTTGATCGAAATGTGCCTCTTTAAGCCGGAGCACCAGGAGCCATTGTTTTACTCGTTTATCGAGATCTGAAAGATTTTCCGCCAACCGGGCGGTTGTCTCGTTTATCTTTTGGCCAAAGTCGGCTCGGCTGATTCTTTCCTCGCTGAGCTTTGTTTCTATATCTCGAATCAGTTCGCCGCGATTACTGTCGATCAAACTTCTCAGTTCGCCATGATTACTATCCATTAGGCTTCTCATCTCCGCACTGCGGTTCTCGAGCGCGCGAGAGAGTTCAAGTCCGGTGTTGTCGATCGAAGTTCGCAGTTGCCGCATTGTAGATTCCAGATCGGCACGAAGGGCAGCGTACTGCTCCGTAAATCCTGCCGACCTCGACTCTTCCTGATCGAGTCTTTGCTGTGAGTGAACGATGTAAGCCCTGGTTTGATCCGCGTGATCCAGCAGACTCTTAATCGTGTCGCCTTGCGTTTGCAGGATATCCGACACTTCGTCCACGTGGGCCAATAGAGAGCGATCGGCATGATTCAAATGCTCAACGATGATCTCCTGCTGCGCAATGATGTGGGCTTCGAACTGTTGCTGGTTGCGAACCAATGTTGGCAACCGCGCCACCGCTACCAGCAGGTTTACAAGATAGCCAATAAAAGGTACGCGATAGAACTTTCTTAAAGTAGCCGGCGCCCACAGACCTTGGACCTCAACCTGCTTCGCCTTTCCTTCGGTCGAGTAGCGTAGCCGGCCGAGAATATCGATCTTGTTAAGACGAGCGTTGCGCAGGCTATCCAAAAAAGTTCGATAACCAACTGCGTCAGGGCCACGTTTCAGGATTGCTCGATAAGCGTTTTGAATGAAGGCAGCATCGTGAAACTTCACCAAGTCATTGACGTGATAACGCGATTCGCTGTTCGGCTGGAAGCGGCCCTGCAACTGGATGGGCTGCAAGTCCAGATCAGAAAGAACTTTTGACCCTCGTCGCAAAGGTTGGCGTTCAGCCGACATCACCACATCAAGCGACGCTCGATCGGGCATTTGTCCGGCCCGGGTCGCAGCCTCTTTCATGCGGGCAACGATCCGGTCAACGGAGTATTCCGGTTTGGAGATTTTAGTGGGCTCTTTCACGGGTTAGCGCTTGAGGCTACGAAGTACGGTGAAGAGTGTCAAGAGGACTTACCTCAAAACCTATCGGCAAAATCTGATGTCGATCCAAATGAGAAGGCCCGCTAATGCGCTTAAGCATTCACGCGGGCCTGCTCGTTTTGGATGGCTCCCGTTTACGGAATGATCGTCACGTGCGGCGCGGTGTCGGCCGGTCTGCTGGGAATGATCGCTCCTCCGGGATTGTATTTGAGGATGACTGGATAGTCTCCCGGCATCAGATCCGATGGCAGCACAAACTCGACTATGTCCCAACCAGGCATTTCCAGGTTGGGTCTCACAGCGCTGGCCACGATATCTGTCGTGCCGATGGTGACGGTCAGCTGACTGGCCTGTGTTACTCCTCTGATTCCGGTGACGTTCATCAACAACCTTGTCGCCACTACGGTGCCGGTTTGATCCGGCGATGTCACCTTAAATGGCTCCATCAGGCACGGGAAGGCCATGCCATTTGTGATGTTACAGATCGAAGCCCGTCCACCCGCACCATTCGTGCTGGTAAAGATGTCAGGCTGCGCCGGGATTATTGAGAGCCGACTGCGGAAGACGGTACCGTTGTTGTTAACCACAACATCAAACGAACCGAGCCCTAACCCAATCGGGATCACAAAGTTTATTTGACTCGGACTATTGCCAACAAAATACAATCCTGAAGCTGCCCCGTTTACCGAAACAGAAACTCCATTCAGCTCGACGGGAAGAACGGGACTGCGCTTTCCTTCAACACCACCTGCCGACGCAAGATTACTGGGAGCCAACGGCGCTGCCGCTCGAACCAAAGTCAACTCACCCGCCGCCAGGCCCAGACCCATGGTCGCTGGCGTTGGGCTAACGCTAGGCGTGGGTGAAGGGCTCGGACTCGGCGAAGGCGATGGTGTTGGCGTTGGGCTGCCGGTAGGAGTTGGCGAAGCATTCGGAACGGGGAACGCACTTGCGCCCGTAAAGAAAGACAGCGGTTCGGCGGATTCAGCTGTGTTCGCCGGTGACAGGAAGTAGAAGATCTCGCTTGATAAGTCCTGGTTACCACCACCCAATTCCGCTCCTGCGAGACTGAAGGTGATTCGCCGCCGGCTGGCACTTGGCAAAGCTCGCAAGGCGAATGAATTAGCTACTGGGTTGTTAGTAAGCCTCGTTAGCGTGTTGGTGCTGGTGACCGGAATTGAAGTCGCCCAAATCTGAGTGACGTTATTGTTATTCAGGCCGTCAGTTGCGTTAGCCGCTGGAAATGTTCCATCAGCTTTGTAGTTCAGAGGCGATCCGAACACGATCGTCGCCGGAGCCAGAGAAGCGTTGTAATCCGTGAAGCTCGGGAAGTGAACAAACCCGAAATCTCCCGAAGGCGGCAACGCCCTCAGCGCCACAAGATTAAAGGTGTCGCTGGCAGCGGTCCATAGAAAGATTCCGTAAAAGGTCTTGTTAGTAGCAGCGTCGTTACCCTTTGGATCATCTGCAAGTGAATCAAAGAGCAACATGGTGCCGTCTCGGCTCAGGCGCCTGCCGGGACTAAACAAGTTCACCGTGTTTTGGGTGGCGTCAGTTTTTGTCCTGGTGACTTGTTTGAGCGCAGTTACAGCCGATCCACTAAAAGTTGTCCTGTAGATCTCGTTATTGCCGCGATTGTTCGCATCGTCGCCATTTTGCCCAGCGCCCTCCACCGCAACTCCGGCAGTCAGAATCAAATTCGCATTGGACACAAATGCGATCACGGACCCGTCCGTCGACATTGACGCGTTAGCATTAAAGACAGAGAAGACAAGGCGCCCTGTGTTGTCAAAAACATCCTGAGTCTTAGTTATTTGAACAAAAGATCCCGACCCGCGATTGTAGACAAAGATCTCCGGACTTCCGTCAGCATTACCTACGGCAGGCACCAGATTGCGCGTAGATGTAAAGGCAAGGCGGGTACCGTCATCAGAGATAGTCGGCTCGCGATTGTCGTCAGCCACGAACGGTAATGTGAATGGAGTTGCTCCCGGAGTGGGTGGACGACTGGCCGGCGTATTCGTAACTCGACTAAAGCCAGCCGAGTTGACCAGGTCGACTTGAACTTCGGTTCCCAACGTCAGATCTACATCAGCAACCGCAGGAATTTCGTAAACCCAGATTTCCTGGTTCCAACCGTTATTTGGATCATTGGTCAGTGCGGTCGTCTCCACTCCGTCGAAATTCGACGGGTCGGGTGCGTTTGAGCTAAAGACGATTACGTAAACGCGTTTCCCGCCTATCAACTGCGGCTCGAGACTAATCATCGGCCTGTTATTACTGATCTCGATTTTTACTGCGGTCAAATCAGCCGGCGTCGGATTTGGCGTGGGTGTTGGAGTCGGTGTTGGGGTCGGACTCGCACCCGGACTTGGTGACGGACTTGGGCTGGGGCTTGGACTTGGTGACGGTGTGGGACTTGGTGTCGGAGTCGGTAACGGAACATTCTTCGTGTTCGTAATCTGATAAATTCGCCGTTGAGCGTAATCGATCAGAAAAATCTCGCGGTTCCCGTCTTCGTTGTTTCGCGGGTTTACGTTTGGCGTCCCGTCGGGTTTTTTAGAAGGGATCTTCTCGGTTGCGACGTCACCGTTTGATTCGAATACAACGAACCTGCCATTCGCGCTGATGTCACTGGCGAACGAAGTGAACTGGAAAAAAGATCCGCTAGCCGGAGATGAGGTCAACTGCGTAATAAAAGGGTCCGGGGTTGCGCTCGCGGTCTGTGCCGAAACTGCGCCTGCAGCTAGTAGAAGCGCGAAAATAGAACCCCAAGTACGAAAAACTTGCTTCACAAAGGCCTCCGAAAATATCGACGCGGATACGAGCAGAATTAGATGCCCATGGGAGCCTGAGCAGTAGCCCGACGCAGGTGAAAGTATTTATAGCGACACCAGCGATTAAAGAACGGCCATTCTAAGCGGAAGCCCGCATTACCGCAAGCAGACCTACCGCGTAAGTCGGTCAGTTTGAACGTTCTTACGAGGCTCGTCTCCGTCGTCTCGATGAAGAAGGGGCCTATCCGAGGAAGCAGACCTCTTTCGAATTAATACGGGCCTGATGCCCGCGTCACATAAGGTTAGTTACACTCTACATTGCTGTGGGAGACTATGGCTGAAAACCGCAGTTGATACTCAGTCGACGTAATAAACGAGCAGACCATCGCGTGTTGCTTGGTAATGTCTCGCAACGGGCCGCTGTTAACCTGGCCCAGCCAGAACATGAATCCAGGAATATCTGAATTTCTTCTGAGATACCCACTGTATTCTCCGAAGACGAACGCCCGGTTGTATTCAGCATCGATAAAGGGCCGATTGTTTATCGGATTGGTATTGATGTTGTCGTCAGCCAGCCGGTACATGACTGCGCCGCGGCCGCCAGAATTGTAGAGCGTAATGAGACCTGATCGCTGCGACGACAGATCCACGTGAATATCGTTATTCATGGTGGCTAACACTGCATCTACAAACTGGTCCGCTGTAGCGAGACTCAACGGATACCTGGCAATGAACGCGGGTCTTTGCACGAACGCATTGGCAAAGTCCAACTGCAATTGAGCCAGGTTTGAACCACCGACTACGAAGGCACGGTCCGCGGAAAACACCTGATAACTGGGAAGCTTCAAGTCCTCGCCGGGGAAGTTCGGATCCGGATGTCCATTTGAAAACGGCTGATTGTTTCCAAATTCCGCGCGATACATTCTGAAGACATACGAGCCGGTCTGTTGATACTCAAGCTCAACAAAGAACGCGTCTGATACACCGATGCGCCTTGTATTTACACAAGCCGTATCACCTGGTGGGCAGGGAGGCGGATTGTTGCCGGCATTGCCCGTGATGTGTTCGACCCAAAAAGTGAGACCTCCAGTATCAGGTTCACGCGACAGGAAGTCTCTGTAATGCTGGCTCACAAAAAAGCTCACGTTGTCAGCCGGATTAACTGCGCCTCGAGGAATAAACGTCACATTGCGAGCGTTGGTAAGACTCTTCAGTACATTTGTAGAAGTATGAGTACCGATCAAGTAAGTTTCAGGCTCAGCGGCTGAGATGCCTACCAGCGGAAACAGGTTTGTGTTGCCGCTGCCGTAACGCGTAGTGATCTGGCCGTTGCTCTTCAATTCAATCTCGAAGTTAATAGGCTGACCGCCAAACGCGCATTGACCATTGGCGCCGGCATTACAGGGCACACCTTGCCATCGAAAAATAATCGTGTTCCCGTCGGGCCGAACGTCATAGACATCAGCGTCAAATCTCTGGTCAGTACCCAGGTAAAGATCGTCCCACATTCCAGCAATCATCCGGGTCTGGGCGAACGCTTCGGTTGAACTGTTGAAGTCTGAAGCTGGCGGCGTTTGGAAGAACAGATTTCCGTTCGTGGATATCGTCACCGTCGTGTAGTTGGCGCCGAAAAAAGGAAACGTGAAAGGTAATGTATAGTTCTGGCGATAGCTATCATCAGCGCTAAGATTAAGGTGCGTTCCACCGGTTGAAAGCGAAGAGTTGGGTCCTAACGTCGTTGCATACGGATTACCATCAACGAAACTCACCGAGACATTAACCGAAGCAGGCGTACCTTCAATACCCACCTTGTCGAACTCTTGCAATCTTATCGAGCCGCGTGTGTGTCCATACGGCAGCTTAACACTCGTGGTTTGCGCCATGCCTGAGGCTAACGGCACAACATTCTTCAATTGCAAAGTGGCTCCCGTAATCGAATCCACAAAGCTCAGCCGATAAAGTGAAGCTGTTCCCGAAGCGCCGTCGTCGCCGGATGCAGTCCAACTAAGGTTCAGGGTCCGGCCTGTTTGCGAAGTCACCATTAGACCGGTCGGCGTTCCGGGAGGAACAGTGTCATTGCCGAGTAAAACCTGCATGCTGTTAGCGACATTCAGCCGGCGACCTGACACAGTTTTATCTGTAAGTGACGAGAGCGGATCACCGTTGTAAAGCAAAAGTGATTTGAGCTGCTGCAGCGTAAGATTTGGATTCTGCGAAAGCAGCAGAGCGGCCGACCCGGCGACGTGCGGCGAGGCCATTGAAGTGCCGCTGAAGAATTGGTACGGAGGATTCCCACCGGCCGTCGCTAAAGTGACTGTGCTTAAGATACCAACTCCAGGCGCGCCAAGCGATGCGGTCTGAGCGCCAAAGCTCGAAATGAAGCTGAGATTCTCATTAACATCGGTTGCTGCTACCGACAAAATGTTGGGAGCGTCGTAGCCTGAAGGATAATGCGGCGTAACATCGGTATCTATCGCCTCGTTCCCTTCAGAGGTAACCAGCAAAACACCAACAGTGTCGAGCGCCTTGATCGCATCCAGGATCGACTGCGAGAAAAACTCGCTGCCACTCGCACCATAGCTTCCGT
>Ga0157380_10001638_pt1 | contig 14748 bp, 8 predicted proteins | sample S35metaG_FD_119757 | JGI IMG/M metagenome (GOLD analysis project Ga0157380, IMG submission 119757) | Switchgrass rhizosphere microbial communities from Kellogg Biological Station, Michigan, USA - S3-5 metaG | ecosystem: Host-associated > Plants > Roots > Rhizosphere > Soil | place: USA: Michigan... | reverse complement strand
TACAAGGGCCTGCGCGCGCCCCACAAGATCAAGTTCGCGGTATCGGGTTGCACGCGTGAATGCGCCGAGGCGCAGGGCAAGGACGTCGGCGTCATCGCCACCGAAGGTGGCTGGAACCTCTACGTCTGCGGCAATGGCGGCATGAAGCCGCGGCACGCCGACCTGCTGGCGCGCGACCTCGATACCGACACGCTGATCCAGTACATCGACCGCTTCCTGATGTTCTACATCCGCACCGGCGACCGGCTGCAACGCACCTCGACCTGGCTCGAGAACCTCGAGGGCGGCATCGACTACGTGCGCAAGGTGGTGTGCGAAGACTCGCTGGGCATCGGCGCGGAACTGGAAGCCGACATGGATCGAGTGCGCGCCAACTACGCCTGCGAGTGGAAGGTGGCTGTCGAGGACCCGGTGACGCTCAAGCGCTTCCGTACCTTCGTCAACTCCGAGGAATCCGACCGCAACGTCGTGTTCGTGGAAGAGCGCGGCCAGATACGCCCGGCCACCCCGGATGAACGCGAAAAGTCAGAACGCCTCAAACCGGAACCCGGCAAGACCGAAGAGGTGGCGGCGTGACCGGCGAACGATGGCATGACGTCTGTGCACTGGAAGACCTCATCGAGGGCGCCGGTGTCGGCGCGCTGGTCGGCGGGCGGCAGATCGCGCTGTTCCTGGTCCACGGTCGCGTCTATGCGCTGGACAACTTCGACCCGGCGAGCCGCGCCAACGTGTTGTCGCGCGGGCTCACCGGCAACCTCCAGGGCGAGCGCGTGGTCGCGTCACCCATCTATAAGCATCATTTCGTGCTGACGAGCGGCCGTTGCATCGAAGACAGCACCTTCAACGTGACGGCCTATCCCACGCGCGTCGAAGACGGGCGAGTGCGCGTGGAGGTCCCCGCCGCGCTCAAGCGCATGCGCCTGGTCGTCGCCGGAAACGGCATGGCCGGCATGCGCACCGTCGAGGAACTGCTGAAGCTCGGCGTGGCCGGGCGATTCATCATCACCGTGTTCGGTTCCGAGCCTCGCGGCAACTACAACCGCATCCTGCTCTCGCCGGTACTCTCGGGCGAGGCGCAGGCCGATGACATCATGCTGCACCGGCCGGGCTGGTACACGAAGCGCGGCATCACGCTGCATGCCGGCGATCCGATCGTGGAGATCGATCGCCAGCGCCGCGTGGTGCGTTCGCGCAGTGGCATCGTCGAGCCCTACGACCGGTTATTGATCGCCACGGGCTCCGATCCCATCGTGCTGCCGCTGCCCGGCAAGGAACTGCCCGGCGTGGTCACGTTCCGGGATCTCGATGACGTCGACCGCATGCTGGCGGCGTCGGGCAAGGATCGTCGCGCCGTGGTCATCGGCGGCGGATTGCTCGGCCTGGAGGCGGCGCACGGTCTCAGCCTGCGTGGCATGCACGTCACCGTCGTGCACCTGCTCGACACATTGATGGAGCGTCAGCTCGATGCACAGGCCGGGGCGCTGCTCAAGGCCGCGCTCGAGAAGCGGGGCATCGAATTCCGCATGCGCGCGAAGACCCAGGCCATCCTCGGCAGCGAGGCGGTGACCGGTGTGCGTTTCGACGGCGGCGAAGAAATCCCCGCGAGCCTGGTGGTCATGGCGGTGGGCGTGCGGCCCAACGTGGAACTCGCCAGGCAGGCGAGGCTGGCCTGTGACCGCGGCATCCTGGTCGACGACACCTTGCAGACTTTCGATCCGTCCATCTACGCCGTGGGCGAGTGCGTGCAGCACCGTCGCCAGACTTTCGGCCTGGTGGCGCCGTTGTGGGAGCAGGCCCGCATCAGCGCGCAGCACATCGCCGAGATCGGCGTGTCGCGCTTCTCTGGCGCCGTGAATGCCACGCAGCTCAAGGTGTCGGGTATCGAAGTGTTCTCCGCTGGTGACTTTGCCGAAAGCCCGACGCGTGAATCGCTGGTGCTTTCGGACAAGCGTCGCGGCATCTACAAGCGCGTGGTGCTCGAAGGCAACCGCATCTGCGGCGCGGTGCTGTTCGGCGACACGCGGGAGGCGGCGCGCCTCAAGGAGCTGATCGCCGAGCGCGCGGACGTGGGTCCCATCCGCGACCAGCTGCTGTTCGACGCGTCGGCGGCCGCCTGAGTACCGGGCTGCAGACGCGCACGACCTGTCCGTACTGCGGTGTTGGCTGCGGGGTCCTCGCCACGCGCCGCAAGGACACGGTGGAGGTGCGTGGTGATCCGGCGCACCCGGCCAACGCCGGCAAGTTGTGCGTGAAGGGCAATACGCTGGGCGAAACCGTCGGACTCGAAGACCGGCTGCTGTATCCCAGTTTGCACGGCGAGCGCGTACCTTGGTCCGAGGCCGTAGCCATCGTCGCGAGTGAGTTCCGTCGCTACATCGAGGACTACGGCCCGGAGTCGGTGGCGTTCTACGTCTCCGGGCAGCTCCTCACCGAGGACTACTACGTCGCCAACAAGCTCATGAAGGGCTACATCGGCGCGGCCAACATCGACACCAACTCGCGACTGTGCATGGCATCGGCCGTGGCAGGTCACAAGCGGGCGTTCGGTGAAGACGTCGTGCCCGTGAGCTACGAGGATCTCGACGCCACGGATCTCGTCGTGCTGGTGGGATCGAATACCGCGTGGTGCCATCCCATCGTGCTGCAGCGGTTGCTCGCGGCCCGCGCCGCGCGCCCGCAGCTCAGGATCGTCGCTCTCGATCCGCGCCGCACCGCGACCACGCAGCTTGCGGACCTGCATCTGCCGCTCGCGCCGGGCACCGACGTGCACCTGTTCAACGGACTGTTGGTGTGGCTGGCCGATCACGGACACGTCGACCGCGCCTTCGTGGATGCACACACCAGCGGCTTCGACCAGGCGCTCGAGGCGGCGCGCGCCCATGGTGGGGCTCTGGAAGCGACCGCGCGCGCCTGCGCCGTGGACGTCGCCAGCCTGCGCGAGTTCTTCGAACTGTTCGCGCGCACTGCTGCGGTCATCACGATGTTCTCGCAGGGCGTCAACCAGAGTTCCGCGGGCACCGACAAGGTCAATGCCATCATCAACTGCCACCTGGCGACGGGAAGGATTGGCAAACCCGGTGCCGGTCCGTTCTCGATCACCGGCCAGCCCAATGCCATGGGCGGACGCGAAGTCGGTGGTTTCGCGAACACGCTGGCCGCTCACATCGACATTGAAGACGCGGCCGGCCGCGCGGCCGTCCAGGGTTTCTGGGACAGCCCGGCCATCGCCACGCGCCAGGGTCCGAAGGCCGTCGAAATGTTCGACCGCATCCACGACGGCCGCATCAAGGCCGTGTGGATCATGGCCACCAACCCGGTGGTCAGCTTGCCCGACGCGGACAAGGTGAAGGCGGCGCTGCGCAACTGCGAGTTCGTCGTGGTGTCGGACGTCGTGGCCAACACGGACACGGCGGCGCTGGCGCATGTCCTGCTGCCGGCGCTGGCATGGGGAGAAAAGGACGGCACGGTCACGAATTCCGATCGCACGATTTCCCGCCAGCGCACGTTTCTGCCGCCACCCGGCGAAGCGCGCGCCGACTGGCGCATCGTCTGCGACGTGGCCGCGGCGATGGGCTTCGGTGGCTTCGAATTCCAGTCGCCGCACGAGATCTTCCGTGAGCACGCGCAGCTCACGGCGCACGAGAACCACGGCCGGCGCGCGCTGCACCTGGGCGCGTGGTCGAACATAACGGCCGAGGAATACGAACGCTGGCAGCCGGCCGCGTGGCCCATGGCCGGCTCGCGCGCGAGTGCGCACGGACCGATGTTCGCCGATGGTCGTTTCATGCATGCGGACGGCCGCGCGCGCTTCATTTCGCTCACGCCTCGTGCACCCAAACACCCGGTGTCGGCCGAATTCCCGTTGATCCTCAACACGGGCCGGGTGCGCGATCACTGGCACACCATGACGCGCACGGCGAAATCGGCGCGGCTCTCGGCGCACGTTGCCGAGCCATACCTCGAAGTCCACGTCGCCGACGCCATGCGGTTCGCCGTGCGTGCCGGTGAGCTGGCGCACGTGCGTTCGGCCTGGGGATCCATGGTCGTGCGCGTGCGCACCGATGGCGAAGTGACGCCGGGAACGGTGTTTGCGCCTATCCACTGGAACGATGCCCATGCGTCCGATGCGCGCGTCGGCGCATTGACCAACCCGGTCGTGGACCCGGTCTCCGGCGAGCCTGAGCTGAAGCACACGCCCGTGGCCATCGAGCCCTTCATGGCCGATTGGTATGGTCTGATCTATTCGCGGGCGGTGCTGCCGCCGCCCGAGGTCGCCTGGTGGACGCGTGTGACCGGCGCCGAGTACACGCGCTACGAACTCGTCGGCCGTTCGCATCCGGACTGGACGGAGGCGGCGCGGCGCATGCTCGGAGTCCCGGCGACGCCGGACATCGACTGGATCGAATACCGGGATCCGGCGCGCGGCCTGTATCGCGGCGCATGGATCGCAGACGAGCGGCTCATGGCCTGCATTTACATCGACGGCCGGCCGTCGCTGCCCGATCGCGGCTGGCTCGCCGGCTTGATCGGTGCCCGCAAGCTCACGCCGCCCATGCGCGCCAGCCTGCTCGCGGCGCGTGCCCTCGAAGGATCCGACCAGGGTGCGCTGGTGTGTTCGTGTTTTGGAGTCGGGCGCAATGCCATCGCGGCCTGCGCGCGTGCGCTGGGCCGTGCGGCCAGCCCCGCGGAGATCGGCAAGCGCATCAAGTGCGGCACCAACTGCGGTTCGTGCGTGCCGGAAATCCAGGTCATCATCGCGGACGTGGCGCGCGCCGAGGGCGCGCCGCGTACTGCGGAATCGAAATGACCCGCGCGCCTCAGTGTTTGAACATGATGCGCGTCTGCAGCTCGCGCCAATAAACGTTCTTCACGGCCGCCTTGCGCCGCTGCAGCGAGTCATGCGCCTCGTAGGTCTCGGGGATCTCGCGCCAGCCATTGCCGCGGTACAGCCGCTTGCCTTCCACCCAGCCGCCTTCGGTCTGCTTGCGCTCCGGCAGCGGCAGGAACTCCAGGGCGTACCACAGCGCCGTGAGTGATTCGTTCTGCTCGGCCTGTTCGTCCTGCATCCAGGTATTTTCCAGGTCGAGGTTCCGCCGAACTTCCTCGTTGACGAACATGCCGGCGGACTGGGCTTCGGTCAGCATCCAGCGCAGCGGAATGCGCGACAGGCGGTTGCGCGGCGCGGCGTAGCCGCCGCCCACGTCGGAGTGCACGCCCGCGAACCACATCTGCCTGTGGTCGGCCTCCGGTGTGCATTTCACGCGGTTGGTGCGGAACTTGGCGCGGCGCTCGTCGAGCGCCAGCGCGTGCCGCAGGATCTTCACGTTCGGCATGGTCATGGTGTTGGGGAACGACCTGGGCTCCCAGGCCCAGCCCAGCGATGACACGGTATCGAACAGGCCCATGAAGTGGATGGGGCAGGGCTGCCCGCGGACGTTGCGGATGCGACGCGCCTCGTCGAAGCGTTCGCGTTGCGCCTCCGTGGGCAGGCCGTTCACGAAGCCCGACCCGTCGCGCGGATAGAGAGCCTGGAAGGCCTTCACCACGCTGGCGGCTTCGTCGGCGTGCTCCCTGCGCAGCAGGCCGTAGTTGTGCAGCAGGCCGGCGATCACGCGCACCGTGTATGCGCCGCGCGAGAATCCGAACAGGTAAACCTGGTCGCCCTCGGCGTAGTTGCTCACCAGGTGCGAGTAGGCGCTCTGCACGTTCTCGACCAGGCCTGTTCCGAACGCGGACCCCGACCATTTGCTGAACATGGTGCCGATGCGCGTGCGCATCTTCGGATTGGCCTCCACGCCGACGCCTGCATCGTAGTAGGCGAGCTGCCGTGCGGTGTCGCCGATGTCGGCCAGCGCGCTCAGGTGCGCCACGTTGGTCGGTGGTGAGTCGAGGCTGTTGTTAGTTCCGTCGCAGCAGATCACGAGATTGCGTGGCATGGGGCATCCCTCTGGTATCGCTGGCATTGCTTTTTCTGAGTCCGCGAGCCGCTGCGATGCAACAGTGCGTGGACTGCCATGTGCAATTTCATATATGTGTCGCGATCGTCGTGGCGGTCCCACCCTCCCGGGGCCCCGGTATTGCCGTTTTGTGCGAAAAGTCCGCAAAAGAGCTGCCGCAATCGCGCCGCTTCGCAACAAACCGCGCGCCGTTTATCCTGCCCGCTCCGCAAAACGGGGGATTCATGAAATCGAGCCTGATCGCCGCCTGCGCCGTGGTGTCGTTTGCCGCACCCGCGTTTTCCCAGAAGCTTCCCGTGACGCTGCGTTCGCCCGATGGCCGCACCGTGCTGCATGTCGATCGCAATGGAGCCGGCAACCTGGCCTACAGCGTGGAGCGCAACGGCGAGTCCCTGATCGCCTGGTCGCAGTTGCGGCTGCGGCTGGCCGAGGGCGACGTCTCGGCCGTGGAGCTGCGCGACTTCCTGCCGCTCAGCGTCGACGCGCGCCTCAAGCTGGTGGCCACCAAGGCCTCCGAGGCGGTGGATCGCTACGAGGAGCTGGCCGTCGACGTCGTGCCGCGCTCCGGCGTGCTGAAGTCGCTGCGCTGGATTTTCCGTGCCTACGACGACGGCATCGCGTTCCGCTACCTCGTGCCCGCGGACGCCGGGCTGTCGACCCTGCAGGTGCGCAACGAGGAGACCGACTTCGCGTTCGCCGGCGACTTTGCCTGCCACGGATTCAACGTGGGCCGGTTCGATTCCAGCCACGAAGGCGAATTCGACCCGGTGCGCGCCAGCCGGATCCGCGAACACAACACCTACGACCTGCCGCTGGTGTGCCGCACGCAGAACAATGCCTTCGCCATCACCGAGGCGAACCTCAACGACTACGGCGGGTTGTATCTCTCGGGCCGGGGCGACGGACGCCCGGGCGTGCAGGCGCGCCTCTCGCGCCGGCTCGACGATCGATCGCTGATCGCGCGGGTGACCATCGGCGCCAATTCCGATGGAAGTGGCGGTGCCGGCTCGCCGTGGCGCGTGATCATGCTGGGCGACAAGCTCGGCAACCTCATCGAGTCCAACCTCATCGGCAACCTGAATCCGCCGGCGAATTTCGACACGAAGTGGATCAAGCCCGGCAAGACGGCCTGGGACTGGTGGTCGGGGCCGTACCTGCCGCCGCCTGACAAGGGTGGCACCGACATGCCGACCCTCAAGCGCTACATCGACTTCGCGGGCCAATCGGGCTTCGAATACATGATGATCGACGAGGGCTGGTGCCTCAATTCCGGCCACGGCGGCAGCGCGCCCGACAATGCGGACGTCACGCAGGCCAAGGCCGACATCGACATGCCGGCGCTGGTCTCCTACGCGGCGAAGCAGAAGGTGGGCCTGTGGTTGTGGGTGCAGTGGTCGCTGCTCGACCGGCAGATGGATGCCGCACTGGCGCAGTACCAGAAGTGGGGCATCAAGGGCATCAAGGTCGACTTCATGGACCGCAACGACCAGCAGATGGTCGACTACTACCACAAGCTGATGCGCAAGGCCGCAGAACACAAGCTGATGGTGGACATGCATGGCGCGTATCCGCCCACCGGCCTGAACCGCACCTGGCCTAACTACGTGACCCAGGAAGGCATCATGGGCGCGGAGTACAACAAGTGGAGCCGGCGGGTCACGGCCACGCACAACGTCAGCCTGGCATACACGCGCATGCTGCTGGGACCGGTCGACTACACGCCGGGCGGCTTCCGCAACGCCACGCCGGCGAAGTTCGAGGTGGTCAACAGCCCGCCGCAGGTGCAGACCACGCGCGGCCACGGCCTCGGCATGTTCGTGGTGTACGAGAGCCCGTTCCAGATGGTGGCCGACAGCCCGGACATCTACCAGGGCGCGCCCGGTTTCGACTTCATCCGCGTCGTGCCCACGACCTGGGACGAGACGCGGTTCCTCGCCGGCGACATCGACGAGTTCGTCGCGGTGGCGCGCCGCAAGGGCAAGGACTGGTACATCGGCGCGATGAATACCGAGCAGGCACGCGAGATCACGCTGCCGCTGGCCTTCATCGGCGCCGGCAAGTTCAAGGCGAAACTGTGGCTGGACGGCGCCGAACCCACCGCGCTGGACATCAGTGAGCGGGCCGTCACGTCGGCGGACTCGCTGACGCTGAAGCTGGCTGCCTCCGGCGGCGCGGCCGTGCGCATCGCGCCCACCAAATAAGAACCGAGGAGAAGCCATGAAAAACCGCCGCTCGTTCCTGCAGCAATCCGTGACGGCAGCCGCGCTGGTGGCCGCCGCCGCGAGTTCACCCGGGGCGCAGGCCGCCAGGGCCGCGAAATCCGGCCCGCGGAAATTCAAACTCAAGTACGGGCCGCACTTCGGCATGTTCAAGACTCAGACCGGCGACGACCCGGTGGCACAACTCGAATTCATGGCGGACCAGGGCTTCACGGCGTTCGAGGACAATGGCCTCATGGCCCGGCCGGTCGACGTGCAGGAGAAGATCGGCGCGACGCTGGCGAAACGCGGCATGACCATGGGCGTGTTCGTCATCGATGGCGGCGACAACTGGAAGACCTCGCTGACCACCGGCAAAGCCGAATTCCGCGACAAGTTCCTCGAGACCTGCCGGGCTGCCGTCGACACGGCCAAACGCGTGAATGCGCGCTGGGCCACGGTGGTGCCGGGTTATTTCGAGCGCAAGTTGCCCATCGGCATCCAGACCGGCAACGTCATCGACATCCTGCGTGCCGGTGCGAAGATCCTCGAGCCGGCGAACCTCACCATGGTGCTCGAGCCGCTGTCCGACAATCCGGACCTGTTCCTGCGCACCTCGGACCAGGCGTACGCCATCTGCCGCGCGGTAGATAGTCCGTCGTGCAAGATCCTCTACGACATGTACCACATGCAGCGCAACGAGGGAGACATCGTCGCGCACATCGACCATGCCTGGAGCGAGATCGCCTATTTCCAGGTCGGCGACAACCCGGGCCGCAAGGAGCCGGGCACCGGCGAGATGAATTACCGCAACCTGTTCGCACACATCAGCGGCAAGGGCTACGACGGCGTGTTCGGCATGGAACACGGCAATTCGAAACCCGGCAAGGAAGGCGAAGTCGCGCTGATCGATGCCTACGTCGCTGCCGATTCCTTCTAGGAGCCGAGGATGAGAACTTCACTGCGTGCGAATGGCGCGCTGCTCGTATTTTGCGCCGGCGCGACGTTCGCGGCTGCGCCTTCCACGCCAGCGCCCGCCGCCGACACGGCGCCGCGCATCGTTCCGCTGGACATCTTCACCGTGCCCGCGGGTTTCGAGGTGACGGTCTGGGCACAGTCGCCGATGCTGCGGAATCCGACCAACATCGACATCGACGCGCAGGGACGTATCTGGGTCACGGAGGGCGTGAATTACCGGCGCCACAAGGACCGTGACGCCAGGGGCGACCGTGTCGTGGTGCTCGAGGATACGGATCACGACGGACGCGCGGATACCTCGACCGTGTTCGTGCAGGAGCCGACCCTGGTGGCGCCGCTCGGCATGTCGGTGATCGACAATCGCGTGATCGTCTCGAATGCGCCGGACATGATCGTCTACACCGACGTGAACCGCGATCGCAGGTTCGATCCCGCGGTCGACAAGCGCGAAGTGTTGCTGACCGGTTTCGACGGCCGCAATCACGACCACGCGCTGCACTCGGTGACCTTCGGTCCCGATGGCCGCTGGTACTTCAGCCAGGGCAACGCCGGCGCGTTCTTCACCGATCGCGGCGGCAGGACATTCCGCATCGGCAGTGCCTACAACCCGGTGCCGGACGGTGGCGCACAGCCGGTGTTCGGCAATCCGCCCCTGACTTATGCCGGTGCGCTGAGCGACGACGGCCACGTGTACGTGGGCGGATTCTCCGCGCGCATGCAGCCCGACGGCACGGGCGTCGAGATCCTCGGCTTCAATTTCCGCAACAGCTACGAGCAGGCGGTCACCAGCTTCGGCGACATCTTCCACAACGACAACGACGATCCGCCTGCGTGCCGCACCTCGTACCTGATGGAATACGGCAACTTCGGCTGGTTCTCGCGCGACGGCAAGCGCTTCTGGCAGGCCGACCGGCGTCCCGGGCAGTCGATCCCGACCGCGGAGTGGCGCCAGGAAGATCCCGGCGTGATTCCCGCGGGTGATGTGTACGGGGGCGGCGCGCCGACCGGCATCGTGTTCAACGAAGGCGACGGACTCGGTTCGAAGTACCGCGGGCTGCTGTTGTCGGCGGAGGCTGCGCGCAACACCATCTTTGGCTACCTGCCGCAGCCCGACGGCGCCGGCTACAAACTCGAGCGTTTCGATTTCCTCACCAGCAACAAGTCGCAGGCCTTCGCGGGTACCGACTTCAAGGGCGGCAAGGTCAATTCGGAGATCCAGACCTTCTTCCGGCCGTCGGATGTGGCCGTCGGCCCGGATGGCGCCGTGTACGTGGCCGACTGGTTCGATCCGCGCGTGGGCGGGCACGACGACAAGGACGACACGGCATCGGGGGCTATCTACCGCATCGCGCCGAAAGGCTTCGTCCCGCGCGTACCGGTGTTCGATGCTGCCACCCTCGAAGGCCAGGTGACCGCGCTGCGCAGTACCGCGGTGAACGTGCGCGCGCTGGGATTCAACGGCCTCGCGGCGCGCGGCGACGCCGCGTTTCCCGCCGTGGAGGCCTTGCTCGGCGACGCCAATCCCTACATACGCGCCCGCGCGGTGTGGCTGCTCGCGCGCCTGGGGCCGAAGGGCATGAAACGGGTCGAGAATGTGCTGGCCGGGAATGATGCGGCCCTGCGCGTGACCGCATATCGAGCGCTGAGGCAGGCCAACCGCGCGCAGCCGTACGCGTTGCAACTGGCGCGTGATCCGTCGCCTGCCGTGCGCCGCGAAGTGGCGCTGTCGCAGCGTGATGTGTCCATCGATGCGGCGCGCGACGTGTTGCTGGCGCTGGCGGCCGGGTACGACGGCAAGGATCGCAGCTATCTCGAGGCGTGGGGTATCGGCGCCACGGGCAAGGAAGAGGCGATGTATGCGGCGCTGGCGGCATCCGCGCCGGCCGGTGATCCGGCGGGTTGGCCGCGCAGTTATTCGGACCTGGTGTGGCGGCTCACGCCGCGCGCGGCAGTCGCGCCGCTGGCCATTCGCGCGCAGTCGAAGTCGCTGCCCGCGAGTGAACGTCTCAAGGCGACCACCGCGCTGGGTTTCATTCCGACGCGCGAGGCCGCCACGTCATTGCTCGACGTCGCGCAGGGCGGCGGCAGCGACCTGCGTGAGAACCAGGCGCTGTGGTGGCTGCTCAATTACAAGGATTCGCGCTGGGCTGACATGGGTGTCGATGCCGAGCTCAAGCGGCGAGGACTCTTCGATCCGGACACGGTCAAGGTGAGCGACATCACCGTGCCGGAGCCGGCGCAGGGCTCGGCGCTACCGCCCGTGGCGGACATCGCGAAGCTGCGCGGCAATGCGAAGCGCGGTGCGGAGGCTGCGGCGGCCTGCGCCATTTGTCATCGCATCGGCGGCCGCGGTGTCGACTACGGCCCGGCCATCGAAGGTTTTGCAAGCCGGCAGACCAGGGACGTGGTGATCACCGCCATCGTGAACCCGTCGAACGACATCGCGCACGGCTACGACGGCTCGGAGATCACGCTGGTCGATGGGCGCAAGGTCCATGGGCTGGTGTTGAGCGGCGGCAATCCGCTCGTCATCCAGAGCACCGGCGGCGTCACGCAGCTCATTCCCGCCAGCATGGTGAAGGAACGCAAACGACTCGGCCGCTCGTTGATGATGGGCGCCGACCAGCTCGGCCTGACAGCCCAGCAGGTCGCCGACATCGCCGAATTCCTGAAGTGAACCCCGAATAGTGGTGTCAGGCCGGGGTTGTCTTCGCGCACCCAACCGACGCAACCCCGGCCTGACACCGCTTTTCGGGGTTGCTGCTTACGCGGTGCCGGTCTGGTCGCCGCCGCGCTTGGTGCCGAGCGCTTCGCCCAGCGCCACCACCAGCGGCTTCATGAACCACGAGTGTTCGGGGCTCGAGGACACTTCGAAGCCGTGCGCGCGGATGGCCTCGGCCACGATGGGTCCGACCGCGGCGATCATGGTGCGTGACAGTGCGCGCTTCACCAGTGGCGCCGGGTGCTGCGTCATCAACCGCTCGATCTGCAGCTTGCTGGTGAACGCGATGGCGTCGACTTCACCGGCGGCCATGCGCTCCAGCAGGCCATGCACCGTGGCGTCATCCGCCGCGTTGCCATAGACGTAAGGCGCCACCGTTGAGACCTCCGCGTTGCGCTCGCGCAGGAAACGCATCAGCGTGAGATTGGGATCGTTGCCGTACAGCTGCACGGCGACACGGCGCCGCACCAGCTCCTCGTTAGCCAACGACGCGATCACGCCTTCGGTGGTTGGCTGCGTGGCCTCGATGTTCGGCTTCAGTCCCAGCGCCCGCAACGCACGGGCCGGTTTCGGGCCGCGCGTGATGGTGCGCAGCTTCGCCAGGCCTTCGATGAAACGCGGACGCAGCGCCGGCTCGTACTTGTCGATGCACCCGAGGATCCGGGTCAGCCCTTCGCCGGTGATGATGATGAAGTCGTCGAAGCCGCCGTCGGCGAGCTTCACCGCGAACGCCAGCACCTGCGCGCTGTGCGGTGAGTCGTAGATCGTCACCAGCGGACAACGCAGCACTTCGGCCCCGCGGCGCTCGAGCAATGCGCTGAGCACTTCCAGCTCGCGCATTTCCGGCACCGCGATCCGCTTGCCCTTCAGATTCCAGTCTCCCATCGGGGCGCGACAATACCATCTACGCTGCACCCACGGTGAGCATGCGTAGTCACGCGTATTACCGTGCACCGCTTCGAGCGCCACTGTGCACCCCTGCGCCGCGTTTCGGTGCAGGCAACGTCAGGCGGCGCGCCGCTGGCGAAAAATGGCCCGAAAAAACGGCTGGCATGCGGATTGCTTTTCTCCGGTTCGCCGCCGCTGGCGGCAGCAGTTAGTCGCAGGACCGACTGGTTTGACACAACGCGGTCGCGCTTCGGGGGAGGCGTGTGCCGGAAGAATGCACAGTGGAGGAATGACGATGCACATGCGCAAGCCGAAAACGCTTTCGAGGAAGTTCGCACCCGGACTGGTTGTCCTGTCCCTTGTCTTGCTTGGCCGGGCCGGCGCCGAGGAAGCCGGACAACTGGAAACCGCCATTCACGGCACCAAGTGGATACTCGACACCCGCCTGCGCAGCGAGGACGTGGATCAGACCCCGATCGCCAACGAGGCGAGTGCCACGACCTTGCGCGCGCGCCTGGGATTCGAGACCGGCAAGGCCTGGAACACGGCCTTGCTAGTCGAAGGCGAGGCGGTGATCCCGCTCGAGGACGAATACCGGCCCGATCCGCTGGATACCTATCACGCCAGCTACCCGGTGGTCGCGGACCCGGAGTCCTACGAGGTCAACCGTTTCCAGATTTCCAATACCAGCCTGCCGGGCACCACGCTGACGCTGGGTCGCCAGCGCATCACGCTCGACGACCAGCGCTTCGTGGGCAACGTGGGCTGGCGTCAGAACGAGCAGACTTACGACGGCTTCCGCGTCGTGAACAAGAGCGTCAAGAACCTGGTGCTCGACGGCACCTACCTGAACCGCGTCAACCGCGTGTTCGGGCACGACTCGCCGCAGGGCACGTACAAGGGTGACGGCCTGCTGCTCAACGCCAGCTACCAGACGAAGATCGGCAAGCTCACCGGCTTCGGCTATCTACTCGAGTTCGATCCCATCGCGGGCGTGGCTTCCGCGGCCGGGGACTCCACCTCGACCTACGGACTGCGGTTCGCGGGTGAGGCGCCGGCGGGCAAGGTGAAGATCGCCTACCTGGCTTCGTGGGCCACGCAGTCGGACGCCGGCGAGAACCCGCTGTCCTTCGACCTCGACTACGCCACCGCCGAGCTCACGGCGTCTTACAGGCAATTCGGCCTCGGGGCCGGTATCGAAGTGCTCGAAGGCAACGGCGCCAAGGGCTTCGCGACGCCGCTCGCGACGCTGCACAAGTTCCAGGGGTGGGCCGACAAGTTCCTTACCACTCCAGCGAACGGCATCGAGGACACCTACGTGAATGCCACGGCGAACTTCAAGGCCATCGGCGGGCTCGACTCGCTGGGCGTGGTGCTGGGCTACCACGACTACCAGGCCGAAAACATCTCGGCCGACTACGGCTCCGAGTGGAACGCCTCGATCGCGGCGAAGTTCAAGAAGCTGGCATTCATGCTCAAGTACGCCGACTACTCGGAAGGCGTCCTCGCCTCGGCGCGCGATACCGAGAAGCTGTGGATGCAAGTGGAATTCATCTGGTAATCAGGGGTTAGGAAATGGGGACATTCCTCATTTCGTTGTAACAATCGGATTGGGCTGCGAAAACCAGCTCCGGGTTTCGATTGTTACAGCGAAATGAGGAATGTCCCCATTTCCTTCGTTTCGCTGATGGGCGAATCCGCCCGGGGGTACCGCGCTAGGCTTGCTCGATCGGGGCCATTGTTCCGGCCTCCGGGGGGCGGCCATGCCAATTCCCACAGCGTCACGCGAATTCCCGCGACCGAGTTCTCTCAAGGTCGTGCCGGGAACGGAGGGCGCGCAGGCCGCCTATCCGTACTACATGCAGTTCACGGCCGGGGACGACTCGCGTTTCTGGTTCTACAACTCCATGCATTTCCCCGAGCCCATGTCGGCCTTCGACATGGTCACCGCGGAAGCCGCGTACTGCGCGCTCGGCGCCGCCAACACGCGTGTGCATTGCCTACC
>Ga0157380_10001637_pt1 | contig 14757 bp, 10 predicted proteins | sample S35metaG_FD_119757 | JGI IMG/M metagenome (GOLD analysis project Ga0157380, IMG submission 119757) | Switchgrass rhizosphere microbial communities from Kellogg Biological Station, Michigan, USA - S3-5 metaG | ecosystem: Host-associated > Plants > Roots > Rhizosphere > Soil | place: USA... | reverse complement strand
TGTGGACCGCAACCAACCAGGGCACGGGGCGCGGCGCGGCGCTCGGCATTCCGACCTTCGGCAAGACGGGGACGACACAGAATCATCGCGACGCGCTGTTCGTCGGCTTCGCCGGTGGCCTGATCACCGGGGTGTGGGTGGGCAATGACGACGACACGCCGATGCAAGGCGTGACCGGCGGGAGCCTGCCCGCGGCGATCTGGGCTCGATTCATGAGCGCCGCCGGGCTGCGCGCAGGCGACCTCGATGTGCCGTCGACGCTGATGGCGGCGATCGAACAGCGGCAGGAGGCCATGCGCGTGGCGGCCGAGGAGCGCGAGCTCACCGAACTCGAGGCGGCCGAAGCCGCCGACGCCGCCGACGACATCGACGACGGTTCGCCGATCGGGCGCTTCATCGAGGGGATTTTGCCGGGTTTCCTGCGCGGTCACCGCGAGGCGTCCCCGGACGAAGCCCGCGCCGATGCCGAGATCGCCGCCGAAGAAGATGCGCGCGAACAGCGCCGCGCGCGCCTGGAGGAACTGCGGCGGCGCAAGGCGGAGCGCGAGGGCGTATCCTTTCCGGACGAGGAGCAGCCTCGAACGCCGTAGAGCTCGCACCGGCTGCTCGTCCGACCGACCGCGCCACAACAGATCGGATTACGGTATCCAAGGGACCCAAAAACCAATGCCGGCGTTGTGGCTCCTGTTCAGGGAGTTGCGTGTGCGTCCTCATATCTTTACGCCGTTGATCATGCTTGCGACGGCGAGCCTGTCCGCCTGCGGCGACAGATTTCCGGATAGGTCCGGCTCTGCTGAGGCCAGCTGGTCCGGCGACACCGCCGACCAGCTCAACGAAGCGATCGAAGCGCGTGCCGCGCACGGCCTCGATCGCGTCGCCTTCCCCCTCGATGCGAAGCCGGGCAGCCCTGACGGTGACGCGACACTGACCCGGGCCGCGCTCACTTACGCCGGTGCGCTCGCCCGGGGTCTGGTCGATCCAGCCAGGGCTTATGACATCTATACCGTTCCCCGTCCTTCACCCGACCTGCGGTCGGGCCTTCAGCAGGCCCTCAAATCGGGCAAGCTCGGCGAATGGCTGCAAAGTCTCGCTCCGCAGGATTCCAATTATCGCAGGCTGTCCGAAAGCTATCTCGCCCTGCGCAACAAGCCGCCCGTCGCGACGCCCGCGATCCCTGTGCCCGCCGAGCCGATCAGGCCGGGTGCTGCCGATCCGCGCATCCCCGCGATCGCCGCGCAGCTCGCCAAATACGACTATCTTTCCCGCCCGGCACCCGGCGATCGCTACACGCCCGCGATGGTCGCCGCGGTCATGAGCATGCAGGCCGATTATGGCCTGAAGCCCGACGGCGTGATCGGCAGCGACGTCACCGCGATCCTCAACCTCTCCGACGAGGAGCGCGCCCGCGCGATCGCTGTCAACCTCGAACGGCTCCGCTGGCTCGAACGGAACCCGCCTGCCACCCGCATCGACGTCAACCTCGCCGCCGCCCGCCTCAGCTATTGGCGCGACGGCAAGCTGGTCGATATCCGAAAAGTCGTCGTCGGCAAGCCCGACCACGCAACGCCCCAGCTGGGTTCCCCCATCTTTCGCCTCGTCGCCAACCCGACCTGGACGGTCCCGCGCTCGATCGAGGCCAAGGAGATCGCCCCCAAGGGCCCATCCTATCTCGCGGCAAACAATATGAGCTGGCAGGACGGCTGGATCGTCCAGGGCCCGGGCCCGAAGAACTCGCTCGGCCTCGTCAAGTTCGACATGCACAACAACCGCGCCATCTATCTGCACGACACGCCCGCCAAGGCGCTCTTCGCGCTCCCCCAGCGGCAGCGCAGCCATGGCTGCGTCCGCGTCGATGATGCGCTCGGCTTCGCCACTATGATCGCCACCGATCAGGGGATCGCCGATCGATGGCGGAAGGCGCTGGCCAGCGGCGCCGAAACCCCCGTGCCCCTGAAGCACGAAATCCCCGTCCGCTTGCTCTATCAGACCATATTGTTCGATGACACCGGCGACCCCGTCCTGCGCTCGGACCCTTACCAGTGGAATGATCGCATCGCCGCGAAGCTCGGCTTCGCCCCTGTCACCACCTACCGCCTGAAGTCGGACCAGGACGACGTCGGCCCCTGAGGGTCCTTTGCGGCACCCGGATCAAAGCCCGGCCTCAATGGGTCAGCTTTCGTGCTTTTAGCCAGCTCACGCAGCTTCGCGACGATCTGCTCCGTCGTAAACCGCTGACGTCCGATACGTTTCGCCAATTCCTATGCCTCCAATGCGCTCTCTCCAGAATTGGACCAGTTTTTCCAAGGCAGACCACCTTCGTCATGGTCGCTCGTATCACGATCCCGCCACAGGACATCAGCTGACCCAAGCGGCAGGAGCTCTGCGAGACACTCTTCTACACGCCCCGGCACTAGCTCGTAGAGCATCGCCCACTCGGCGGTATCAACCGCGTGCGGCGCAAGGTCTACAACGTGTCGGCAGACCGGCGCGGCTGCCCGGTCGCCGGCGTTGCCTCCGGCGCCGTAGCGAGGTCTGATTCCAGCCGTGGCGCCGCTTGCTCGCGAAGCGGAGCGCGGGCTCGTAGAATGTGAGGCCCGAGCTGGCGCCCTGTTCACCCTGTCCACCTGACCGGAAAAGGACAGCGCTGGTGGATCGATCGCGGACGTCCGCTTTTGCGCGAGCAGGCGTGCGGTTCAAAGGGTCTTCAAATATTCAACCAATGCGGCCCGCTCCCGAGGGGTAAGCCGAGGGCCCAGGATTCCGGGTGCCCGCCGCTTGGGATCGGATGACGTATCGAAAAGGTGACCGCTATTCCAATTGCCTCGCTTGCTCGTGTCGAACGCGAAAGCACCGGCGATTTTATGGGACTGGTAACCCACTTTGACAGGATCAAACTCGCGGCTCCCCAGGTAGAAGGTTTTCGGGCGTTCATTCAGCGGCGACAACAGGTCGTAGAGCGTTGGGACCGAACCGTTGTGGAGATAGGGAGCCGTGGCCCAAATGCCGTCCAGCGGGCGCGCTTTATAGGCGGCTACGGTTGTTCCATTGGGCCCCGCTATGCCGTCCCGTATGCCGTTGCCACGATCTCCGTTCATACGGTCGCGATCGGCCTGCGGCACTTGCGGGATCTGGGTGTCATACCAGTGATTGACGACCTTCTCGACGACCTCGCCCAAGGCGGGACCGAAAGCATAGGTCTTGATCGTACCGTTGGTCGCGAGTTCCCCCCTGATGCCCAGCGCCGCCGGGATTGTCACCGTTCGGGCCTTCATGTCGAGCGCCTGCGCCGGATCGGTGCCGATACGCTCCACCGGGATCATCGGCATGCGAAGGAGGCGTTGGCCCGCGGCATTTGTGCGCGCCCAATGCGATGGATAGTCAGCGCTGCTCGGCTTGCTCCAGAATTCAGGGCTTTTTACCGGGGGGAAGTGACAGCTCTGGCAGTGCTGCCGGTACAGCGCCGCGCCTTGTGATGCGAGGGCGGCGTCGATTGGCGGCAGTACGCGGTCGGGCCAAGTGGGCGCGAGCAAGCCGTTGAACTTCCGTTGCGGCAGAGGCGGCGTGCCCATCAATAGCGCCTCGATCTTATAAAGATTATCGACGGGAATTGTCGATTTGAACAGGGTTGATGTGTCGCCCTTGAAGTTCACGAAAGCTCTGACGCCCATGGCTTCGCCCGCATTGCGCACCATGGGTTGCTCGATCGATCCGTTATACTGCACCCAATCGAACCAGCCGCTATCCCAAATATGCGGATAGGCGACAGGTGCAGATCGGGCCGCGACGTTGTCCATCCGCCCCATCTGCATCCCGAAGACCTCATTCCCGATCCTGTTGAGCGCGTCCAAGCGCCCGAAGCCTTCCTCCACCTCGGCGGCAGCGAGCTTACGCTCGATCGCCTGCAGCGCCTCCACGCGTTTGATGAACTTGCCCAACGCCTTCTTCAGCTGCGTCTCCTGCTCCGCCGTGTGATTCGGTCCGAGCACACGCTCGGCAAAGCGCCCGAAGCGGAACGGCAGCTTCTCGGTCAATCCGACCGAGAGCGCGAGGGCCATGCGGAACTTTCCCAGGTCGAGGAGCGCCGGTCCGCCCTCGACCAAAATGGCTGTGCCCTTATAGTCGATCTGGGCGGTATGGCAGGCGGCACAGGTCAGGCCCGCCTGATCGATGGCGCGCCCATCGGACGGGTCATGTCCTGCTGTTCGCGCGAAGCCGACCGGCAGGCCGTCAGGATTGTGCTGCGGGTCCAATGTGCCCCGGATGAATCCGAACCGCGCGAGATAGTCTGCATCGCTGAGCAGCCCTGGCGATCTGATCGAGAATTCGGGCCGTTCAAGCGCCACGAACCAGGCATATGGCACGGGAATCGTGGAGGTGCCCTGAGACGCATGATGATACCATTGGCGTTGTTGCGGGGTCCATCCTTGATCCAGCCACACGGTTCGAGCTGGTGTGACCAGGCTCGGCAGTTCCGGTGGCTGTGGAATATTGCAGCCTGACAACCACAACAAAGCCGGAGCCAAGGCGGCGCGGACGAGGCGTCCTGCAACGTAGTGGACCATGCATTATTCCCCTGCATCCAGCTCGCGACATGCGGCGAGTGCCTGACATGTTGTCATAATTTCGCGACTTTTGCGCGCCGTTATTGGGTGATATGGTGAGCCGCACGCGAACTTCGCCTGGCGACAGGCTGCGATCAACGCGCATGAGCGACATCACATGTTGACCGGCTATCCGCTCACCCTGCGCGGCGAAATCCAGATGGCGGCGTGGGAATGGGGTGCGGGCCGCTATCCCGACTGGCGGGCCACCGCATTCTGCTCGCCGTTGATCCTGCTAGGAACGATCGCCATGCCACGCCGGACCTGGCGTGCATTCCGGCGTGGGCAGACATGCCAGTCGCTCTATCCGAGCCGGAAAGATCGGTGATGAACGAGAACGCACGTTCCGCCGCCGATCGGGACCACCCGATTATCCTCTTCGACGCCGAGTGTGTGCTCTGCTCCACCAACGCCCAGTTCGTGTTGAAGCACGACAAGGCCGGCCATTTCCGCGTGGCATCCATGCAGGGCGACGTCGGCGCGGAGATCTACCGGCGCCACGGCATGGATCCGCGCAACCCTAGCAGCATGATTGTGGTCGACGGCGATCGGGTGCGTCAGGATAGCGATGCCGTGCTTAGCATCTATCAAGGCCTGGGCTTCCCATGGCGCTTCCTTGGGGCCTTGCGCATCGTGCCAATGTTCCTTCGCGATCCCGTTTACCGATGGGTGGCACGAAACCGCTATCGCTTGTTCGGCAAGCGGGAGACCTGCTGGGTGGCTCCGCCTGAATATAGGGACAGGCTATTGTGAGCGTAGCGGGTGCGGCAAGCGTGAGGATCCTGGTCCTTGGCGGATACGGTGTTTTCGGCGGACGACTGGCAGAACTCCTTTCTGACATCCCCGAGATCGAAATCCTCATTTGCGGCCGCGACATCTCCCGTGCCGAGGCGTTCTGCGCGCGGTATAGGGGGCAGGCGCGGGTTCGTCCGCTCGCGCTCGATCGCGCCGACATTGTCGCAGGCCTGCACGTGCAGAAGCCCGATCTGGTCGTCGATGCGTCCGGGCCGTTCCAGGACTACGGTGTCGATCGCTACCGTGTGATGTCGGCATGCATAGACGCGGGCATCGATTATCTCGATTTCGCCGACGCCGCCGATTTCGTGTTTGGCGTGACGCAATTCGATGCGCGGGCGAAGGACGCGGGAGTGTTCGTGCTGTCCGGCGTCAGCAGCTTTCCCGTACTGACCGCCGCAGTCCTGCGCGATATGGCGGAAACGATGGACATCGCCTCCGTCGAAGGCGGCATCGCCCCGTCGCCCTATGCCGGGATCGGCCTCAACGTCATGCGCGCGGTCGTGGGCTATGCCGGCGCGCCCGTGAAGCTGCGCCGGCATGGGCAGCTTTCGCATGGTGTCGGCTTGGCGGAGAGCACGCGCTTTACCATCGCGGTGCCGGGCCGGTTGCCGCTTCGGAACATCCATTTCTCTTTGGTTGACGTTCCGGACCTGCAGGTGATCCCACCCGAACACCCCACGATGACCGATATTTGGATGGGAGCCGGGCCCGTTCCGGAAATCCTGCATCGGGCCCTCAATCTGCTGGCGAAGGCGCGAGCAGCGCTTCGCCTGCCATCGTTGGAACCCTTGTCGCGGATTTTCTACACGGTGCTCAATTCGATGCGGTTTGGTGAGCATCGCGGCGGCATGTTTGTCCGCGCGCGGGGTGTCGTCGACGGCCGGAACGTCGAGCGCAGTTGGCATCTGCTGGCCGAGGGCGACGACGGGCCGTACATTCCATCGATGGCAGTCGAGGCGGTGGTCCGGAAATTGCTGGTCGGCGAGCGTCCGGAGGCAGGAGCCCGGTCGGGTGTCCGCGCGCTCGAACTCGCCGACTACGACGCTTTGTTCCAGGACAGAAAGATCTTCACAGGGTTTCGGGACCACGACGGCGATGCCCCGCTTTACCGCAAAATCTTGGGGTCAGCCTTCTCCACGCTTCCTCCACGTCTTCAGCGGCTTCACGGCAGCACCGCCCATCGCCAATGGACGGGCTTCGCGGAGGTGCGGCGCGGCAGTGGCCCAGTCGCCGCTCTCCTGGCAGCGCTGGTCGGCTTCCCGAAAGCGGCGTCGCAAGTGCCCGTCGCCGTCACTTTCTCACCGGAAAATGGTGGCGAACACTGGGTCCGCGACTTCGGCGGCAAGCGCTTCTCCTCCGTCCAGTCGACCGGCACCGGAAAGGACGAGCATCTCCTGGTCGAACGGTTCGGCCCGGCGGCGTTCGCGATGGCCTTGGTCGTCGAGGAGGGGCGGCTGGTCCTGATCCCGAGGCAGTGGTCGCTTCTGGGGATTCCCATGCCCCGCTTCCTCCTGCCCACGGGATTGAGCTTCGAAACTGAACGCGACGGCCAGTTCTGTTTCGACGTGGAGATTTCGATGCCACTGATCGGCTTGATCGTAGCGTATCAGGGAACGCTATCCGAATCCTGATGAAGCAACCCGACCAATCGCTAACGGGGTTTCCTAGGACGATCGTCTCGGGTCGAGAACTGACGAGACGAATCGTTGGCCGGAGCGACAGCTTCTTCTCGAGATGCCGGTTGCACGCCTGTCCGGACACGGCCCTAAACCGGGAGAATGAGTATGAGAAAACGCGTCGTTCAGCCCTCGAAAGGAGGGGCAGTATGTCTGGCGTGTGACCGCGGCCGCCAGCGCAGATTACGGCCGCCGATCGAGCCGGACAGCGTAGCCGAGAGAACTGGTGCTATGCTCCGGCACCGTCACTGGCAACACCCAACCGCCTTGCCCTCGTTCCATCCCCGGCGGCCGTTCGGCAAGATCAAACGGCACGACAATTTCGACCTTGGCCGGATACGGCCGGGCGTTGGTTAGATCGACGCGCCAATCTTGTTGCTTGCGTGTCTCGCGCATTTTGATGAGGCGCCACTGAACATCGGGACTCTGTCCAATCGGTAGTTCGACCCGTTCGTCTACCGCGAGATCTATGAGATCAGCGTTGCCAACCAGCAACTCGTTCCCCAGCACTTCCTCGAAGATTGCCACGCTGCCTGCCGGCAGCGGTAGGCCAAGCCCTTTCTCCTTGCTGTTCTTGCCGCGTAACAGGAGAGGCATGGGCTGATAAGTCGATGATCCACTTACCACATTGGCGGCATAGACGCGCTCGAACGCTGCCTCAGGCCGGTCGATCATCGCCACCTGCTTCTGTCCCTGAGCGGAGACGGTAACGCGCTCGGGGACACGGTAAAGCTTGAGGTCGCCCAATTCTTCTTGTTGCGACATCATCGCAACAGGCGCTGGGGGCGGGGCCGAGGGCCGACAGACCGCTTTCGGCAAGCCGCGATCGTAGCTAACCTCCTTTCTTAGATGCGGCCGCCGGTTATCAGCCGAACCCCATCGCGCTGGCAGAACCCGGCTTCGCCTCGGCTTCACGGCGCAAGCTTTCGACCAGTTCGATGGGACCGAGGCATACCCCGAACCGCAGTTGCCTTGCGACCACCGCAAAGTCGCCGGGCGTGAGGTTCCTCAGCGACGCGAGTTCGGCCGGTGCAGGCATCCCGAAGAAGCGCTGGAACGCCTGCGCCGCCCGGTCGCGCCCGAGCGGAAGCAGCTCGAGCTTGAAGACGAAGCGGCGCAGCGCCGCAGGGTCGAGCCGGTGTACATGGTTGGTCGCTGCGATCACGGGCAGAGGATGATGATCGAGCCAGGTCAGCATCTCGTTTACCTGCCCCACCTCCCAGCTATGCTGCGCGGTCGTGCGATCAAAGAGGAGCGAGTCCACTTCGTCGAACAGCAACACGCAATCGCGTTCGCGCGCTTCGGCGAAGGCCTCGGCGATCGCCGCCTCGGTTCCGCCGACCCACCGCGACAGCAGATCGGACGCGCGCTTGGTAACGAGCGGCCGGTCGAGAGCACGGGCAAAGTGGTGAGCGAACGCGGTTTTGCCGGTGCCGGGCGGGCCCGACAGCAGCATGGATATGTCGCTCACGCCCGCCGTTGTAAGCCGTTCGACCAGCGGCCCGATCGGAGGATCGGTCTCGAACAGATTCGAGTCAAGCGCGCTCGGGAAAGCCGGTGGCAGCGCACCACCGCGAAGCGCCCGCACGAGCGACCCAGCGGCACGAACGCCGGCGTCGGTCTCACCTGCCAGGCGAGTCGAGCGCGCAGCCACACGCAACACGGTCGCTGTTTCCGGCGCTTGATCGATCATCACTTCCAGAGCGTCCTGGGTCGCGACACCTTCCTCGGCAGCGACACGCGTCATTATCCGTCGTGCCGCGGTCGGTGACGGCAGCGGAAGTCGGAGTACGAAGCTCATCCGCCGCAAGATCGCCGGATCGACGTTGCCGATCGCGTTGGTCGTCCAGATCACCGGCGCTGGGTTGGTCTCCAGCAGGCGGTTGACGAACACCTTGCTACCCTCTCGCTTCGCGATGAAGTCGCCGGTGCGCGCCTCCGCATTGCCGATCAGATCCTCCATCTCATCGAACAACAACGCAGCGCCCGGGCGATGCGCGAGAATGCGCTGGGCGAGCCGAAGCGCGCCGACACGCTCCCAGCGCGTCGGCTCGTCACCGTCCTCATCCGCCTCGCCGACGGCGTGCAGCGGCACCCCCGCGGCGCTCGCGAGCGTGCGGGCAAGTTCGGTCTTGCCGGTGCCGGGCGGTCCGTGGATCAGAATGTTGATGCCCGGAGTACGGCTGCCGCTCGCGCCGCGCAGAAGACGGACGAGGAAGTCCGCATCGCCTACGTGCGCGAAGTCCGCGAGGTCGAGGCGCGCCGACTGGTGCGTCCCGATCAGCGCTTCGAGCATGCCCTTCTCACCTTCGAGCGGGCGGTCGAGCAGGCGCGCCAGCGTCCAGCGCAGCTCGATCTCGACCGCTCCGCGGTTGCGCGCCTGGAAGGAGGCAAGTTCGAGTTGTACGACGGCGCTATGCCGAACGGCACGCCCCGCTTCCTGCAGATCGGCGCCTGCGAGAAGCCCGAGCAAGGTCGGCAGATCATGCCCATGCTCGCTCGCCATCGTGGCGATGGCGCCGACCTTCGGCAACCGGTCGCACGCGACGACGAGCGCGAGCAGCGCCCGATCGAACGGGGTGAGCGTCAGCATTTCCGCGAGCACGGCGGCGCGCTGGAGTGCATCCGGCTCGGGGCCGGCGGGCGGTTCACTCACGACATGCGCGAGCATCACCTCCCAGCTGATCTCGCCGGAAAGGCCAAACCAGTCGGCGTGGGTCGTCGCCCACTCGGTCAGGGACCGAGCGAGTGGAGATGTGGCAGGGAGTCCCCGCCCGATCCGGAGCAGCATGCTCCGGACGATCGAAAGTTCGTCCATAATAGTCCGTATTCCCCGGCTCGGACGAGCGCAGCGCGACAGCGCAAGCGCACGCCCAGGGCGCGTCATTTCATTTGGTCGTTCGACGGGAATGCGGCTCCGGGCGTCGGGCCCGGCCGCAGCACTATATCAGTGCTAGGACAGGGGCCGGACGCCGACGGGTTCGCAACCCCGACAGGCGATTAGGTCCAGCAATGCATGTCTCCATGTGCCGTGGAGTCGGTCCGACGGCGGCGCACCTGATAATCGAAGATCATTTCGGATGCAACGATCCTCGATCAGCAACCTTCAGCAGGCGTGATCCACTTGCCGCCTAGCGGCCTAGGAAGCGTTCAATGATATCGGCCGCGGTCAGGCTGTGCCGGCTCGGCTTCACCGTCGTGAACGATCCTCCGCCCGCGAGCGTCGCCTCATCGCAGTCGTTCTCAAGTGAGAGGCATCTCTTGAAAGCTGCGGATCGCTCAGTTCGCTCTACGGGTAGCGGTCACCCTCGAAACCAGCTCCCGCGACGGCGCTCTTTCCGCCCAGAACGCTTGCATATTTCGGCCAACATAAGCTTGTGGCATGGAAGGCGTTAGCTTCTCCTTGGCCTCCCACCGTGCCAGCGTTCTGCGCGCGCCCTCGAAAGCATCGCGCAGCGACGCTCCACGCGCCAGTGGGCCCTGGAGAAAGGCTTCTCCGAAATACGTCAGGCTACGTTTGTCGCTGCAACCAAAGGAAGTGCGATCCTTCGCCGCTGCGGCGATCACAATCGTATCGTCATTGCTGAGCGGCGGAATCCAGCTCGCGGAATAGCAGGCTGACACGATCACGATGCGCCGTCTGATACCAGCTTGTGACAGCGCCGCGGCAAGAGAGGCGGAGGAGATCGGCCTGAGCGTTTGATAGTCTGGCAGGTCGGTCGACAGCCAGGCGTCACGTGAGCCATGCGAGGCAAGATAGACAATGGTGACATCCCGCGCCGGATCGATCCGGTTGGCGACGCCCCGCGCTGCCGCCGCGACGTTGCCCTGCGTCGCGAGCGGGCCACGAAGCAGATCGGCACCCTCGTTCGAAAGCAATATGCCCCCGCGGTAACTACTTCCAAACCTTGCCGCCGCGACCTCAATCGCAAGTCGGGCTTCTCGCGAAAAGAGCTGCTGCGAGCCTTGGGCGGCGATAGCGATGGCATAGACATTTGGTCGCCCGGCGATGCGTGGCGGCAGTCCGTCAACCGCTTTCGTGAGAAGGTTCGATTGAGCCTCCCACAACCTGTCGGGTTCTATGCCGGACATCGCATCGGCGACATCCTCCCCTTCCTCCGACACGTCGGGATGGAGCAGGGCCTGCGCCTGAGCGGATGCGCGCCAGAACAGGGGATCGAACTGAGTAACCGCTGCCATGAGAATGTTCGTCCCCAGGACGATCGCAATGGCCGCCACGCGCCGCCGTCGGCTCCGCCGCGCATAACCGAACCACAGTACCAGGATTAAGGCGAGCAGCGAGGGGACGGCGACGATCCACCAATCCGTCGTCGCTTCGGATTGAAGCGCTGCGTCTAATTCATATCCCATCCATATGATGCCAAAAAAGATTTCCATCGCGCAGAACAGCGCGATTAGACGGAGCACGGATGTGCGAAGCCGAAGCGCCCAGCCAGCGAGCAGGCCGGAGAATATGGGTGTGCCAGCTAGGAAGAGGGCCCAGCTGACCCCGCCAGTCGCTTCGGGGAAGAACAGGGCATCGGCTACACGGAGAGCTGCGCTTATCAGCCAGAGCAGCGCTACCTGGCCGGGCCGCGCCTTCGATACCCACGTCCGCAGCGACTCCGGGTGCAGTCGCTTCGCTCCATGCTTCTGTTCCGAATCCTGCACGTGGTCTCCTCGCGCCCTGCAAGATGGAGAGAGGCGATTAAGTAAATGTCACCGGTCAGTCGAAAATGATCCGAATCGGACCTAGTGGATGTTATCAAGGAGGTGGCGGTTTCAGTCCTGCCCGGGGCTCTCAGTCGGTTGCCGAATCTCTGACCACAGTGTGACGATCTTGCGGTCAGTTTTTTGCCGCCCAGAGACGGTCGCGAGAAAACGTCCACTTTGGGAGGCGATCAGAGACAAAACTGACTTCAGGACAGTCGACAGCCCGTCGGAAACAGCGCGGAACTGCGCCATTTTCGAGCGTTCCCCGAAGGGAGAATCCAGTTATTACAAGGAGTTACGACTGTTTGGTGCGGTCGAGAAGACTCGAACTTCCACGGCCTTTCGGCCACAACGACCTCAACGTTGCGCGTCTACCAGTTCCGCCACGACCGCACACCGAGTAGAATCCCGGCGGGCCGGGATGCTGGTAGGCGCGTGCCACTAGCAAAGCGGATCGGCGGGTGCAATCGCTTTCTCCGGCCTTTTTCCTCAGTAGAGGAACATCGGCATGCCTTCGACATGGGTGAGCTTGGGCCGATAGCGCGCGCTGTCGTAGAGCGCCTCGACATCGACCGTCTTGGTGCCGCCGAGCAGCGTGTCGATCGGCACATGGGTATAGTTGCCGTCGCGCAGTGCGAGCATCCGGCCGGTCTCGCCCGCCTCGATCTTGCGCACCGCGAGCCCGCCGAAGGCGAAGCCCACCATCCGGTCGAGCGCGTCGGGATCGCCCGAGCGCATCAGATAGGCGAGCTGCTGGACGATCGTGCCCTCCTTCGCCCGTTCCTCGATCAGCAGCGCCAGCCGCCGGCTGACCGCCTGCTCGCTGCGCTGCGTCGCCGACAGCCGGCGCTCGGCCGAGGTTTCGTCGTCGCCGCTGAGCTTGGCGCCCTCGGAGATGACGCACATCGCATAGGCGCCGGGCCGGCTGCGGCGGTCCTCGACGAGCAGCGGCAGCAATATATCGGGGTCGGCCGGCACCTCGGCGATTACGGTGCGGTCGACCTGCGCGAGGAAGCCGGCGAGCAATGCGGTCTCGCCCGAACGCCGTCCGAACAGCTCGATCACCGCGATCCGCTCATGGCTTTCGGCCGTCGTCCGCAGCGCGTTGATCGCATCGACCGAGCGGGTGATCGCGGTCGAGAAGCCGATGCAATAATCGGTGCCGAACACGTCATTGTCCATCGTCTTGGGGATCGAGATCACCGGGAAGCCCTGCTGCGACAGATGCGCCGAGAAACGCAGCGTGCCGTCCCCGCCGAGCGTGATCAGCGCGTCGACATCAAGCGCGTCGAGCACTGTGAGCACATGCGCGGTCCGGTCCCCGCCCGCAACGGTGCGCGGATCGGTGCGCGAGGTGTGCAGCATCGTCCCGCCGGCCCGGTCGATTCCCCGCACCGCCTCGCGGTCGAGCACCACGCTGTGCGCCGCGACGCTAAGGCGATCGGCGGGATCGATCTCGAGAAAGCCCTGCCAGCCGCGCTTGAACCCGATTACGTCCCAGCCGCGGTCGAGCGCCGACAGCGTAATCGAGCGAATGCAGGGGTTGAGGCCCGGCACGTCGCCGCCTCCGGTGAGAACTCCGATGCGCATCGGCCGATGCCCTCCCTAGCTGCGTCATTCCCGCGAAAGCGAGGCCCGATGTGGTGGCTCAGCTGCCGGTCGGGCCGATGAAACTCAGGTGGAGGTTCTTGGCTCCGCGCGGAATGTCGACCGCGGCGCTGTCGAATTCGACCGAAGCGCCCGGCGCCAGCATCGGCACGGGGCGCGTGATCGTCCAGCTGTAGACCGTGCGCCCCTGGGTGTCGCGAAGCTCGGCGCGGATATCGCGGACTGTCTGCGGAATTTCGGTGGGGTTGACGATGCGTCCCGTCACCGCGAGCAGCTCGTTGCCGCTGGCGGTCTCGCGCCGATCGGGCTTACGGGTCATCTCGATCACCAGCGGCACGGGCGCCGGGGTGATGCCCAGCCGCTCGGCCAGCTTGTCGGGCCCGATCGCGACCACCGCGCCGATCGCCGCGAGCAGCACCAGCGCAATGATCACCGCCGCGATCGTCAGCAGCTTGCCGATATTGCGCCGCGGGCGCGCGACGACGATGTCGCGGATCGGCGGAAGTTCCGCGGGGCCGTCATATCGCGCCTGCACCTCGCTTTCGGGCTGTTCGGTGCCGGGCGCGGCGGGCGGCGGCACCGGCTCGACCGTATCGGGCGACGCGACCGTCGCGGGCGGCAGATCGGCGCTTCCGAACAGGTCGCGCGGCGCATCGGCCAGATCGAGCGTCGCCGCCTCCTGAAACCAGCTATGGCGGCAATTGGCGCAGCGCACCTGCCGTCCCGACGGCCCGATCGAGGCGTCGGGAACGAGATAGCGGGTCTCACAGGCGGGACAGGATAATATCATTTGCCGCATCACTAACCACGACGCGACTCAGGCTGCAAGCATTTGCGGGAGCGAAGCGGCTGTGCCATGGCGAGGCCATGCTGAGGGTGCGAAATCGATGAGCGCGGCGGGCGCCCACATCGTTCAGTTCGAGAATGTCGGGCTGCGCTACGGGGCCAGCGCCGAAACGCTGAGTGACCTCAGCTTCCAGCTCGCGACCGGCAGCTTCTATTTTCTCACCGGCCCGTCGGGAGCCGGGAAAAGCTCGCTGCTGCGGCTCGTCTATCTGGCGCAGCGGCCGAGCCGCGGGCTGATCCGCATGTTCGGCGAGGACGTGGTGACGCTGCCGCGGGCGCGGATTCCGGACTTTCGCCGCCGCATCGGCACCGTGTTCCAGGATTTTCGCCTGATCCCGCATCTGTCGGCTTATGAGAACATCGCGCTGCCGCTGCGGGTCAACGGGGTCGCCGAAGCCGATATCGACGCGCCAGTGCGCGAGATGCTCGAATGGGTAGGATTGTCGGCCCGCGCTTCGGCTCGCCCCGCGACGCTGTCGGGCGGCGAGCAGCAGCGCGTCGCGATTGCGCGGGCG
>Ga0157380_10001636_pt1 | contig 14771 bp, 15 predicted proteins | sample S35metaG_FD_119757 | JGI IMG/M metagenome (GOLD analysis project Ga0157380, IMG submission 119757) | Switchgrass rhizosphere microbial communities from Kellogg Biological Station, Michigan, USA - S3-5 metaG | ecosystem: Host-associated > Plants > Roots > Rhizosphere > Soil | place: USA... | reverse complement strand
TCTGGCAATCAGCACAAATCCGACGCGATTTGCTGCGATGAGGCGCCATAGCTCGAAGAGCGTGAAGACAATGAAAATCGCCACCAACGAAACAAATGTGAACAGGAAACTCGAGCCCAGCGTTCGGAACAATCCGATATCAAGCAGGCTGGGAAAACCCGAACGTCCCGTGCCGACAGTATGCGTTGAAACAACTGTGGTCTCACTCTTCCGAGCGCGCGGTCTGAAGAGCCACTCGAGACGAGAGCCAAGAGAAAGTGAGGGCACGCGATGAACCAACAAGAACGCGAGACTTAGGCCGACCATCAGGACGCTTGCTGCCCATGCGCCCACCGCCGGCGGAATGCTCCCCGAGCGTGATAGTGCTTCTCCTAAAAGTGATACGAGGTAGTAGACCATCAGAATAGCAATGGCGAGCAGAACGCCCAGTCCCCTGCCTCCCCTTCTGACTCGCATGCCAATCGCACCGCCCAGGAAAGCGAAGATAATTGGAGAAACCGATAGGGCGAGTCTGCGATGTAGAGTCCTCTTCCCTGCCCCCTGCTCGTCAGGCGTGCCGGTGGAAGCCTGTCGGGCCAGCTCCTGCCAATCCATCTCATCAGGATCGTTATCTTTCCCCTTCAGGCGCTCGAGCAGTGCTGCCCGACCGGTGTTGATGGAAATGCGCAGCTGATCCAGTCTCTCAACTACATAGGAACTCTTTTCCGTTACTTCACCTGACGGAATCTTTGTCGCTACGGCGTCGCGAAGCACCAACTCCGAAATGTTGCCGGAGGAGTCGATCCGGCCAGATTGCGCTGTAACTACGCGAACTGAGCCATCCGCCTGTTGCGAATAAATAAAGACCCTGCCCCACGATCCGGTCAGCTTGTCACCATCCCGAACATAAATAACGTAACCCGGAATCTCGGTGTTAAAGGTTCGTGGTTCAACTGGCGACTCAAGCTTTCTTAGAGCGCTCTCAACAGCGGCTCTCTTTAGATCACGAGCGGCACGGGGCACCTCAACGAGTTGAATGTAGGTTGTTGCAGCTGTCACCAGCAGACCAATGACGAGGACCGGCCAGAGCATCGTCCAAGTCCCGACTCCTGCTGAGCGCATGGCTACAATCTCGCTGTCGCTACCCATGCGCGCAAACCCAATGATGATTCCGGCAAGCACGGCTGTCGGAAGCGATAACACGAGGACGCCAGGAAGAAAGGCCACGCCCAACTGCGACAACATTGAGATTGGGATCTGGGCATAGAGGGCCAGTTCGGCGAAGCGACCGGCTTGCTGAGCGAAGAGAATCGCTGTGAGCAGCGCAAGGGTCAGCAGCACGTAGGGAGTGGCCGCTCGAGCGACATAACCGGCGATCAATGTGCGCGATCTCATTAGTGGAATTGTAGGGAAAAAAGTCCGAAGCAGAAAGGCGCTGCAACTTCATTGGAAGGTGGGACGGAGCCGCGGCTGCCTCTCTAGAACACGGCCAATAAGTTGATGCGTCAGCTCACCCATTTCTCGAAGTGTGCGCGGCGATACTTCATGTGATTCCTTAGCAAAGACCTCAGGAGCGAGGCGCTGTGTCGCCCACAATCGTTGATGCACGAGCCGTGATAACGCTTTGTCAGAACCCTGGCCACACGAACGACAGCGAAGAACGAGGTCAGAACCGATGAACGCCATTTCATTTTCGCTGAAGTCGCGACTGCACTCGCTACAATGTCTGATGTCCGGCAAGAAACCCTCAAGCCTCAAAAGCCACACTTCAAAGTATCTGAGAATCGTTTGAAGATCCCCGGGCGAATCTGCCACCGCGTCCAGGCATGCCTTTAACATTCGGAAGAGTCTTTCATTCGGTTGGTAGGGAGGAGAAAAATCAATTATCAGATCACCCATGTAAGCGAGACCTGCAAGAGTTTCAGCATCACCCGAGAGGTTAAAGTGAGACTTGAGGATTTCGGTCTGACCGAGCGAAACCAGTTCCTGATGTTCCTTTTGATAGAACGATAGTTGAAGAAGAGTGAAAGGTTCGAGTGCCGCTCCGAATCGGTTTTTGAGCCGGCGGCAACCCTTTGCTACCCCACGGATCAGGCCGTTGCCGCGGGTGAGGCAAACTACAATCTTATCTGCCTCAGCCAAATTATAGGTTCTAAGAACTAAGGCTTCGGTCTCCGAAAGAGCCATCCGGTGAATCCTCAAACACCTAAAACGGTATGAAATACAAAATCCACGAAAGGGCGAGTCCGATGATCATGAACTCAGCAAACACTTTGAATCCGTAAGCGATGCGATCCCTATCGTGATCTTTTGCAACTGTGCCGAAGACCACGGCCGCAAGGAAGGCAAACAAAGTCATTACCAGGAAATGTCTCATGACTTCCTCCCAGCGGCGATATCAAATGCATCAAGCATCGCGAGATAGTTGAGGAGGCCGGCAATTATCAAGAAAGTCCATCCGTACTCGAAAGTTGCAAGCGCTGCCTGTTGCGAGTCGTTTGAGAAGCCAACTCCCAAAACCCAGCAGACAATGTAGAGCAATCCGGTGCCAAGGTTTCCAATCATGGGCGGAATTTGAAGTATTGATGAGAACCCCTGATCGTCGCTGGAGTACCTGAACAAATGCCCTCCCATGAGAAAGCCGCATATGAAGCAAACCCACACGGCACCGCCCAGGAGTAGCGCACGGAGCCAATGGCCCTGCAAAAGATGGCCGGCCCCTGGAACGAGCCACCCGGCGACTCCCATTAACCACGCCTTCGGCGGCGTTGGTTCCTTCACTAACTCTTTTGACTTCTCTTTCTGCAAATCCTAGCCTCCCAATCCCACGCTCTGTTTCTCAATTAAGGTTTTACGTGAACAGCCCTCTCAAGTGTTTCGCCAAATCCCTCCGACCGCTTGTTATTCTTCATCTGATGTCTTAGAGGTCGGCATCACGACTCTTTATCGTCAACATTAACAGTTACGTTCAGTACAGCAGATACTTCTGCCTCACATTGCCGAATTCAGCGAGTGGCGCTTGCCACGCTTCCTGAATCGACTCGAGTGAATCACCACGTTGGAATGACTCCCGCAGTTTCGAGGTTCCTGCTATCACATCGAAAGGGTTTCGATCGTAGACGTACTCGTAGGGCGGTTCTTTCCAGCGAAAGTTCTCTCTATACATATCGTAGGCAAGCTTCACCATGGCAACGCCAACAATCACCGGTTTGAATGCGGCGCGGTCCGTTACGTGAATCTGAACTCCTCCGCAGCTCACGCCACCGTGCTTCTGAAAGGTTGGGCGAAAGACACAACTGCGGAAGTAGACACCGGGGAATCCCACCTCATTTAGTTTCTCAGCATAATCCTCAGGTTGAATGTAAGGTGCGCCAACTAGCTCGAATGGTCTGGTAGTTCCCCGCCCTTCGGAGATCTGCGTTCCTTCAAAGTGGACGGTGCCAGGAAACACGACTGCCGTATCAACGGTGGGAATATTAGGCGAAGGCATCACCCAGGGAGCATCAGTCTCATCTTGCCAATTGTCGCGCTCCCATCCTTTCATCGGCACTACTTCCAGGTCGCAGCCAATCCCGAAATGCTCATTGAACATGCGCGCGAGTTCGGCGAGTGTCATCCCGTGTCGAGTCGGAATGGGAAACTGCCCGACAAAAGAAGCCTGTGCGGTTTCCAGCACATTCCCCTCGACGCCCAGACCTGTGATGGGATTCGGTCTGTCACAGACTACTACTTTCTTCCCATATTTCTGTGATGCGCGCATGCAATTCGCCATCGTGTAGGCGAATGTGTAGATGCGACAGCCCACGTCCTGCATATCGAATAGAAGAAGATCGACGTCCTGAAGCATCGCCTCAGTCGGTTCTCTTGTTTCGCTATAGAGAGAATGAATCGGTAGGCCGGTGGATCGATCCACAGCGTGTTCGGTCTCAATCATATTGTCCTGAACATCGCCGCGAATACCATGCTGTGGGCCAAACAAGGCAGTCAATCGAATCTTGGAATTCGCGAAGAGGAGATCGGCTGCGTGCTGAAGGCTATGGTCGACTGACGCCTGATTGCAAATCAGTCCAACTCTGGCGTCGCCGAGGATGCCATCGCGTTGTTCAAGTAATGTCTCAAGGCCAAGCGTGACGGGAATTTTGTTGTTCGTCATCTAGGAGTCTCAGATCCTTTTCAACCTGAAGTGATGCATTAACTAGCCACACAAGACTGAGCCGCCGTTCACGTTTAATATTTCGCCCGTAATGTGACGCGCCCAACCGCTACATAAGAAGGCGACCGGATACGCAATGTCATCCGGCGTCGCAACGGCTCCGACCGGAATTGACTTGGTGATCGTCTCAAGGTCTTCCGAAGCCAGGGCGCTCGCAGTCATGTCGGTTTCTACCCAGCCTGGAGCAACAGCATTAACGTTGACGCCGAACTCTCCCAGTTCTGCCGCAAGAGATTTTGTGAACGCAATCTGACCGCCCTTTGACGCTGCATAGTTTGAATAGTTTGCTTCACCTCTTTGGCCGGCAGTGGAAGTGAGGATCACGATGCGGCCGAAGCGCTGTCTCTTCATCACGGGAGCAGCGGCGTGGCACATTGTCCACGTTCCTTTAAGGTTGATGTCGATTGTCCTGTCCCAAAGTTCCTCAGGCATGTCATCAATTGGAGCGCCTTCCCAGATGCCTGCATTACAAACGAGAACATCGAGACGTTTAAATCGCTCCAACGTCGTCTGGATCATCCGAGTGGCATCATTCAGCACGGCGACGTTTCCCTGAACTGCTAACGCCTCAACACCCTTCCCTTTGGCGATCGCAACGACTTCTTCTGCGGCGTCGCTGTTCGCCTGGTAATTCACAACGACGTGTGAACCCAGATCTGACAGTCGTTCTACTACAGCGCGTCCGATGCCGCGTGAGCCTCCAGTCACTAAGGCAACGCGGTCGCGCAGTTGAAAGGAATCGTTGTTCACTTGAGGTTCCCCCACTGCGAGCGATGAAAGATGTTGTTAAAGAGATTTGTAGGAATCACGAGGAGAATCGACTGGAGGTCTCTTTCGGTTGGACGTTCTGCTGTGCGTGGCGAATCGCCTCGCCGACAAAATGTTCGAACAGTGCTTGCGACAAACCGTCTTCCTTCCATCCAAGCTCAGGATGCCATTGAACGGCCGAAACGAAGCGATCCGCTCGTGGATCTTCGAGCGCTTCGACAACTCCGTCCGCGGTCCACGCCGTTGCCACAAGGTTTTTTCCGAGAGACTCGATGGCCTGGTGATGGTGACTATTGACCACGGCCGCGTCCGCTTCCGCTAGAGTCGCCAATAGACTTCCTTCCAGGAGTTTGACTCGATGCGACGGACGATCTCTCGGTGGTCCTTGCTGGTGCTTGATCGCACCCGGCAGCTGCGACTTGATGTCCTGAATCAGCGTACCACCACGGGATACATTCAGGACCTGCATGCCAAAACAAATTCCCAGAAGCGGCAAGCGATGTTTCTCAACTTCGGAAAGAACGAGCAAGTCTGTTTCGTCTTTTACCTGGTGAACGTCACCTAACTCCTGATGAGGCTCATGGCCGTAACGAATCGGATCGACGTCAGAGTCGCTGCCGGGCAAGAGAATGCCGTCCATGCTTTCGATTACGGAGGAAACATATCTGGGATCTGGGATCAGACTGATGTGCACGGGGACTCCCCCCGCGGCTTCAATCGCTTCGCTGTAATACCTCGATAAATAGAAGCGTTCCGTATTCAGTTCTAGCCGCATCGTAATGCCGATGCGGGGCCGGTAGTCTTGCATCTCTTTCCTCTCGAAGGCTGCTCTTTCGCCCGTCAATAATCTAACAGCAACGCATGATAGCGCAAAGTTCAGGCTTGCTGATCATGGTTCAACTGCGCAACACATTCTTCAAATAAGGCCGCCTTGACTTACATTCAAGCGAATTCCTATAGTGCTTGTTAATCGAGATGCGAAAAGATTCTCTCAGGGTACGCAGCACAACGGTCTTGCTTGTGCGCAAAGATGGTCGTGTCGCGCTTGCCGGAGACGGTCAGGTGACGCTCGGGGAAACCATAATGAAGGCCAGCGCCAAGAAGGTGCGCCGCCTGTACAACGATCGAATTCTTGCCGGCTTCGCTGGTGCCACGGCTGATGCCTTTTCTCTCCTGACTCGCTTCGAAAGCAAACTGGAGCAGTACCATGGAAATCTTGAACGCGCCGCGATTGAACTCAGCAAGGAATGGCGAACCGATAAGCTTTTACGGCATCTTGAAGCGTTACTGGTTGTCGCCGATAACAAGACGTCTTTTCTGCTCTCTGGAAATGGCGATGTGATCGCGCCTGACGACGGTGTGCTGGCCATCGGTTCAGGCGGGACTTATGCCCTCGCTGCCGCCCGCGCACTTATGAAGCACACCGAGTTGTCTGCTCGCGACGTTGCGGTAGAGGCATTAACAATCGCCGGCGAGATTTGTATCTACTCGAATCAAAATATTGTTGTTGAGGAACTTGATGGGTCGGCCGTCAACTAGTGAAGGCTGATTCGCGCGCTTAGGTTAGAGGAAGATGGTTATCTATCTGGCAGGGGAAGTTGACGAAGAAATCCGGCTTGACGATATGACTCCGCGTCAGATCGTTGCGGAGTTGGACAAGCACGTCGTTGGTCAACGAAACGCTAAGCGTGCGGTGGCGGTAGCCTTGCGCAATCGCATCCGCCGGCAAAAGTTGCCGCCTGAAATGGCGGTGGATGTGATGCCGAAGAACATCGTCATGATTGGCTCGACCGGTGTTGGTAAAACTGAGATTGCTCGACGGTTGGCGCGAATGTCTGACTCGCCTTTTCTCAAGGTTGAAGCTTCAAAGTTTACCGAGGTTGGTTATGTGGGCCGCGATGTTGAAAGCATGATTCGAGATCTCACTGAGATCTCAATCGACATGACTCGTCAGGAGAAGATTGAAGAGATCGCGGAGAAGGCTGAACTCAATGTCGAGGAAAGAATCCTCGATATCCTGCTGCCGCCGCCGCGATCATCGAGCCTTTACGATTTCGACTCTTCTTCTCAAGAGCCCATCGAACCAGACGCAGGTGCCCGAGACGAACAGTTTCACCGTTCGCGTGAAAAGTTCCGGACGCAACTTCGCAGCGGGAAGTTGGACAATCGTCTGATTGAGCTTGAGGTGCGGGAAAAGAATTTCCCCGTCATCGAACTTGCCGGACCACAAGGTGTCGAAGAGATGGGCATCAACATGAAAGACATGTTGGGCAATCTCTTTCAAGGACGTTCGAAGCGTCGAAAACTTCGCGTCGATGAGGCGATGGAGCACCTCATGCAGGAAGAAGAAGAGCGGCTCATTGACATGGATCAAGTAGCTCGAGCGGCCATCGAGCGAATGGAGTCGGCTGGAATAATATTTCTCGATGAGATCGATAAGATCGCCGGACGCGAATCAGGACACGGCCCGGACATTTCGCGCGAAGGAGTTCAGCGAGACATTCTGCCTATCGTTGAAGGCACCACCGTAAACACACGTTACGGAATGGTAAAGACCGATCACATCCTCTTCGTGGCTGCCGGCGCGTTTCATGTTTCAAAGCCATCCGACCTGATACCTGAGCTGCAAGGGCGTTTCCCGATTCGTGTCGAGTTAGACTCCCTGACGATTGAGGATTTCAAACGAATTCTCACTGAACCAAAAAATGCTTTGATTAAACAGTATCAGGCGATGATGGAGACTGAGGGCGTTACGATTGAGTTTGCGCCTGATGCTATCGATGCGATCGCCAATTTCGCTGCGCGTGTTAACGAGAATACTGAAAACATAGGCGCTCGGCGGCTGCAGACGATCATGGAAAAACTCCTTGAAGAGATCAGCTTCGAAGGGCCTGACCTGCAGCCAAAGCATCAACACATCGATGCCAAGTATGTCGAGGACAAGTTGCTCGAAACGGTAAAGGATCAGGATCTTAGTCGTTACATTCTGTGAGAAAGCTTTGGCACCCATCTCTCGAATCTTGCTTCCCTCATTAATGAATAGAAAGAAAGCGTGGTGTTTGGCACTAGCGGTCGCGTTCCTCGTGGCCGGCTGTGGCAAGCGACGTCCGCCAATGCCTCCGGTGGAACGAGTTCAGCAACGAACAGAACTCCTGTCCGGAGCACAGCGCGGGAATCAAGTTACCCTCAGTTGGCCAGCGCCTTTGCGCAACGCTCCAGATCCGAGCGTGCAGAGCATTCGCCGCATCGATGTCTACCGTTTGGCGGAAAAGCCCACGGCGCCGTTGCCGCTAACTGAAGAAGAGTTCGGCGCTCGCTCCACATTGATTGGTTCAGTTACGTACGACGAGATCCAGGTCGCAGCCGATACGCTTACGTACACCGATACTCTTGAACTGGCGGGCCAACCGACGCGCTTGCGCTATGCAATTCGTTACGTGAATGCGTCTGGCCAGCGCGCGGCTTTTTCGAACTTCCTGCTGATCGAACCTTCTGCTCGCGTTGCGCAGCCACCGGTGCTTGTTAGCACCGGTAAGGAACTAACCGAGTCGGCGGTTACCATCACCTGGCAACCGCCGTCTGCGAATATTGACGGATCGACGCCGCCAAATTTGCTGGGTTACAACGTCTACCGCGTTGATGAATCCCAAAGTGAAACTGGAGACACGCCGCTCAACAGCGCGCTCATCGCAGGAACACAGTTCTCCGATCAGAACTTTAAATTTGGCGAAAACTACCGATACTTCGTTCGCTCGGTTTCGTTGGGGACAGGTGGTGCGCAGGTTGAGAGTCTGAATTCCAATTCGCTTTCGATTTCAACCCGTGACACATTCCCGCCTTCAGCGCCTTCCTCGATCACAATCGCTGCGGCACCCGGTAGACTTTCAATCTTCTTTCCCGCAAACCCGGAAGGCGATGTCGCGGGCTACACCATCTACCGATCGACTGATCCGGATCTGCCAAAGGACCGTTGGACGAAATTGACCCCGACGTTACTTGATCGCACAACCTTCCAGGACGACAACGTCGAAGCAGGAAAACGTTACTACTACTATTTGACGGCAACCGATCAGGCTGGAAATGTGAGCCCGCCATCCGAAGTTGTTTCCGAAACTGTTCCCTAACTTGAGATGAAACTCTGCCGCTTTATCCATCCAGTTGGTGCTGAACCCACATACGGAGTTATCGAGGGCGAGAGTGTCTTCCCCGTAGGTGAACAGCAGTATTTTTCACTTCAAAGCATCTCCAAGCCACAAGACTCCCTGAGAGTCGCTGATGTGAAGCTGGTTGCACCGGTAAACCCATCAAAAATCGTCTGCGTCGGTCGCAACTACCGGGAGCACGCGGCCGAGTTGGGAAACAAAATGCCTGAAGAGCCACTTTTGTTTCTGAAGGCGCCCTCGGCCTTAATCGGAAACGAAGATGCCATTGTACTGCCGCCGCAGTCGCAGCAAGTTGAGCACGAAGGCGAGTTGGCAGTTGTGATTGGAAGAAGGGCGCATCGTATTTCCCCTGATGAGGATCCACTGACTTACGTCCTTGGCTATTGTTGCGTTAACGACGTGACAGCACGCGACCTGCAACGGAAAGACGTTCAATTTACCCGGGGAAAGTCTTTCGACACGTTTTGTCCTTTGGGCCCAGTCATAGTGACGGACGTTAGTCCTCTCGACGTTGAAGTGCTCACTCGACTCAACGGTGAGGTAAAACAGCGGGGACGCACATCTGACATGGCCTTTCCAGTTCCCTTCCTGATTAAATACATAGCTGACATCATGACGCTCAACCCGGGCGACGTGATTGCCACGGGAACGCCCGCGGGCGTATCGCGGATGAAGGCCGGCGATGTAGTGGAAGTTGAAATTTCAGGACTCGGAACGCTTCGCAATAGCATCGTCGTACCGGAGCCGTCATAGCTTCATTCAAGTTTCATATTCAACGCAGGAGGCAGTCATGAAGTTCTTTCTTGATACGGCAAATGTAAAAGAAATCAGTGAAGCAGCGAAGCTCGGCCTCGCTGATGGAGTTACTACCAACCCGTCGCTGATTGCGAAAGAAGGCGACGTCGACTTCAAAACGCATATCGCTGCGATTTGCGACATTGTTTCCGGACCGGTGTCGGCTGAAGTTACCAGTGAAGATGTGGAAGGAATGGTTCGCGAAGGTCGTGAATACGCCGCGATCGCGAAAAACGTTGTCGTGAAATGTCCGCTCACTCGCGCCGGCCTTACAGCCACACATCAACTCGACAGCGAGGGAATCAAAGTCAACGTCACGCTTTGTTTCTCGGCAGCGCAGGCGATTCTCGCAGCGAAGGCTGGCGCGTCGTTCATCAGTCCTTTCCTCGGCCGGCTTGATGACATCGGAGAGAACGGCCTCTTGCTGCTGGGGGACATTATCGAGGTCTATCGGAACTACGACTGGAAAACAGAAGTGTTGGCGGCAAGCATTCGACACCCGATTCACGCCATCGAAGCCGCGCGCATGGGCGCCGACATTGCCACGATGCCCTTCAAAGTAATCGATCAGATGTTCAATCATCCGTTAACAGATAAAGGCCAGGCGCAATTTCTGGCCGACTGGCGCAAGAGCGGTCGCAAGTGAAAAAAATCACTGTGCGGACAAACAAATATGACGGCTCCGAACACCGAAGCTGGCCCGCGAAGGTTTTGAGATATGAAGGTTCCCTCATCGTGCTTGATGCATTCTTTGACCGCGAGATTAGCCACGATCTTCTGGGAACGATTGTCTCGGGTACTACTAGTATTGAGTATTACTGGTTGGACCGCTGGTACAACGTCTTTCGTTTCTCCAAGCCCGATGGAGAATTGAGAAACTACTACTGTAATGTGAATGTCCCTCCAGAATTTGATGGCGACGTTCTCAGCTACGTAGACCTCGATATCGATATTCTGGTCGAGCCGGATTTTTCATATAGGATTGTGGACCAGGAGGATTTCGAAGCGAATGCTATCCGTTATGAGTACTCAGATGAAGTGCGTCGACAAGCGCGCGGGGCGCTCACGGAGCTGGTCGGCCTGATCGAGAATCAATCCTTTCCATTCAACGATTCGGAACTTCAGTGAAGAATAATTCATGACGTCCAAACAACAACCACAGCAGTCAAAATCGAAACTTGAGAAACTTCGGGAGCGTCATCGCCAGGCAGAACTTGGCGGTGGCCCTGAACGAGCGGAGAAGCAACACGCGGCGGGAAAGATGACCGCTCGTGAGCGGGTTGAGTTTCTTCTCGATGAGGACTCGTTCGAGGAATTCGACAAGCTGGTTGTGCATCGCTCGCGCGACTTTGGTCTGGACGAGCAACTCTATCCTGGCGATGGCGTGATTACTGGACACGGATTGATTGACGGCCGTCGTGTTTTTGTTTTCGCACAGGACTTCACGGTATTTGGCGGTTCCCTCTCAGAAACTCACGCTGAAAAAATCTGCAAGGTCATGGATCTCGCGATGAAGGTCGGGGCGCCGATCATCGGTCTCAATGATTCCGGCGGGGCGCGCATCCAGGAAGGTGTGCTCAGTTTAGGAGGTTACGCTGACATCTTCCTGCGTAACACTCTCGCGAGCGGTGTCATTCCACAGATCAGTTGCACAATGGGGCCATGTGCCGGGGGCGCGGTTTATAGCCCGGCGATTACCGACTTCAACATCATTGTTAAGGACACATCGTACATGTTCATCACTGGTCCAGACGTGATCAAGACCGTGACGCACGAAGATGTAACCAAAGAGGAGTTAGGCGGAGCGGTCACGCACAACCGTGTCTCAGGGGTCGCCCACTTTGCGGCCGACTCGGATGAGCATGCTCTGCGAATGCTGCGCGAGTTGTTGTCGTTCATGCCCTCGAACAATCTCGAAGACGCTCCCCACGTGCATTCGGACGATCCGGCTGATCGAACAGCGGAGAAACTCAACACGATCGTTCCGGAAGCGTCGAATCAACCTTATGACATTCGCGAAGTGATTAATCATGTAGTCGACGATGGCTACTTCTTCGAAGTGCAGCAGCACTACGCACCTAATATTTGTATCGGGTTTGCACGCCTCGCAGGTCGTTCGGTAGGTATCGTTGCCAATCAACCAGCGTATCTCGCGGGAGTACTCGACATCGATGCTTCGGTAAAGGCCGCACGGTTTGTTCGCTTCTGTGATTGTTTCAATATTCCCTTAGTTACTTTTGAGGATGTGCCGGGGTTCTTGCCGGGCGTGTCGCAAGAGCATGGCGGAATCATCAGGCATGGCGCGAAATTGCTCTTCGCCTTTGCGGAAGCGACCGTCCCCAAGGTGACCGTGATCACGCGTAAAGCGTATGGCGGCGCCTATTGCGTGATGGCATCAAAACACATCAGGACCGACGTTAACTTCGCCTGGCCGGCAGCGGAGATTGCGGTGATGGGAGCAGAAGGTGCAGTGGGCGTGCTTTATCGCCGTGAAATAAATGATGCTCCAGACAAGGAAACCGCGCGAAGAGCGCGGATCATTGAGCTTGAAGACAAGTTTGCAAATCCCTATGTTGCGGCAGAACGAGGTTTCGTTGATGAGGTCATCGAACCTGCCCAGACAAGGCCGAAACTCATTCGTGCTTTGAAGCTGCTTGAAAACAAGCGCGACACAAATCCACCGAAGAAACACGGCAACATTCCACTTTGAGAGAATGCATCCTGCCCAGATGCCTCAGGGGACCTAACCTCACCAAATAATCATTGTTTCGGTGCATAGTAGTTTTGACGATAGACGAGTTGCAGTTTCTGCTTACGTAGCTCCGGATTGATGATCTCGAGCTTGACCTGCCTGCGGGCGCCGTCGCGCGCCTTATTCGTCGGCGAATAAGCAATCACATACTGCGAACGCAGTTCCTCCTGAATTTGCGCGAACGCGCGTTGCAGTTCAGCCTCACTGCGCGGAAAAAACGCTCGTCCGCCCGTTCGATCTGAGAGCTTTTCGAGTGAGTCTTTCTCAATCTTGTAGAACTCAGGATCGCCAATACCGATGCTGTAAACGGCGACGTTGTTTCTAAGAGCTGAATCAATCGCCTCTTGCCGCTTAATAGTGCTGGCCGTGTCGTCGCCATCGCTCAATAAGACGACCGCTCGGCGCACGTTCTCAGGACTCTTGGCCAAAATCTCATTCGTACTTGCCCAGACTGAATCCCAAATGCTTGTCCAGCACAGTGGGTCCTCCTGAGGTGACTTGATGGCTTCGCAGTCAGGATTGTCGGCAGGGACTTCAAACTTTATCCGATCAACAGCTCGGTTGAGTCTTGGCAGAGCATTGCTGAGGTCCTGCTCAACAGTCGGCTGGCCAGTGAATGAAACAATAGCAATCCTGTCGATTTGCGGTCGCATGACGGCGCTGAGAAAAGCTTTGGCGGCTTTCTTCTCATCCGGAAGAGTGCGTTCCTGCGACTTACTCGTATCGACAAGGATTACAAGCGTCAACGGACGATCCGTCTCCCTTTCGAAGAGACTGATTTCCTGGGGAGTGTCATTCTCCAAGACTCGCAGGTCTTTTGCTTGTAGTGTTGTGACGAAGTGGTGATTCTTGTCGACCGCCGTGAAGACGGTATTGACCAGATCGGTGTCGACCCTGATCACTTCTGGCTCGATGTCTTCGTCGCGAGCAGCAGGTGGAGTTGACTTTGGCGCGGCAGGCTTTGCGGAGCCTGATTGAGTTTTGCTTTGCGCCGAGCTGGGACCTGTGTTTATTAACACAAGAACAAGCAGTGCCAGGCTGAGTAAAGCGAACAGGAGTGTGGTCCTCGGTCTCATCCTGTCGTCATGATAGATCAGAGACACTCAAAAGAACCGCTCGAGCGAAGGATTTCGCCGAGCGAGTGTTAGCAAAAAGGGCAGCTCCTAAGGGAACTGCCCATGAAATCAGACTTGGTTGTTAGTAGCGACGGGTACGGTTGCGGAGCTTGTAGGTGTACAGGGCCGAACCACCGCCACCAGCCAACGCACCGATTGCGGCGCCTTTCTTACCACCAATCAGCGCACCGAGTGCGGCACCACCGCCAGCGCCCATGGCCACCGTCAACTTGTCGCGGTGTTTCTGCCAGAAGCTACGGCCTTTTGGCTGCTGATAGGTTGAATACGAACGCGAACTTGTTGAGTGCGCATAGCTCCGACCGCCATTACGATAAACAGTGCGGGTAGGAACGTAGGAGTTGGCAGGTGCCAGACTCTGAGTGCCAAGAGCGCCAGCCTGGGCCGCTCTGAAGCCGTCTGCGAATCCCACTTTGTAAGCTCCCTGCTCAGCGGAAGTATCAAACTCTGCTGGCATAAATGGGTCAGTCGGCACCTTGTTATCAGCTACGTAAGTGGCATCGCTCGGCGCGGCCTGCGCTGTCGTCGCCGCAACGGTATCGGAACTGTTCCTGGAGTGCATAACCAGGGCTCCAACCGAACCGCCAACGAGGGCTGCTATCAAAGCTACCGGCAGTAATTTGTTTGTCATAATCATCGTTTCAATCTCCTTCGGTCAAAATCCTGTTTGCGTCGAAGCTCGCTGGTGTTAGGAGCAACATGCGTTCCTCAGCGGCGGTCAGGTGCTTCGAGAATTTTCAACAGGCTACTATTAGGGCTTTTCTGGGAGATCCGGCTGCATTTGGCAAAACTGCAAGAAAGTTGCAATCAAGCCATTGTGAACTGTCACGGTTTCCAGTACCCGATATGAGGAAATCGCTACGCGAAATGATCAGTTAGCAAACAGTGGGCAAAGAAAAACGGCCAGGAAATCCTGACCGTAATCTCGTCTGGAACTGAAGTTTGAGTTACGCCGCCCGCTGAACCTG
>Ga0157380_10001635_pt1 | contig 14772 bp, 9 predicted proteins | sample S35metaG_FD_119757 | JGI IMG/M metagenome (GOLD analysis project Ga0157380, IMG submission 119757) | Switchgrass rhizosphere microbial communities from Kellogg Biological Station, Michigan, USA - S3-5 metaG | ecosystem: Host-associated > Plants > Roots > Rhizosphere > Soil | place: USA: Michigan... | reverse complement strand
CTGCAGGAAACCGCGCCTGCCGGGCTCGATGAACAGTCGCGTCACTATCTGCAGCGCATTCACGACGCGAGCGTGCGCATGTCTGGATTGATCGAGGACCTGCTGAGCCTGTCACGAGTGAGCCGGACGGAACTGGTGCGCCGGACGGTCAGCCTGAGCGACCTGTTTCTCGAATCCGCAGCGACCGTGCGCGATCGTTACCCGGCACGCGACGTCACGCTGCAAATCGCGCCCGGACTCGAAGTGAACGGCGATCCCCGGCTGCTGCGCATCGCGATCGACAACCTGCTCGACAACGCCTGGAAATACACTTCGCGCCAGCCGCAGGCCAGCGTTACCGTGGGCTCGGAACAGCACAACGGTGAAACCGTTTACTTCGTACGCGACGATGGCGTGGGATTCGACATGAACTATGCGGGCAAATTATTTGGACCATTCCAGCGCATGCATCCGGAATCGCAATTCAGCGGTACCGGTATCGGGCTGGTCACCGTGCAACGTATCGTCGCCATGCACGGCGGGCGTGTGTGGGCCGATGCCAAGCCGAACGAAGGGGCGACGTTCTACTTCACGCTGGAGAATCCAGGATGAATGCGCGGGGCGCGAAGAAGGGCTCGGGGCTTGGGGCTCGGGTAAGAGCGCGAGCGCCGAATTTCCGGTGTTCTTTCTTACCCAAGCCCCGAGCCGCAAGCCCCGAGCCCTTCTTCGCGCCCCGCGCGTTCCGAATTCCGCCTCTGCCCTAGAGCCTTGCCCATCTCATGCTCTCCTCCATCCACTCGCGCATCGAATGCTGGCTGTTCGAACCGCCCGATTCGCTGATCGGCAAACCGCTCTGGCTGGCGACGCGCATCCTGCGTTATCCCTATGCGTTGATACGCGATGTGATCCGCGGCGATCTGACGTTGCGCGCCATGAGCCTGGTATATACGACTCTCCTGTCCGTCGTGCCGCTCATCGCACTGTCGTTCTCGGTGCTCAAGGGACTCGGCTATCACCGCGATCTCGAGCCCATCCTGTATAACTTCCTCGAACCCATCGGCGACAAGGCCTATGACATCACTGCGCAGATCATGCAGTTCGTCGACAACGTCCGCGGTGGCGTGCTCGGTTCGACGGCACTGATCTTCCTGCTCTACACCGTGCTGTCGATGGTGCAGAAGGTGGAAGAGAGTTTCAATTTCGTCTGGCGTGTCGAACAACCCCGCAGCTTCGGCAGGCGCTTCAGCGAATATCTCAGCGTGATGGTGATCGGCCCAACGGTGCTCGTGGCGGCGCTCGGCACGATGGCAACGCTGCGCGAGAGTTTCATCGTACGCATGGCGTCGCAGTACGAACCGTTCGGCACCCTCCTGCTGATGTTCGGCCGGCTGACGCCGTACCTGATGGTCATCGGCGTATTCACCTTCCTGTATCAATTCATTCCCAACACCAAGGTGACGTTCCGGGCCGCTGCGGTCGGCGGCATCGCCGCGGGCGTGGCTTGGGTCGCGACCGGCGCCGTGTTCGCGTCATTCGTCGCCGGCTCGACCAGCACCATGGTGATCTATGCCGGCTTCGCCATCGTCATCGTGGCGCTGATCTGGCTGCATGTCTCGTGGCTGGTATTGCTGCTCGGCGTGCAGCTCGCATTCTATGTCCAGAACCCGCAATACCTGCGTCCCGGCCGTACCGAAATCCAGCTGAATTCCAGCCTGCGCGAGCGTGTCGCGCTCTCTGTGATGTATCTCATCGTCAGCGATTACCAGAATGCGCCTGCCGGCTCACCGGCGGCTCGCTGGACGATCAATCGACTTGCGGAGCATCTCGATCTACCGGGGGCGGCACTGGGCCCCATCGTGACGGCGCTGGAGAAAAAAGGATTGCTCATCATTGCGGATGACGACACCTGGTTGCCGGCGCGCGATCCAGCGGTGATCCAGTTAGCGGAGGTTTTGAATGCCGTGCGCTTCGACGAAAGCGGACCTCGCCTCAGCCGCATTCGCGATATCGCGCCAGCTGTCAGTGCAGCCAGGCAGGCCGAACTCGCGGCGCAAACCAGCCTCGCGGGCAAAACCGTCAAGGACCTGGTGAACGAGAAAGCCGAGGGCTGAAGCGCGGCTACTCGCCCGCGATGGTCATCTTCTCGAGCAGGATGGAGCCGGTGCGAATGCCGCCGCGAGCATCGATGTCCGTTCCTACGGCGACGATCTGGCGCAGCATTTCTTTGAGATTGCCGGCGATGGTGATCTCGTGGACTGGATACGCGAGTTCGCCGTTCTCCACCCAGAAGCCGGCGGCGCCGCGGGAATAGTCGCCGGTCACGCCGTTGACGCCCTGCCCCATCAGCTCCGTCACCAGGAGTCCACGATCCATCTTGCGCAGCAGCGCCTTGAAGTCGTCGCCGCCGGAACTGACGCCCCCCGAATTGACAAAGAGGTTGTGCACGCCACCGGCGTTGCCCGTGGTTTTCAAGCCCAGCTTGCGAGCCGAATACGTGCCGAGGACGTAACCGTTCAACACGCCGTTCTGCACGAGTTCGCGATCGCGCGTGGTCACGCCTTCACTGTCGAACGGCGCGCTGGCGATGCCCTTGGGGACGTGAGGCCGCTCCGACAATTGCAACCAGTCCGGAAACACCTGCGTGCCGGACGCATCGAGAAGGAACGACGACCGCCGATACTGACTGCCGCCGCGAACGGCGCCGAGAAAATGACCGATCAGGCCGCGAGCGAGTTCGGGCACGAACAGCACCGGCGCTGTCGCCGTCGACAGCTTGCGGGCATTCAACCGTCGCAAGGCTCGCTCCGCCGCGCGTTTGCCGATCGCGATGCCGTCTTCCATGTCTCGCGGATCGCGAACCGAGCTGTACCAGTAGTCGCGCTGCATTTCCCCGTCGGCCTGCGCGACAACGACGCAACTGAGACTGTGCATGGTGCTGGCGTAGCCGTTCAGGAATCCCAGTGAATTGCCGAACACGCGCAATCCCTGATGACTCGACAATGTCGCGCCTTCGGAGTTGCCGATACGCTTGTCGGTCTCGAGCGCCGCCGCTTCGCAGGCGACTGCCAGGTCGCGAGCTGCATCGGGCTCGATCGCCCAGGGATGATTGAGATCCAGGTCGGGAACGTCCCGTGCGATGGTGTCTAGATCGGGCAGACCCGCGCAGTCGTCCTCGGCAGTGAAGCCGGCAATGCTGTACGCCTTCGCCACCGATTCGCGAATCGCCTGGTGGCTCAGGTCGGCGGTACTGGCGGACCCTTTGCGCTTGCCGCGATAGACAGTGACGCCCATGCCGCGATCGCGCTGATATTCGAGTGTCTCCACTTCCCCGAATCGGGCGGTGACCGACAATCCGGTATCGACGCTGACGCCGACTTCGGACTGCGTGGCGCCCAGCTGCTTCGCCTCCTCCAGGGCCATGGCGACCAGCGCTTCGAGCTCGGCCTTGTTATGGGACATCGCGCTGCGGGCGACCTGCCCGGACGCTGCGGAAGCGGGCTTCGGTGCGGAAGTGAGCTGTGACATGGAGCGATTCTAACAGGTGGCTGCCGGCCGCGAGGTTTGCATTGCCCGCAACCTCTGAAGACAGCTGGAAAGCGGCTATCATCCGCACGATGATGGATGACGATACCTACGATGGGCCCAGCAAGAGCGAACTCAAGCGCCAGAGCACCGACCTGCAGGCTTTGGGCGAAGAGCTGATCGGCCTGCCCGACAACGAACTGGACGCGCTGCCGCTGCCGGAGATCCTTCGCGACGCCGTATTGCTGGCACGCAGGATCACCGCCCATGGTGGCCTGTACCGGCAGAAGCAGTACATCGGCAAGCTGATGCGCAAGATCGACGCCGAACCCATCCGGGCGGCGATTACGGCCAAGCGCGACAGCGAACGTGTCGCCGCGCTGCGCTTCAGGCGCATCGAACAATGGCGGGATCGGCTGATCGCGGAAGGTCAGGACGCCATTGCGCTCCTGCACGCGGAAACCAATGTTGCCATCGACGCGGCCGTCGCAAGTTCCTTGATTCATCGCGCGCGACGCGAGAAAGACCGGGGAGAAACGCCTGCGGCCTCGCGCGAGCTGTTCCGAGTGCTGAGGGAAGCATTTGCGCAAGCCGAAGGGAGCGGGGATTAGTACAATCCGCCCCTATGCAACCACTCGTCGGCATCATCATGGGCTCGAAGTCGGACTGGGAGACGCTGCAATCCGCAGCCGACACCCTGGGCCGGCTCGGCATCGCATTCGAGACTCGCGTGGTCTCGGCACATCGCACCCCTGACCTGTTGTTCGAATACGCAGCTGCCGCTCGCGGACGCGGCATCGAAGTGATCATCGCTGGAGCCGGCGGCGCGGCGCACTTGCCCGGCATGACTGCTGCGAAAACGTCGCTGCCGGTGCTCGGAGTGCCTGTGCAATCGCGAGCGCTGAATGGCATGGATTCGCTGCTATCCATCGTGCAGATGCCCGCCGGCATTCCCGTTGGAACGCTGGCCATCGGCGCGGCCGGGGCAACGAATGCGGCGCTGCTGGCTGCATCGATTCTCGCGAACAAATATCCGCCCGTCCTCGCCGCGCTGGATAGATTCCGCGCTCAACAGACTGAAACCGTGCTGGCGAATCCGGATCCGGCACAGGCTGCAGCGACCCACACATGAATATCGGCATCATCGGCGCGGGTCAGCTTGGACGCATGCTGGCCCTCTCCGGCTATCCACTCGGACTGCGCTTCGTGTTCCTCGACCAGAGCGAGCAATCGCCGGGGGCACAGGTCGGCCCCATGGTTGCGGGCGCTTTCGACGATCCCGCGGGCTTGCGGAAGCTTGCTGCGAAGGTCGATATCATCACCTTCGACGTCGAGAACGTGCCTGTCGATGCGGTGCGCGAGATCGCTGCATCGAAGCCCTTCCTGCCTCCGCCCGCCGCGCTCGGCGCATCGCAGGACCGGCTCGAAGAGAAGACGCTGTTTCGCGAACTCAAGATTCCAACGCCGCCGTTCGCTGCCGTCGACAGCATCGACGATCTGCGAGCAGCGGCCGCTCGCATCGGTCTGCCCGGCGTTCTGAAAACACGTCGACTGGGCTACGACGGCCGCGGCCAGTACGTGTTGCGCAAGCCAACCGACATCGACATTGCATGGCAGTCGCTCGGCTCCGTACCCCTGATCTATGAAGGCTTCGTCGCTTTCGACCGCGAAGTGTCGATCATCGGAGCACGCAGCACGCGCGGCGAAGTCCGTTGTTATCCGTTGACGGCGAACACTCACAGCACCGGCATCCTGCGTTACTCGATCGCTCCGTATCGTCACGCCGGCTTGCAGAAACAGGCCGAGACGTACCTGCGGCGACTGTTCCGGCACTTCGATTACGCCGGCATCCTCACCATCGAATTCTTCGTCAAACGCGGCCGGCTGATCGCCAACGAGATGGCGCCGCGTGTACACAACTCCGGCCATTGGACCATCGAAGGCGCGCGCACCAGCCAGTTCGAGAATCACCTGCGAGCCATTCTCGGCTTACCGCTGGGCAGCACCGAGGCCATCGGCCACTGCGCGATGGTCAATTTCATCGGTACCATGCCACCCATGGAAAACATCCTGGGGCTCGCGGAGGCTCACTACCACAGCTACGGCAAGGAGCCGCGAGCCAACCGCAAGCTCGGGCATGTCACGGTAACGTCATCATCACCTGCTATCCGCGACAAAGCGCTCAGGCAACTTCTGCGCGCCTATGTGCGTTGAGCTGTCTTGAACTGCGATTGGGCAGCCCCAGCCACACGCCGCGTATCGACTGCGCAACGCATGATTGTCGCTGCACGCCGACCCCCAAACGAGGCCAGCAAGCGCGGGAGCGGAGAAGCTTCATAACTTAATCCATTGAAACTAATCACCAAGTCATGCTCTAACGGGTCCGTGGGAGCCGTTTTTTGAATCCCATCCGGCGAGCCCGTACACTTAGCCGCGTTCGGGTACTTTCACGCCACTGACCGATTCCCAGGACTTTCCAACAGTCATCGCCCGACTTGAACACTGCTCACCCAGGACGTCGCCGTACTGCATGTATCTAGATCTGTTCAAGCTGCAAGAGCTACCGTTCCGGCTCAGCCCGGACCCGGCGTTTCTTTTTATGTCAAAACACCATGCGCGCGCCAAGGCGTACATGGAGTCGACGATCTGGTTCACCGACGGCTTCGTCATCATCACGGGCGAGATCGGCTCGGGCAAAACCACCTTGATCGAGACCTTCCTCAAGGAGCTGGAAAAGGACGTGGTGGTGGCGCAGATCAGCCAGACACAGGTGTCCTCCGTCGAGTTCCTGCAGTCCGTGCTCGCTCAGTGGGGATTCCAGCCGTTTAAGATGAAGAAGGCCGAACTGCTGGCCACCTTGAACGAATTCCTGGTCGAGCAGTATTCGAACGGACGCCGCGTGCTGCTGATCGTCGACGAGGCGCAGAACCTCTCGGGTAAGGTGCTCGAAGAGATCCGCCTGCTGTCCGGCATCGAGACGACCAAGGAAAAGGTGCTGCGCATCATCCTGGCGGGCCAGCCGGAACTGAACGAGAAACTGAATTCGAGCGGATTGACGCAGCTCGCCCAACGCGTGCGGTTGCGCTTCCACCTGACCGCGCTGTCGAAGACGGATACCCAGTCGTATATCCAGCATCGACTGGAAGTGGCCGGATCGCAGGGCCGCGAAATTTTCGCTGCCGACGCGTATGCACAGATCTTCCGCTATACCGGCGGCGTGCCGCGTCTGATCAATACGCTGTGCGATACGGCGATGATGGCGGCGTTCGCACGCGAAAGCGATGTAGTGACGTCCGCGGACATCCAGACAGCCATCGATGAAATGCAGTGGGTCGACTTCGCGCAGCGTTCAGCGAGCAAAGGGAATCGGCCGGGGGCGGTCCCGCCCAACATCATTCCGCCTCCGCGGCCCACCGCGCCGGCCTACGAAGAAGGCGCGGGCGAGCGACGCTTGATTCTGGGCCGCGTGCTGATCGGCTTCAACGGACAGACCATCGCCGAACACGACCTGCAGGCGGGTCGTTTCATCATCGGCCGCACGCCCGACAACGATCTGCAGATCGACAGCAAATACATCAGCCGTCATCACGCACAGATCATCACGAACGTACAGACATCGGTGCTGGAAGACCTCAACAGCACCAACGGCGTCTATGTCCGCGCCAAGCGCGTCCGCAGGCGTGCACTCAACGACGGCGACGTCATCCACATCGGCCAGCATGAGATCATGTATTTCGACGAGCGGCTGTCGCGCACCCGGGTGACCGTCACCGGCGACACGGACGACGACGTCGTACCGATGGTCGGCAACGGCCATCGCGGTCGTCCGATGGAAGATGAAGACGAGGAAGACGACGCGGATTCGATGCCCGCACGTACGAGTTGAGCACTAAGGTTGAGCGCTACAGGTCAATCGACTTCTCGTCGTATTCCGCCTGCCTGCTTCGATAATCCCTGCGTCGCAGCCATAACACGATGCCTGCTAGCAGGCTGACTGCGCCAGTGAACATGATCAGTCCGGGCACCATGGGCGAGTGCCATGCGAGCCCGAGCAATACGACGCCGAGTACCATGTACAGGTACGGCAGTAGTTCGTAGAGCGGTCGGGACAGCCACATCGCTTTGCCTTGGATCCGTCGCGCGTCGCCTCGATAGTCGACTGCTCAGGGAATCTCTGATCTATTGCCATTCTTCGTGTTCATCAACTTCGCTCAACGAAGCATTTCAACCAGTTGTAACTTTGCCGAAGTCAGGGAAGTCGATCAATCCGAGTCTCCCTAGGTCGCAGTGCCGCCGACCGTCAGGCCGTCGACGCGCAAGGTCGGCTGACCGACACCGACCGGCACGTCCTGTCCTTCCTTGCCGCAAGTGCCGACGCCTTCGTCGAGCTTGAGATCGTTGCCCACCATCGACACACGGCGCAGGACATCGGGACCGTTGCCGATCAAAGTGGCGCCGCGCACCGGCGAAGTCAGTTTACCGTCTTCGATCAGGTAAGCCTCGCTGGCCGAGAATACGAACTTGCCCGAGGTGATGTCGACCTGGCCGCCGCCGAAGTTGTGGCAGTACAGCCCCTTCTTCACCGAGCCGATGATTTCCTGCGGATCGTGCTTGCCGGCGAGCATGTAGGTATTGGTCATGCGTGGCAACGTCATGTGGGCGAACGATTCGCGGCGTCCGTTGCCGGTGGGCTTCACGCCCATCAATCTCGCATTGAGCTTGTCCTGCAGGTATCCGCGCAGCACGCCGTTCTCTATCAGCGTCGTGCACTGGGTCGGCGTGCCTTCGTCATCGATGTTCAACGAACCACGGCGCGATCCCAGCGTGCCGTCGTCGACGATAGTGCATTGCTCGGATGCGACCAGTTCGCCCATGCGATTGGAGAACGCCGAGGTCCCCTTGCGGTTGAAATCGCCTTCCAGGCCGTGACCAATGGCTTCATGCAACAGCACACCCGGCCAACCTGGGCCAAGCACCACAGTCATCATCCCCGCGGGCGCGGCAACTGCTTCCAAATTGACGATGGCGCTGCGCACGGCCTCGTGTACCTGCGCTTTCCAGCGATCGTTCTCCAGGAAGCGCGCGAACGCGTAGCGTCCACCGGTGCCGCAATACCCTTGTTCACGACGACCGTTCTGTTCGACGATCACCGACACATTGAGCCGCACGAGCGGACGAACATCGGCGGCCACGGACCCGTCGCTCGCCATCACCAGAATGACTTCGTGCGAGCCCGACAAGCTCGCCATCACCTGGGTCACTCGCGGGTCGGCCTTGTGCGCTTCCTTGTCGATCTGTTCGAGCAGGTTCACCTTGGCGGTGTCGCTGAACCCTTCGAGCGGATCGAAAGGCAGGTAGAGCTGGTGCCCGCTGCGGGAACTCCAGGCCTGCATGGACTTGTTGGAGCCGCTGCGGGCGATGGCGCGTGCCGCCAGAGATGCTTCCGTCAGCGCCGGCAACAGGATTTCATCGGAATAGGCAAAGCCGGTTTTCTCGCCCGACAGGGCCCGCACCCCGACGCCCTGCTCGATGCTGTGCGAGCCGTCTTTCACGATGCCGTCTTCCAGCGACCAGGATTCCTCGCGGCTCAGCTGGAAATACAGGTCGGCGTAATCGACGTTGTAGCCCATGACACTGCCGAGCACGCTGGCGATGCGATCGTCGTCCAAGCCGGAGGGCGCCAGGATGGACTGGCGCGCCACGTCTAAAGGCTGCAGGGTGCCGACGGAAGACGGCAGCTCCAGGTGCAGGGCGCTGGGACGAACGGGGGTGTCTGGACTACTGGTCGTGTGGATCATGAGCAAGATGATGCGGTCGGCCGGGGCAAGTGCAACCCGGCCCGATGATAGCGCGATTGGATCGAGGCTATGGCCGGGGACTATCTCATCATCAGGCTGCTGGTGGCCGCTTCCTTGACGGCGGCTGCTTCCACCCGCTCGACCACCGGCTCGTCCCAGCTCCCGGTGATCCGGTAGTAGCCGCGCGTAATGCCCTTCAGCGGCTCCTTGAATACCTGGGAAAACAGCAGCGCCGCCGCGCCGATGACCGGTCCGCCGGCCAGCATGCCGGCTACCGGCAGCGAAGCACCCAGGTTGCCCGTCACTATCGCCGTCTGATCGTAGTCATGGGAGCCCAGCCCGGTCCGGCCGGCGATCCCGATCTCGGCAGCAGGGCCGCGCAAGGTCAGGTTGGTGGTGTAAGCGTTTCCCTCGCGCATGTCGAAATCGCCGTGCACGGTGTCGAAGCTGAGTCCCTTCTCGGTGAGATCGCTGAAATCCAGCGCGAGCCGTCGCGGCAAGGCGGCCACGCTGAAGAGTCCGAGGACGCGTCCTGCTCCCGGCTGCAGTGTAGACAGCTGGCCGCCTTCGCCGCTGACGGTCAGCGACCCGGATGCATGGGCGAGAATATTGCCGTCGAAGCCGCCGTTCCAGTTCAAGTCCGCACGCACTTCCCCGTGACGCGCCTCGACGAATGGACTGTAGTTGAGCGTCTTCAATGTCGCGCCCACGTCCGAGCTGACGATCTTCAACGACAGGCTCGACTTCTCGCCTTCCGGCGTCAGCAGCCATGCGCCGTTCGCTTCGGCCTGTGCATGTTCCTGCTTCACGTTCACCGAATCGATCTGCAAGCCGTTGTCGACCCGCGTCGCCTTCAATTCGATATCGCCCACGCCATGTCCGTCGAAATTCAGGTCGGTCACTCGTATCCGCAGGTTCGGCCAGGCTTTCGGATCGCCGCGGTCGCTCCTGGAAGCGGTCGACGGAGCCGTAGCCTTCGGCTGCAACACCAGTTTGTCCATGGTCGCGGTGAGCGGCTCGTCGCCGGTGAACGTCGCTGGAATCTGGATCTGTCCGGAGGTCTCCGGGCCGGCGACATCGACACGCCAGCCCGTATCGGTTGCCTGCAGCACGCCGCGAACATCGGACCACTGATAGCCATAGAGCGTCAGCTGTCCAACGCGAACATTGGCGGCCTGCAGGACATCGGCGAGCTTGCCGCCGCCCGAACTCGAATCCGCCACCGCCGGCGTTCCCTTCAATGCGAACCAGTCGTCGAGCGTAATGCGATCCACGTCGCCTTCGATGCGCAGGCCTCGATGAGCCGGCAACGCAGCGACGAGTGCGTCGGCACGCACACCGCCGCGATCGAAAACCCATCGATCGTTGGTCCGCTGCATTCTCACCAGCGCTCGCACATCGCCGTAAGACGCACGCGCCAGCAAGTCATCGCCGATCTCGAGATCGACGTACAGCGGCCGCGCTCCCCGGTTCACTTTGCCCAGCGGATAAGGCAGGTTCACGCCGAGCCCATCCATCTCGGCGCGGATCTGCCAGCTCTGCGTCGGCGTCGCCTGTTCGCTGCGGATGCGGGTGTCGACTTGCCAGGCCGTGTCGCCCCAGATCTTCACCATCGATGGCAGGAACGGCGACAACATCACGGCGAGCGCGTGCCCGTTCGCCGTCAGCTTCGCACTGGTCGCGCTCTCCGGCACGATATGGATCGCTACCGGACCGCCGAGCAAGTGGCCTTCCAGTTCGGCCTTGCTGATCAGCTGCCGTTGCACAGTCAACGTACCGTTGATCGCCGTCAGCGGCGCATCGACATCGGTGAGCACCGCTGTCGCAGCGTCGAACTGCGTGACCACCTCGATGTCGCGATCCGCGATGTGCTGCAGCGGTAACTTCAACTTGACCCGGGATTGAATCGGGCCGGTGCCGCGCAGCTTCTGGAACAGCGGGCCCAGTGCCGGACCGATGGGACTGGATCGGAGCAGCGTCAGCGCCTGGTTCAGGTCACCTGTCACGGGAGCATCGATCGCCAGGTTGCCCGCGCGAAAGTCAGGGAACTCGCCGTGTGCACCGTGCACTCGCAGGTCGCCGACTCTGGCATCCAGCGAACTGGCGCTCATGCCTTCGTCGCGAAATTCCACGGCGCCGGCCAGTTGCGTCGCCGGGGCCCAGCCGGGTTGATAGTTGAGCGTCAGTCCTTCGACCTGGGCACGAATCAGGAACTGGCCGTCGCGCTTGCGAAACGGAAACGACCGCAACGGCCCTTTCAGGATCGCATCGGCGCTCACGACCCGGCCCACCGGGAAAGCATTGTCGAGCCATTCGAGCGTCCTCGCCGTCAGCCTGTTCGCCGGCAGGTACTTCGCCGCCGCCGACGCATCGATGTCACGCAGGGTGGCTCGCAGATCCATCACGGGCGAAGCGTCGTTCTGCGGCAATGTCAGCGCGACGGCCGCGTCCAGGTTGCCGTCCACTGTGTCGAGCTTGAGGCTGTCGGTGTCGATCCGCCACGCGTCGAATTGCCTCTTCCATGTGACCAGGCCATCCGCGGCACGCACGTTCAGCGGCGAACGAAACATCGCCGGCAGATTGAATACAACATCGCGGGACGCGAGTTGCAGTTCGCCGCCATCCTGCGCAGCACGCAGCTGACCGCTGATCGAACTGACGCCCGGAGCTTTGAATACAGGCTGTACGGCGAGCGACTGCAAACCTGCGCTCACGGTGTACTGCACGGGATCTTCAGCTGAAGCTCGCTTCAAATCGAACGTGAGCGCGGTGATCTCGCCTCGGGCCTGCATCGCCCGCAGACGCGCCGTTGTGTCGCTTTCAGGAAGATAGGCAAGCAACGGCCACAGGTTCTGCAGCAATACCTTATCTGCCTTCGCCGACACGTCCAGTGCGCCTGGCTTGGAGGTCCCCGGCACTCCCAAGCGCGCCTGAATCTGCGCCGCCTGCCAGGGCGATTCGGGAGTCGACAAGTCCACGTTGCGCAGCGACATCTCCCAGGCATCGTTCGCCCGGTGCGCGCGCAAGTCGAAAGCAATGCGCCCATAGCTGATCAATTCGCCGCTGATCGATTCTCCAAGGGGAGCGACGCTATGTTCTTCCGCAGCCTCGGCCGCATCCGCTGCTGCTGCCTTGGCGGCAGCTTTTTCCTGAGTTGCCTTCGCCTGCACCACGTCGAGCGGCTCGGGAATACGCAGCGGATCGGCTTTCGGGAGCGGCTTCGACCAGGCGGGCGCGACTGCCGTAACCGATTTCAGGTCCACCTGGGCATTGACGTTCGTGAGCGTCGTCCCGCGCACGGCGCCGCTGACTTTGACCATGCCGTGACCAGAATCCGGCGTCGGCCAGCCATCGGGGAACATGTCGGCCCAGCCGGCGAGATCGATTTCCCGGCCATTCACCGCAAAGCTTGTCAGCAGCGCATCGGCCTTGACCAGGTCGCCGCGCACTTGGGCTGCGATGATCAGCGATTTGCCGAGAGCCGCCGGCAATGACGCCGAGCCCTGCAACTGCAGTAGTGTCGGTTGCCGTTCGAGCACGAAATTGACACCCGATATCGACCAAGGTCCGCGGCCAGTCGCCTCGTCGCGGAAACTCACGACGGCGTCACGCACCCGAAAGCTACCTGATGGAAGTTGTGCGAGATCGAAGGGCTTGTCGCGATCGGGCAGCTCGCTCTGTCCGATCAGCTGGATCTTCCCTTCACGCGTGCGGATCAGGCCGATCTCGGGCGATGTCAGCGTGAACTGTCCCGAGGTCAGTTTGCGCAGCGACAGCGATTTCCATACGTCGAGTCCGACACTGCCGCGATTGGCAGTGGCAAGTACGTGCGTGCGATCGGGCGTCCGCACCACCATGCCCTTGAAGACCAGTTCCGGTCCGTAGGATTGCAGGCGAGCGGTGAGCTGTCGGAATTCGATAGCGAGGCCGGTGCGTTCCTGCAGCCAGTCCTGCAGTTGTACGCGGTACGCAGGCACTCGCGAAAAGGCCAGCTGGAATCCGCCGAGCAACAGTCCGCACAGCACGATCAGCGTCGCGGTGACGACGGCGAGCTTGCGGAAGAAGTTGCGAAGCGGAGCGGCCATTGCAGCAATACGAATGAATGACAGCGGCGAAAGGTTGTCAGGGCAGTCTTACAGAAGATCGGTCTTACGGAAGCTCTGTCTACGGAAGCATGGCGATCACATCAGCACCACATCGTACTGATCCTGCTGATACAGCGCTTCGGTCTGAAGCCGTATCGGCTTGCCCGTATGTACTTCGAGTTCCGCCAGGGCCGCGGATTCCTCGTCCAGCAGGCGTTCGATCACATCCTGGTGCGCCAGCACCATCAGTTCCTGGAATTCGAACTGCCGTGACTGTCGCAGAATTTCGCGAAAGATTTCGTAACAGACTGTTTCGGTCGTCTTTACGAAACCGCGGCCCTCGCAGGTAGGACACGCGCTGCATAGCATATGCTCAAGACTCTCGCGTGTGCGCTTGCGCGTCATCTCCACCAGTCCGAGCGGCGATACCGAAGAGATGTGGTTCTTCGCATGATCGCCGACCAGCGACTTTTCCAGGGCCTGCAGCACCTGGCGCCGATGTTCCTCCTCTTCCATGTCGATGAAATCGATGATGATGATGCCACCGAGATTGCGCAGGCGCAGCTGCCTCGCAATGGCTACCGCCGCCTCGAGATTGGTGCGGAAAATGGTTTCCTCGAGCGTGCGATGCCCGACATAGGCGCCGGTGTTCACGTCGATGGTGGTCATGGCTTCGGTCTGGTCGAAGATCAGGTAGCCGCCGGACTTGAGCGAGACCTTGCGGTCCAGCGATTTCTGGATCTCGTCCTCGACGCCGTACAGGTCGAAGATGGGCCGGTCGCCGCTGTACAGTTCGATGCGCTCGACCATGTCGGGCATGAACGTACGCGCGAATTCGATCATGCGTTGAAACGTTTCCTGGTGATCGACGCTGACCTTGTCGACACCGCTCGAGACGACGTCGCGCAGCACACGCACTGGCAGTGGCAAGTCTTCGTGAACCAAGTGTCCAGGGCGCGCACGTGCGGCTTTTTCACACAGTACGCTCCAGAGTTTTTCGAGGAACAGCATGTCGGCGCGTAACGCATCCGGCGTCGCGCCTTCCGCCGCCGTGCGCACGATATAGCCACCGGGTGAATCGGAGCGAAGGAACATCGAAGCCGCTTCACGCAGGCGCTGGCGCTCCGATTCGTCTTCGATGCGCGCGGAGATACCGATGCCGCGGCCTTTCGGCATATAGACTAGGTAGCGCGAAGGAATGGTGATGAAGGTCGTGAGCCGGGCGCCCTTGGTGCCCAACGGATCCTTCAGTACCTGCACCAGGATTTCGCCGCCGGCGGTCACCAGCGCCTGAATATCCTGCGTGACATTCTCGGTGACCGGTTCATCGGGCTGGCCGTTCTCACCCACGGCGGGATGCACGATGTCCGACGCGTGCAGGAATGCGG
>Ga0157380_10001632_pt1 | contig 14780 bp, 10 predicted proteins | sample S35metaG_FD_119757 | JGI IMG/M metagenome (GOLD analysis project Ga0157380, IMG submission 119757) | Switchgrass rhizosphere microbial communities from Kellogg Biological Station, Michigan, USA - S3-5 metaG | ecosystem: Host-associated > Plants > Roots > Rhizosphere > Soil | place: USA... | reverse complement strand
GACCCGGATCAAGACCGAGAACGCCGACGATGAACCCAACTTCGACCGGCGCCCCCTGGTCGATTTCGCGGGACACTGGCGCGCAGTGCCGGACGACGGCGGCGCGAAGCTCAGCCCCGTGGCGAGTCTGGAAGCACCCGGCGATCTCGGCGTCGTGCCCGGGCTGGGTTTTTCGAGCAATCGCTACGGCTTCCGCTTCTTCCCGTACAAGAGCAGCATTCGGGCACTGGGTGAGTACGCCACCGGCGTCGACGGGTGGCGCGCCACTGTCTTCGCCGACAGGCGTTTCGAAGAAGACGAGCTGCACATCCAGGCCACCGCGCGCATGTCGGACCTCGAGGTGCTCAACTTCTATGGATACGGAAACGACACCCCGGGCGGACCCGAGGATTTCTTCGAAGTGCGCCAGCGCCAGTGGTTGTTCGAGCCGGCCGTCGCGTACGCGCTGGGGGAGCGCACCGACGTCACGCTGGGTCCCGTCGCGCAGTACTCGACCATCGACGACGTGCCCGATCGTTTCATCACCGAAACGCAACCCTATGGTTATGGTAACTTCGGCCAGGCGGGTTTCCGTCTCGGGCTCCACGGCGACACGCGCGATCATGAGAAGAAGGGACACCACCGCAAACTTCTGCTCGATCTTTCCGCCACCGCCTATCCGGCGTGGTGGGACGTGGAGAAGGCCTACGGCGTCCTGAACGCTCTGACCGCGACCTACATCCCGCTGCCCGTCCCGGTGCATCCCATTCTCGCGCTCAAGGCGGGAGGCAAGAAGCTCCTCGGCGACGAGTTTCCCTTTCAGGATGCTGCCTACATCGGCGGCCGCCCCTCCGAGCGCGGCGAGGTGCGGGAACGTTACGCGGGCGACGCATCCCTCTACGGAACCGTGGAACTGCGTTTTCCGGTTGCGCAGTTTGCCTTATTGCTTCCGCTGGATACCGGGGTCTACGTTTGGGGTGACGCCGCCCGCGTTTACCTGGACGGCGACTCGCCCGGCGGCTGGCATACCGCGAGGGGTTTCGGAGCATGGATCGGAATCTTGAACCCCGCTGCCTCGCTGACCCTCGAAGGCGAGCCGGGCAAGAGCGGAGTAAACGCGCGGATTGGACTCAATTTTTAGCCCCGGACAAAGAGCAACAATGCAGGAGGACACACTCATGACGCATCCAGTTCGTTTCTTCGCCGTTTCAGGCGTCATTGTCGCCCTCGCGATCGCGGGCATCTACGCCATCAAGGCACAGCCTGATGAGCCGCAATCGACGGAGAACCCGCCCGCGCAGCCCAAGTCGATGGATAACCGGCAGCTGCAGCTCGGCGAAACGGCGACGGCCGACGTGAAGCTGTTTGACGCCCAGGTCAAGAAGTACGCCGATATGCACAAGCAGCTCGAGGGCAACCTGGATGCTCTCAGCGCCAATTCCACGCCGGAAGAGATCGACGCGCACCGCACGGAGTTGCGCGCGGCCATCAAGACGGCGCGCGTCGGCGCGAAGCGCGGCGATCTGTTCACACCGGGGATGGAGACGCTCGTGCGCACCCTGTGCAATACCAAGAGCCAGGGCAGTGACGGCAAGGAAATCAAGGAAACCATCATGGACGAGAACGTCAAGATGCCTGACATCGCGGTCAACGAGCACTACCCGGACGGCGTTCCCGTCACGACCATGCCCGCGCAGCTCCTGGAGACACTGCCCAAGCTGCCGGAGTACATGGAATATCACTTTGTCGGAAAAAAGCTCGTGCTGGTTGATGCAGCCGCCGGTCTCGTCGTGGACTTCACACCGGATGTCCTTCAGTAAAGGGTAATGGAATGAAGAGCACCTGGAGAATTCGGGGCCTGATTCCCGTTTTTCTTGCGGCGTTGTCGCTGGGATGCATGGATTGCAGCCATGCACCCAAACAAACGGGACCCGCCACGGTCGCAGAAGAGCAGACGCTCGCCAGCGGGCTGGTGCAGCTGCCCAACGCGAAGGACTCCTTCAAGTTCGCCGTGCTGGGTGATTTCGGTGACGGCACCCAGCGCCAGTACGACCTCGCCAAGGAGATGGCGAAGCTTCAGCAGACGTTCAAGTTTGAGACCGTGATCACCGTCGGCGACAATATCTACGGGCGGCAGCGCGCGCAGGATTTCAAAGCCAAGTTCGAGATCCCATATAAACCGCTCCTGGACGCCGGCGTGAAGTTCTACGCCGCGCTCGGCAATCACGATATCCGCGAGCAGCCGTCATACAAACTCTTCAACATGGAAGGCAAGTTGTACTACAGCCTGAAGGCGCCGCAACAGTCGGTACGCTTTTTCATGCTGGATTCAAACTACATGTCGCCGGAACAGGTCGACTGGATCAAGAGCGAGGTCAAGGGAGCGGGCGAGGACTGGAAAATTGCTGCGTTCCATCACCCGCTCTATTCGTCGGGTGGCCGGCACGGATCCGATACCGGGTTGCGCGACAAGCTCGAGCCGATCTTCATGGACAATGGTGTCAGTGTCGTGTTCACCGGTCACGATCACTTCTACGAACGTATCAAGCCACAACACGGCATCATCTACTTCGTGTGTGGATCGGGCGGCGAGTTGGCTCCCGGCGATATCCGACCGACCGGACTGACCGACAAAGGCTACGATCAGACGTGCACGTTCCTCGCCGTCGAGATCCTGGGCGACAAGATGTATTTCAATGCCATCCGCACCGGCGGCGGCGTGGTTGACTCGGGGATCATCGAGCGTGGCAAACCCATCGACAGCAAGGCACCGGCGGCGGCGCCGGCGCCGAAAACCCAGACCTCGGGCCGGCGCTAATCGAAGCTATTTTTTCGGAGTCCGATAGAGATTCTTGAGGCTGCCCCACGTGGCCGGTTTGGCCGCGACGGTGGAAATGGAGCGTGTCCACAGGCCATCGAAACGCGCGGCGTACAGCGTGTCGCCGTGCGTGGCGAGCGCGAAGACGAACGTGGCCGGCAGCGTGTCGAGCACGTGCCACGTCACGCCGTGGTCCAGGCTGAACTCGATGACGGCGGTGCTTCCATCGCCGAATGCGCCGAACAGGTCGCTGCCGCGCCGGGCCAGCGCCGAGCTCAAGAGCGTGCCGATCCCGAGATCGACGAACGTCCACGGCGACTTGCCCTGCGCACTGTAGAAGATCCCCGAATTGGCTCCCACCACCCACTGGCTTCCGCTCCAGATGGCGTTGAGCGCGGCGAGTCCCGGCGCAATGCCGATATTGTTGAGCCAGGAAAGCGTCCAGTCGGAATCACCCGCGTTGCGAAAGAACACGGTTCCGTTGAATCCCGCCGACGCAAGCAACTGTGTTCCGCCCGCGGCGATGCCATTCATGTTCGATGCCTGGTTGGGCTCGAAGATATTGGAGAAGTGGGTCCAGTTGGCGTTGGTGGCAAGGTTGCGCATCCACGGCCCGTCGCCCGAGGTGGCCGCGTAGAGCTTTCCGCCATCCAGCGCAAAGTCGGCGATGAACAATTGCGTATTGAGGAAACCGCCGGTGAGCCCCTGGTTGAACGCCAGCCACGAGTCGCCGAGATTATCGCTCGCGAATACGCCCTGCCCGAAGGTGCCCGCGTACAGCCGGCCATTGCGCATCCGTGCCGTCTGCACCGACGTCACGCCGGCGGCGACTTTCGCCGTCTCTTTCCACGACGCGCCGCCATTGACGCTTACGTACACGAGACTGTCCGCGGTCGCGGTCAGCGTGTCACCGTTGGCCCAGACGGAATAGATATTCGTGATGGGGACGTCTTCGACACGCGTCCATTGCGCGTGCGCGGACGCCGCGACAGACAGAAGTGCACAGGTGAGGACGATCGAACGGAATCTCATTCGCGTTGATTATAGCAATCGGGAGCGTGGAATGACGCGAAATCAGTGCGTGGATTCTGTCGAGCCTGCATCGGCGCCCGGAGGCGGGAGAGCCGGATCCAACCGGCGCCCCTTCTCGAGCAGATTCACGGCCTGTTCTTCCTTGCCCTGGCGGCCATAGACTTTGCCCAGCTGGTAATAGAAGACGCCGACGGAATCGTCGAGGTCGATGGCGGTTCGGTACTGCTTGCCGGCGAGGTCGAGACGACCGGTCATGTCATAGACGACACCGAGCGCAAACTGGGTCTTGGCATCATCGGGCTTGATGTGGATCGCGCGCGTGAGCAGATCTTCCGCTTCTTTGAATCGTCCCTGCCGCATGTTGATCTGCCCCAGCGTCGCCAGAGCTTCCGGGGATTTGGGGTCGAGCTTCACCACGCGCTCAAACGTGGCGGAAGCGCCCTGGATATCTCCCACCGCGTCCTGGGCCGCGCCGTAATTGCCGAGCACGACGGGGTCGTTGCTCAACGTCCGGGAGGCGCGCTCGAGCTCGACGACCGCTTTGCGCATGTGCCCGAGCTTGAGGTGCAATGCGCCGAGCTGCGCCGCCAGACGCGCATCATCAGGATGATATTGCTTCGCGGCCTCGGCCGCAGCGAGAGCGCCGTTGGAATCCCCGAGCTTGTCTTTCACGTTCGACAGCGCGATGGCCGCGTCGAGGTGATCGGGATCCAGCGCCAGTGCACGCTCGAACGCCACCGCTGCGTCCACGTCACGATTCTCTTTCGTCAGGATCAATCCGCGCGAGTAGAGCGCTTCTGCGTTCGAAGGATCCTTGGTGAGCGCGCGATCCACGAGAGAGAGCGCGGGTGCGCTTTCACCCAGCTCCTTGAGCGCGAGCGCCTTCCCCATCATGCCGACCGTCCAGTTGGGATCGACCTTGAGGCCCTGCTCGTACACATCTTTTGCTTCGCGATGTTTCTTCTCGCGCACCAGCGCATGGCCGAGATCTTCGTAGTGTGCAAGATCGGTCGGATGCTCGCGGATCAATTCTCGATAGATCTTCTCCGCGCTCGCATACTCATTCTGTTCGACGTAAACACGCGCCAGATTGGTCCTCGCACCCACATGGTCCGGGTGTTCCTTGATCACGGCCTCGAGCATGGTTCGCGCTTCCGCGAGCCGGTTCTGTTTTCTCAGCACGACCGCCATGTTGACCTTCTGCTCCACCGCCTCGTGCCCGACGGGACGCGAAGACGTGCTGGCTGACGACACGTATCCGAGCGAGGTCAACATCTTCTCCATGTCCTTGCCGACCGACGGATCCACCACGATTTCTTTGCCGCGATTCCACGGACCGGTTTCGAACGTGCGCACGAACTGCACCGGGTGCGCCGCGCTCCACGTTTCGTCGAAGGCGCTCGCAATCGGCTCACCCTTGAAATCGTTCGCCACCGGAAGACCGAGCACCTGAAGAATGGTGGGGGCGACATCATAAACGTCCGCGCCGGTGAGCTTGGTACCGCTCTTCACGCCCGGTCCGCTGACCATGATGATTCCGTCGGGAAGATGGCTCGCATCCGCGAGCTCGATCTTGAATTCCTGTTCTTTCAACCGCTCGGCGCCGGTACGGAAACCATGATCGGACACCACGACGACGGTGGTGTTCTCGCCGCGCTTCGCGAGAAGACGGCCCAGCTGCTGATCCTGCCACTGCCAGTATTCGGAGACGACGTCCTTGTATGCAGCGAAGTCCTGGTCACTCACCCACGGCAAGCGCGGCGCCGCGTAATTCATGAAGAGATGCTCCGCGGTGTCGGTGCCTTCGAAATAGATCGCAAGCAACGAAGGCCGCGAGTCCTCCACCAGGCGCAGCGCGATGTCCGTGTAGCCCTGGGTGGTCGCGATGGCCTGCCGGATGTATTCCACGTTCTCGGCGCTCTTCGCACCGCCGGGGCCGGAGAGGTGAAACATTTGTTGTATCAGGGCGGGATCGACGCGGTCGGCAGGCTGAATCATCCCCGACACGTCTTTGGCGAGCTCCTCGGGGTATGTGGTCCCGAAGGTGCCCACCCGGCGGCCGCTGACACCGAAGCTGTGCCAGGCGAGATAGTCGCTGACGACGCTTCCCTGCACCGGCTCGGCCGGCCATGTCGCCCACCAGCCCACCACGTCCACGTCGAGCTTGTGCTCGCTCGCAATATTCCACAGCGCACGTACACGGCGGTCGCGGCTGCTGATCGGAATCTTGCTGCCGTCGGGCGCGTCGGTCATAAACCAGGTCACGCCGTGCTGGTCGGGCGTCTTCCCGGTCGCGATGCTCGTCCATAATATGGGCGAGAGCATCGGCTCGTCGGAAAGCAGCGGACCCCAGGCGCTCTGTTCGCGAAGCGCGGCAATGTTCGGGAGCTTGCCGGCATCGATGAGAGGATTGAGGACGTCCCAGTCGGCGCCATCCAGGCCGATCAGCCAGACTTCGGCGGAAGGTGTGCGGCTGCTGCAGGCGGGAAATAAAGAAAGAATAAAGACAACGAATGCAAGAGTGCGCCACGCGCGCATACGAATGCGGCGCTGCCGATCGATCTGTGGAAGAGATCCCATGGCGCACCTCCGGCCCTGCGACGCGAACGCGCTTTTATCGCGGCGTCGCCTGTGACGAACGTATGTAGTCGGCTTGGAGCTTACTCCTGTAACAACGTCGTGGGGATAGTGTTGCGGGGTAATACGAAATTAGTAAGGGCAGGTTCCGGTGCGCAACTGAAAATTTGCACACGGACATTCGTCATGTGTCGTCGCGGCTGACACGACACATTTGTATAAGCGGCGGGTTTTTCCTGACGGGTTCGACTACTGCAGCGGGCGTTTCTCGCGACGGTGGAAGTACAGGTACGCCGCGACACTCACCGAGTTGACCACGACGGCAATCACGTTCCAGACGATGATCGGCCGCGAGTCGATGAGCACTCCATAATAGAGCCACACCACCTGGAACACGGCCATCACGGCGGGCATGGTTGGATTCATGCCGCGTGTGGATTGCTGTCTGAGCATGCGCACGAGGTCGGGCAGCGCGGCGAACGTGGTCCCGAATCCCGCCACGAATCCGACGATTTCGTGATTTGGCACGTTGGAAATCATGAATTCGCGCGAACATACACCAGGAGCGGTGCATAGCAACAGCAGTATGTGTTTGTGTGTGGACACGTAACGCGCGGGGCGTGTAAACTTCCCGGTACATTCTGCCCATCGCGGCCGACCCCGCGTCATGCATCGAACGTCAAGCCGCGCCCCGGAAAAGACGGAGGTTGTCATGCGTTCCATCCTCGTCGGTATCTGCAGTCTGCTTTTTACTTCCCTTCTTGTCGGCGCAGTCGACATTCCTGTATCCCACGCCGTGACGAACATTGACGGCGCATGGACCACGCTCAACGGCGGCTCGCCGCCTGCAGGCCGTCGCGAATACGCGGCCGTCTACGATCGTGTGCACAAGCGTTACGTCATGTTCGCAGGTTTCACGAATGAGCCCGGCAACGGTTACTACCTGTTCAACGAAGTGTGGATGCTCTCGCTCGACGGCACGCCGTCGTGGTCGCACGTTTCGATTCCGGGACTCGTACCCGGTGAGCGACACAGTCCACAGTGGGGTTACGATCCCGCGCGCAATCGTCTGATTGTTTTCGGCGGTTACGGCAGCCATCTCCCCGGATACCCGTGGGATTATTTGAATGATGTCTGGGAGTTGAAGCTCAACGGCAATCCGAGTTGGACCGAGCTTTCACCGAGCGGGGCGGCGCCGGGAGGACGTCTTGCAGGCGCCGCTGTATTCGATGTGTTACACCAGCGCTTTGTCGGTTTCGGCGGAACTGCGGGTCTTCCCACCGACACGTGGCAGCTCGACATGAAAGGCCAGCCAGTGTGGTCCACGGTTGCCACCAACGGCATCCAGCCACCGGGCGGCTACGGCATGACGTCGGTGTTCGATCCGGTGCGCAATCGCATGATCATTTTCGGCGGATCGACCAGCGAGCAGTATTACGGGGCGCAGAACAACACGTGGGAGCTCGACCTCAAACCGGCGATCCCGGTGTAGCGTCAGCTGAATCCGAGCGGTTATGCCCCGTCGCCGCGCCGTTCGCTGACATCGATTTACGATCCGCGGCGTGATCGCATGGTGATCTTCGGCGGCGCCATCGTGTTCGCGCCGGGCAACCTCGCGTTCTACAACGACACCTATGCGCTTTCGCTTTCGTCGGGTGACGGTGCGTGGAGTCTCCTCGCGCCGGACGGCGCGTACCCGGGAGTCCGCGACATCATGTCTGCCGCATACGATCCGCGGGGAGACCGCATGGTGCTCTTCGGCGGTTGGAGCGGGACCAGCATCCTCGGTGACACGCAATTCCTGACATGGGACGACGCGGGCAACAATGCGACCGCGAGCGGCAGCACCGACGTCGACAACGGCGTGGCACTGCTGGATTGGGACACGGAGAACACGGTGAGCCGGATCGGTGCTGTGTATCGCCGCGAAGCCAACACGGAATGGACGAGCATCGGGACGTTCGAAGCGGACGGGCTCGGCCATGTGTCATTCCAGGACAACGCCATCACCGAGGGCCACACCTACGGCTACCAGATTGTGGTGTCGTCGGAAGCGGGCGACGAGCTTGTCGGAGAGACATGGATGGCCAGCCCGACCGGCGTCGGCAATACGCCGAAGGCGGCGCTCGCGCTGCGCGTCACGCCCAACCCGGCCACGGGTCCGTTCGTGGCGTCGTTCTCGGGTGCATCCAACGGTCCGGCACGGCTGGAGATGTTCAACGTGCAGGGTCAGCGCGTCTTGTCGCGCGAGGTGAGCGTCACCGGCGGTTCATCACGCATCGAGCTCGGCGACGCGAAAAGCTTTGCCTCGGGTGTCTACTACCTGCGCCTCACGCAGTCGGGACGTTCGACCACGTCGCGCTTCGTGCTTGTACGCTGAGTCTCGATAGACGACCACAGCAAGAAAGAAGGCCTCCCGCGCCTGCGCGGGAGGCCTTCATGTTTTCGAGGACGGCGGTTCGCTGTCTCAGCGGCGCGGCTCGCTGGCCTTGAGCACGCTCTGGATCACTTCATTATAGTAGGGCTTCTCTTTGAGGCTGGCGTACGCGCCCGGGAACAGCACTCCGGTGATGTCAGCCGAATGGTCCGAGAAGTTGGTCAGTACGAGCGCGCAGCGCTGTCCCTGCGCGAGGCGCAGGTTGTCGATCATGGGAAAGTCGAAGAAGCTGACGGTGAAGGTCGCCACTTTGGTCTGCCGTCCCTGCGCCGGGTCCGGCGTTTCGATGCTTGCACTCATGGTGACTTCCCGGGTCTCCCGGTCCACGTGCACGATGTCGATATCGATGTCCGTCTGCACCGAGTCGAGGCTCAGCGTGGCGTGATCGAGCGTGGTGCCGTCCGGATCCTGCGACAGATCGATGGTACGGTCGAAGCGCTTCCCCACCCCTTCCAGCACGATCATCTGCTTGCGTGCAATCTCACGCGCCACCGCTTCCAGGCGCCATTCGTACTCCTGGAACTCAGCGGCTTGCACCGGCGTGGGTGCGGACTTTTCGGCGTGCTTGATGCGCCGCATCAAATCCATGAACAGTGGCTTGAGATTGAGCGACTCGTGGAAGTTGTAGGCGAGAAGCTCGAGACTGAGCACGTCGTTGTTGAGATCGGTGCGGTCGGGGTTCAGAAACGACGCGATGATCGAGACCAGCATGTCCTTGCGCAACGCGCTCTCCGACTCTTCACGACGGCTCATGAGCTCCGAGTAGAGGCGCGTGTTGGTCTCAAGCTGCTGGCGCTGATCCGACTTGCTCGAGGTAATGAACCCGAAGAGCGCGATCGCGATGGCCGTGAACAGACCGCCCACGGGAGCCAGCAGGATCGCGACCTTGTCCCAGTGATCCTTCTGTTTGTGCGCTTCGATCTTCGGCGGCGACGCTTCAATCTTGATATCTTCGCTCATCGGCTCTTACTTCCGTCGTACCGTGAGTTTGCCGTCTTTCTCCTCGACGATCAGGTCGTAACGCGTGGGCTCTTTGTACGAGAAGATCTCGAGCGCCGCGGTTTTCTTTCCGATGTGCACGGTGAGCGTGCACTTGCCCTCGTTCTTCACCACGACCTTGTACGACCCCACCTTGTCGGTCGTCACCGAGTCGATCGGCGCGGGCGGCGGGGTTTCTTTCTTGTCGGCGGCCGGAGCCGTCACCGCCTGCAGGGTGATCAGAATTCCTTCCCCCGCGGGCTTGTCGGCCATTTTCACATCGCCAAAGATGCGTCCGGCGGACGCGCTGGTCGCGCACAGGGCAAGGGCGATGGTCAATACAGCAAGTTGCAGCTTCATGATGGTTCCTCCAGGTCGGACAAAATACGGGGCATTGTGCAGCCCGGTTGATAGTAGCAAGCCGGGCGCAGGATTGGCATCACGAAAAGCGACTCAGGGCTGCGCGGCCCCACCCTTGAAGACGTACTCGTGCTGGGCGTCGCGCAAGGTCAGCGTGTTGTCGCCCCCGACGAATTCGAGTCCGCTGAATCCCGGCACGATGGTGATGAAGGAAACGGTTCCGTCGGTATTCTTGCGCGTCGCCATCTCGCTCTGGAACTCGCCAAAGTCGAAAACCGTCGCCGCGCCCTTGCGGTTCACGACGATCGACCCGACGGCAGAGTTCTGGTACGACGCGGCCAGCTTCTTCGACTCGGCTGCGTCAGCGGGCACCGTGTAGAGCTTGCGCTCCGCCGTCAGCGCATCTGAAAACGATTTGGCATTGGCAGCGAGTTGCTTGTCGGCTTCCGCGTTGCCGTCGAAGAGGACCTCGAGGAGCTTGCGACGGAACAGCCCGCGCACAATCCAGCCCGGATCGCCGTTGGTCAGGATCACGGCGCCGACACCGTGCTCGGGCAGCCAGATCATGTCGCTGTGAAATCCAATGAGATCTCCGCCGTGGTGCACCACGGGGATGCCGTACACATTGTCCACGAACAGTCCCATGCCGTACGTGACATCGGTACCGACCGCGACCTGCGGCGCACGCCGCTCGAGCAACGGCTCTTTTGAAATGTACTGTTTGCCGTCGGGCAGCACGCCGTTTCCGAGCTCCATGACCACGTACTTCATGACATCGTTGACCGAGCTCCACGCGCCGCCCGCGGGCCGGACCGGCACGATCGACAGATTGACGCGCGCCTCCGCCAGGGCGGGTTTGCCCGCCACGTCGGGCGCGTGTGGGTTCGCATAGTTGCCTGTCTGACCTTTCCTCATATCGAGCGTGGTGTCCTTCATGCCGAGCGGATCGAACACCATTTCCTGCATGGCCCGGTCATAGGCGGCGCCTATTTCGAGATCCGGGTATGCCACATGGCCGCCCAGAAATCCGGCCGCGGCGGCCATGGGATTGGAATACTGGAACAGCTCGCCGAACTTGCTCGTCGGGTTCATGGTGCCGAGCACATCCATCATCTTGTCGGGGGTGAGGCCGCTGAACTCCAACAGCCACTCGAGATCCTGGCGCGGCATTCCGGTGCACGCACAGATGAGATGCTTCACGAGCACCTGTTTGGTGATTTCGGGATCGCCCAGATGAAATTCCGGAAAGACGCTGGCGGCGGGCGTGTCCCACGCGAGCTTCTTCGCATCGACGAGCTTGGCCAGCATGAGCGTTGTCATGGCCTTGGTGTTCGACGCAATCATGTACTTGGTGTCCGCATCGACCTTGGCCGGCTTGCCGAGCTCACGCACACCGAAGCCTTCCGCCATCACCATCTTGCCGTTCTGATACACGCCCACGGAAACACCCGGAACACCGGTCAAGGTGAGCGAGGTGTTCACGAACGTGCGCAGCTCGGCCAGTCGCGCCGCATCGAGATCGTGCGCTTTCTTTCCCGCGAATGACTCGCGTGTCATTCCTTTGGGCAGGAGCTTGCCGTAGATCAACGCAATCTGCGCGCCGCGTTTCTCGCCCACGGCGTCCGCCACATCGGCGATGGTGACGGTCCACACATCGTTGGCTTTCCGCACATCGGCGCCGACGCCGCGCTTCTCGTTGGGAGAAGTCTGGTAGTCATAACCCTTGCGCTCCGTCCAGCCGTCCTTGTCGGCGATGGGCGAAGCGACCTTGAGCGGCCACTTCGCGTCCGGCTTGTACGCTTTCCACGCGATGGCGAGCGCGTCGTCACCCGTCTTCGCGTCTTTCGCCGGGACATCGATGATGGCGATGAACGACCCGCCCTCGGGTGCTTCCAGGATGGTGGCCGCTCCTTTCACGACCAGTGACCAGCCCGCGGGAGCCACGAAGGTATTTCCCGCGACGGTCGTTTTCGGCGTATCGGCCGCGATGCGCTCGGGCGCATCGGCCGCATTCGCAAGCACAGGCATCGCTGCCAGCGTCGTGATGAAAAGAATCGAGATAACCCGTTTGAATTTCGATAGAGGTTTCATGATCACTCCTGGATGGAGAGAGGCCGGATTGAGGATGACGGACCGCGCCCGGTATCGACCGAGGTACGACAAACGCGTGGTGCGAGTTGCGCTATAGAATGAGGAAGCGCGCGTGCCATGCGCACGCCCCTACTTCGCGAGCTCGTAGAGATAACGCACGAACGACATGGCGGCGCCGTCGAATCCTTCCACCTTCGGATTTGTCGATTCGATGACGTAGTACTCGTCGGGCGCGTGGGCGCCGCCGCCGTTGCCCAGCCCGAAGTGTCCCGCGGCCAGCTTGAGCGGTTCGTTGGTGAACACGTAGCCGGGATAAGAGCCCGCGTTCATGGGCCACATCACCGGGTCGATGCCGGCTTTCTTCAGCACCGAGACTTGCGCCTGAATGAGACGCGAAGACGCCGGTGTGCTGGTCGGGTCGTAACCGCCGGTGACGTTGACCTCGATGTCGCCGAATCCATGCGCGGCGAGGTGCGATTTGAGCGCCGCCACTGCGCCGTCCTTGGTCATGTCGGGAACGAGGCGCAGATCGATCTTGGCTTCGACGCGATGCGGCAGAATGGTCATTCCACCCGGCCCCGTGTAACCGCCTACGATGCCCTGGATGTTCACCGTCGGCTGCGAAACCAGCCGTTCATTGGCCTGTGCCCACGCCATGTCGTCGATCCAGTGCTGCACCTTGAGCTGCTTCATCACAGACGCCTCGTTACGGCGCCGGGCCGATTCGGCGATCATCGCGCGCACCTCGTCCGAGAGCGGCCGCGGTTTCGGATAGTTATCAATGGTGATGGTGTTGCCGTCTTCGGACACCAGCGTGTCGAGCGCCTTCACCAGATGCCATGCAGGACTGTCCACCATGGCCTTGAGCGACGAGTGAATGTCTTTTCCCGGTCCGCGTCCCCACGTCTCGCCGCTCGAGATGAGCTGGAGCTCGACCACACCCTTGGCGCCGAGACTCACGGTGACGACGCCTTCGGGATCCTGCGACGCGGACGGCATGAACACACCGACGCACTTCGCGAGCGCGGCTTCCACGTCGGGACGGTGCACGATCTGCCCGATGTGTGGAGAACCGATTTCTTCTTCACCTTCCGCCACCATCACCAGGTTGACGGGCATCTTGCGCCCCGCGTCGCGAATGGCGCGCATGGCGGCGAGAAAAGCGGCCTGTGGCCCCTTCTGGTTGACCGCACCGCGACCCACCATGACCTTGCCGAAGCCTTCCTTGTCGACGATGCGAGCCTCGAGCGGCGGCGTCGTCCACTCAGCCGGCTCGAAGTGCTTCACGTCGTACATGAAATAGAGCCCGACGGTTTTCTTGGCTTTGGCATCGAAGGTGGCGAACACGCCCGGCTTGCCCTCGGTCTCAATGATTGTCACGCTCTGAAAACCCGCGTCCTTCGCGAGCTGCGCCATGTACTCGACGCCCTCTTTCGAATTGAGATTCTCGGCCGCGATCGACGGCAGCGCGATCCATTCCTGGAGCATCTGGATCGATGCCACATGACGTGCCGCAACCTGTTTCGCGACGTCCTTGAAATCGTCGGCCGCCTGCGCAGCGCCGGCGGTGATGAGTGTTGTCGCGAGGACGATGATGGTCAGACGGATTTTCATGCGGTTGTCCCTCCGGGCCCGGGGTTTTGATGCACACGGATGGATTGTATCGGGAATCACCGCAGTTGAAAACCTCGCCCGCGCGGGCTAGCATGAGGGCGCCCTGAACCCCCCTTCCATTTTCCGCAACAAGGAGTCCACGGATGCGAATCGGACGTTATGTGCTGACCCTGGCCCTTCTACTCCTGGCCGCCGTGTGCGTCGCCGGTGATGTGGATCCCTATCTCTGGCTCGAAGAAGTCGACGGCGAAAAAGCGCTCACGTGGGTCAAGGAGCGAAGCGCCAAAGACACGGCCGAGCTCGAAGCCGTTCCCGAGTTCAAACCGATTCACGAAAAACTGCTCGAAATCTACAACGCCAGCGATCGCATTCCGGATCCGGATGTGCGCGGTCCCTGGGTTTACAACTTCTGGCAGGACAAGGATCACGTGCGCGGAATCTGGCGCCGCGCCTCGCGCGCCGAGTACGCGAAGGAAACTCCCAACTGGGAAACTGTCCTCGACGTGGATCAGCTCGCTGCGTCTGAAAACGAGAACTGGGTGTGGAAAGGCGCGGATGGAGTTCCCCCCAAGTATGAGCACGCCATGGTCAGCCTCTCGCGCGGCGGTGGCGACGCGACCGTCTACCGCGAGTTCGACTGCGTGACGAAGAAGTTCGTCGAAGGCGGCTTCACCTTGAGCGAAGCCAAATCGGATGTCGCGTGGCGCGACGAGAACTCGCTGTGGGTGGGTACCGATTTCGGCAAGGGCTCCATGACGACCTCGGGTTATCCGCGCCTCGCAAAACTGTGGAAGCGCGGAACACCGCTCGCGAGCGCCGAGCCGGTTGATTCGGTGGCGGCCGAGTTCGTGGGACTGGGTGCGTTCAGCGTGCACACGCCCGAAGGGCGCTACG